>ERZ1026886.33-NODE-33-length-59060-cov-38.385188_pt1 | contig 59060 bp, 46 predicted proteins | sample MGYA00380173_ERZ1026886 | MGnify/ENA primary metagenome ERZ1026886 (study PRJEB33269, sample SAMEA4719809) | human gut metagenome | biome: human-associated habitat; feature: organic feature; material: feces | place: Cameroon | collected 2013-10 ... | reverse complement strand
CCGCCGACCCTCTGCTTGTAAGGCAGATGCTCTGAACCAGCTGAGCTAAACGCCCGAACTCTTGTTTGCAATGCTTTGTGATGAGGAAAGAACCTTGTGTGTACTTGTGTGGGCGTTGACGGATTCGAACCGCCGACCCTCTGCTTGTAAGGCAGATGCTCTGAACCAGCTGAGCTAAACGCCCAAGGTTTTCCTCTAAAGCGATGCAAAAGTACGAACTTATTTTGAATTGACAAATTGTTTCACGACTTTTTTGTGAAACAATTTTGCGTAACAAGGTTATTTGCAGTGTGTATTGCGTTGAAACTCATTGCATTATAAGCGTTTGTAAAATGCGCATATTTTTTACGATTATAGCAGCGCATAATTTGACAAGTCGCATTTATCGCATAAAGAATAGCTGTCTGTGGTGTGGTAACCCAAACTTTTGAATGCCCACTTGCCCGCCACTCTTAAGATTTTATGTACTTTTGCAGAAAGCAACAAACTCCGTTTCATGAAAAAATACGTAAAAGACCTCCGCGTGGCCGAAGTAGAGACCCCGCGCCAGGGATATGTTCTGCTCAAGTTAGAGCCTACAAGCGGCTTGCTGCCCGAAATCTTGCCCGGACAGTTTGTCGAAGTACAAGTGCAAAATTCACCAACCACCCTTTTGCGCCGCCCCATCTCTGTAAACTTTGTCGATTATGACAAGAACCAGTTGTGGCTGCTCATACATGCTGTGGGCGATGGCACCCGTCGTTTGGCTTGCAGCCAGGTGGGCGACATGATAAACTGCATGTTTCCCTTGGGCAATGGTTTCAGCATGCCCGCCACCGACGGCCGCAAAGTGTTGCTCGTTGGCGGAGGTGTCGGCACCGCACCCTTGCTTTACTTTGGCAAAATGCTGCGTGAGGCAGGTTGCGAACCCGTGTTCTTGCTCGGCGGACGCACTGCCGGCGACCTTATGCAGCTCGACCTGTTTGAGCAGTACGGCCGTGTGTACGTCACAACCGAAGATGCTTCAAAGGGCGAGAAGGGTTTCGTCACCAACCACAGCATTTTGAGTAAGGAACAATTCGACAGCGTGTCAACCTGTGGCCCCAAACCCATGATGGTGGCAGTGGCCCGCTGGGCAGCATCGGCCGGCGTGCCGTGTGAGGCTTCGCTCGAAAACTTGATGGCCTGTGGCCTCGGTGCGTGTCTGTGCTGTGTCGAAAAGATGGCCGATGGCCACAATCTGTGTGTATGTAAGGAAGGACCTGTATTCAAAACCGAAAAACTGTCATGGCTCAATTAAATGTAAAAGTAGGAGGCCTGGACCTCAAAAATCCTGTACTCACGGCGTCAGGCACATTTGGTTATGGCCTCGAATTTGCCGATTTTATCGACCTCAACCGTCTTGGCGGTTTCATAGTGAAGGGCACCACGCTCCACCCCCGCGAGGGCAATGACTATCCGCGCATGGCCGAAACCCCCTCGGGCATGCTTAATTGCGTAGGTTTGCAAAACAAGGGCGTCGACTATTTTTGCGAGCACATCTATCCACAGCTCAAGGATATCGACAGCAATGTGCTTGTCAACGTGTCAGGTTCGTCGCCCGAGGATTATGCCGAGTGTGCCGCCCGCATTGATGCGCTCGACCACATACCAGGCATAGAACTCAACATATCGTGTCCGAATGTCAAAGATGGCGGCATGGCCTTTGGCGTTACGTGCGAGGGTGCTGCCAGTGTGGTGCGTGCCGTGCGCCAGCGCTACCACAAGACACTCATTGTCAAGCTCTCGCCCAATGTGACCGACATTGCGTCTATAGCCAAAGCCGTCGAGGCCGAAGGTGCCGACAGTGTGTCGCTCATCAACACCCTGATGGGTATGAGCATCGACATAGAGCGCCGCAAGTCACGTTTGAGCATCGGCACGGGTGGTTTGAGCGGTCCGTGTGTCAAGCCCGTTGCGCTGCGCATGGTGTGGCAGGTAGCCCGTGCGGTCAACATACCCGTAGTAGGTTTGGGTGGCATCATGAATGCTGCCGATGCCATCGAGTTCTTGATGGCCGGTGCCACAGCCGTTGAAATTGGTACGGCTAATTTCATCGACCCCACCACCACCATACGTGTCATTGACGGCATGAACGAGTGGCTCGACAATCATGGTGTGAAAGATGTGCACGAAATCATTGGTTGTCTCAAATAGTCAGACAACCAGCGATTAAGAGCTAATCCCGACATAAGTATAGCCCCAAAGGCTGACGCCGTAGTGTTGCATAAAGCAGCGCTACGGCGTCAGTTTGTTTACACATTTCCAGGCTCGGCCAATGCGCCATGTGGCGGCTGAAAAATGGGACTGTGCATGATAGAGGCTGCTGAAAAATGCCCCGACGCGAGATGAGACTGCTGAAATTGCCCCGACGCGAGACGCGTCGCCCCCATTAGTGTTAGCGTTTCCTATCAGATAGACAGGTTAAAAAGCGGATTTGAAGTCATGGGAAGAGCTGTTATACCAGGAAATTGCGCTCTAATGGGGGCGACGCGTCTCGCGTCGGGCATTTTTCAGCAGCCTCGTCCCGCGTCGGTTTTTTCAGCAGTCTCATGATAATACCGAATGGTCTGCACACCGTTTTTTGTGATTTTGCCATTTTGTCTGCACTCTGCACTTTTTGTATGCACTGCGTTGATAATCAGACGTTTTAGGAGTGTAGACACCATCTGCACACAACTACACTCGTCTGCACTTTGTTTGCACGATGTCTGCACTCCGGTTAGCACCGTGTCTGCACGCGACCTGCACGCCGAAAGTCTGTTACGGGAGGCAGGCGTGCCGTTCGGAGCAACAGATATTACTACCTCCCATAGTCGTTTGGCCGTCCCCTCACAATCAGCACATAGCAACGTTGGCAGAGTGCAGACAAGTGCAGACAGAGGGTGGTGTAATAGTGACAGCGTGTAGATAAGAGTGTAGACAAAAAACGAGTTTGTCTACACTCTTGAAACGCTTGATTATCAACGCAGTGCATACAAAAAGTGCAGAGTGTAGATAATTTGCCGGTAAAATGTCGGACGCGTGCGCGCGCGTGAGGCGTCGGCACGGATATGAAAGTAGAGCAGGGGCGGGCTTCGTAAAAAAAATAGGGCGTGGCATGCCGCGTATGTGATACTTTCTGTAATTTTGCAAAGGAGACAACAATCTTACTTAAGAGTAGCATATGGCAACAAGTAATATATCATTCGATAAAGACCGTGGCATAAAAGGTTGCATGGCCGATGCCTGGAAAATAGTGGCGCTGAACTGGAAAACTTATTTCATGGCCCTTTTGCCGTGGACCATCTTTGCAGGCATGGCGCAAGCCTTTTTGATAGAAATGTGTAAACAGTACATTTGCCAGCATGCGGTGCCCGCCTATTTGCTGTGGCAACAAGGCGCGCCGCACGAGTTGGCCAAAGCTGTCAGTCTGCCCGTATGGCACGAAGCATTGTATCTGGTGCTGGCGTTGTTTGTAGCCCTGGTTGCCACGTTAGGTTTCGTGGCCCGCGTGTTCAGGCTTATTCGGTGCTACAAGGCACAGGGGGAAATTGACGGTCGGGGAAGTTTTATGCTCGACAAGTCGGACCGCCAAACGTTGAAACGGCTGTTCCAGTCGGTGGTGATTTTTGCCGTGGCCCTTTTGGTGATTGGTGCACCTTTTGTTTATGCTGCCGTCAAGTGGCAGGTGTGGGTTATGGCAGTGTATGCCTTGATTGTGTTGTACTTGTTGTCGGCATTTGCGATATTCACGTTGAGGTATGCACTTTATATGGTGCCTTTTAAGTCGGCCATGTGTTATGCCTTAAAGCGTGCTTTCGGTTTGACATTCAATTTGATGTTGTTGGCAGCTATCCCCGTGGGGTTGTGCGCTGTGGTGCTGCTCATGCCCGTGTTGGTGTATGTCTGTACCAGTGTGGCCGCAGTCAAGTCCCAGCTTATGGGTGATCCCTTTGGACTGCCTTCGTTTGTAACGGTGCTGTTTTTTGTGCTCAACACCATCGGCATGGCAGCCTCTTTGCTCGTGTCCACTTATAGCGTGTGGGCGTTGGGGTTGAAGGTGAATGTGACAAAGTGATGTGCGCAAGCATCTTTTTTTGATAATGGTTGCCGTTTGGTGAACGTAAACACGCAAACGGACTCAAACACTTATTCAAGCGCTTGTTCAAGTGTCAAACGCTACCACAAGACGCTACCTCTAATGGGGGCGACGCGTCCCGCGTCGGGCAGAGAAAGGAAAAGCATACAAACTCTGTTAAATAACAGCTGCATATTTTTCCGACGCGAGACGCGTCGCCCCCATTAGAGGTAGCGTTTCTTAATAAGATAGGCTGCGGTTCGGATATGTAAAACGAAAGTTTTAGGACTTTCGTTTTGAATATCGCTCACCTTGCACTATCTTTGCAGAGGTTATTACAGATTTTTATGAAGAATGAACAATTAAAGCCCGACTATATATTTGAAGCAAGTTGGGAAGTTTGTAATAAGGTGGGCGGCATCTATACGGTGCTCTCATCGCGTGCCAAGACACTTATGTCTGTTTATCAGGACAAACTCGTGTTTATCGGTCCTGATTTGAAGCAACCTACGGCTAATGTTGATTTTTGTGAAGATGAAGGGTTGTTGCCAACATGGAAAAAAGCGGCAGCAGACTTAGGACTAAAATGTAGAATTGGCCGTTGGAATGTACCGGGCAAGCCTGTGGCTGTGCTCGTTGATTTTGCCCCCTTTTTTGAAATTAAAGATGAGATCTATGCCGAGGCATGGGATCTCTTTCGCGTTGACTCACTCCACGCCTATGGCGACTATGATGAGGCATCGATGTTTTCGTATGCAGCCGGTCGCTTTGTTGAGGCCGTGGTGTCGCTCTGCCTGACTCCCGCCGACAAGGTGGTGTACCAAGCACACGAGTGGATGTCGGGTCTGGGTATGCTTTTCCTTAAAAAACACATGCCCCGCGTGGCAACCATATTTACAACCCATGCCACCAGCATAGGCCGCTCTATATGCGGTAACGACAAACAGCTGTATGCTTACTTCGATGGCTACAACGGCGACCAAATGGCGCAAGAACTGCACATGGAGGCCAAACATAGCATTGAAAAGCAAAGCGCATGGCATGCCGACTGCTTTACAACTGTGAGCCGCTTTACCGACCGCGAGTGCAAGCAGTTGCTCGACAAGCCAGTAGATGTGGTGCTGCCAAATGGCTTTGAAAACGATTTCGTGCCACAAGGCGCGCAATTTACCAAGGTGCGCAAACAGGCCCGTCGCTGCATACTCGATGTGGCTTCGGCACTCACAGGCAGCGCGCTGCCCGATGATACGCTGATTGTTTCGACCAGCGGACGCAATGACTACCGCTGCAAGGGCTTTGACGTATTTCTGGAGTCGATGGCCGAACTCCGTGCACAGCTTAACGACATACCGGGCAAGCAGCAGGTGCTGGCCTTGATAGAGGTGCCGTGCTGGCTCGAAGGACCGCGCGCCGACCTGCAAGAAGCCCTGCTGAAGGGTAAACTCGGCCAGGCCGCGCCACTGCCCAACCCTATTATCACGCATGACTTGCATAACCTGGACGAGGACCGCATAGTGGCCACTATCCGCCATTTGGGTATTGAAAACCGTCCGGAAGACAAGGTAAAGGTGATACTCGTGCCTTGCTATCTTGAGGGTAATGATGGCATATTCAATATGCCTTATTATCACCTGCTTGCAGCCAACGACCTGGCGCTTTACCCCTCATACTATGAGCCGTGGGGTTATACGCCGCTTGAGAGTTGTGCCTTCCACACCCCATGTGTAACCACCGACCTCAGTGGCTTTGGCCAATGGGTGGACGAGGTGCTTGGCCATGAGGGCACATTGAACGATGGCGTGCATGTGATACATCGCGATGACAGCAACTACTTTGAGGTGGCACACCAGATGTGCGAAACTGTCAAACAACTGCTTGGCACCCCCGTGCGCAAGCGTACCGCCACACGCAACAAGGCGGCTGCCTTGGCCGACAAGGCGCAGTGGAAACACTTTGTCAAGTACTATTACGAAGCATACCACTTTGCTTTGTCGAGAGTAGAATTATCAACTAATGAAAATTGACTAACTATCATATTATGAACATCAAAATTAGCAACGCTAACCAACCTTCATGGAAGGTGATCAACGTGAAAAGCCACATTCCTGAGGCTCTGAAGAAGTTGGACGAACTGGCCCATAACCTTTGGTGGTCTTGGAACACAGAAGCCATGCAGCTTTTTGCCAGTCTTGACGGAGACCTTTGGAAGAAGGTTAACAAGAACCCTATCGACCTGCTCCGCAGCATCGATTATGACCGTCTGATCGAATTGTCAAAAGATGGCGAAACCATTGCCCGCATGGACAAGGTGTATGGCGACTTCCGCAAGTACATGGACGTAAAGCCTGATGCCAAGCGCGCTTCGGTAGCTTACTTCTGCATGGAGTATGGTTTGAACCATGTGCTCAAAATCTATTCAGGTGGTCTTGGCGTCTTGGCCGGTGACTATTTGAAGGAAGCTTCGGATAGCAATGTCGATCTGGTGGCTGTAGGTTTCCTCTACCGTTATGGCTACTTTACACAGAGCCTCTCAATGGACGGTCAGCAAATTGCCAACTACGAGGCTCAGGACTTTGACCGCCTGCCCATCGAGCGCGTGCTCGACAAAGATGGCAATCAGGTGATTGTTAACGTGCCTTATCCCAACTTTATGGTGCACGCCGCACTTTGGGTGGCTAACGTGGGACGTATCAAGCTTTATTTGCTCGATACCGACAACGATATGAACTCAGAGTTCGACCGCCGCATCACACACTCACTCTATGGTGGCGACTGGGAAAACCGTATCAAGCAAGAGTATTTGCTCGGTATCGGTGGTATGTTGGCCCTCAAGCAGTTGGGCATCAAGAAGGATATTTACCACTGCAACGAAGGTCACGCCGCATTGTGCAACGTGCAGCGCCTGGCCGAATATGTTGAGAGCGGCATGACATTTGACGAGGCTCTCGAATTGGTTCGCGCCTCTTCACTCTACACCGTTCACACCCCCGTGCCCGCAGGTCACGACTATTTTGACGAAGGCTTGTTCAACAAGTACATGAACCAGTTCCCCGCACGCCTTGGCATTTCGTGGGACGAGTTTATGGGACTTGGCCGCACCAATCCTGACGATAAGGGTGAGAAGTTCTGTATGTCAACCTTCCTTTGCAAGACTTGCCAGGAGGTTAATGGTGTAAGCTGGCTCCACGGCCGTGTAAGCCAGCAGATGTTCAAGGACATTTGGCCTGGCTATCTGCCCAACTATACACACCCCAATCATGCCGAACGCAGCCACGACGAGTGGTTCAAGATCTACAATCCGCATCCTGAGGAGAGCCACGTGGGCTATGTGACCAATGGTGTGCACTTCCCCACATGGTGTGCCAAGGAATGGCAGGCCGTATATGCCAAGTATCTGGGTAAGGATTACATCTACGACCAGAGCAACAGCAAGATTTGGGAGAAGATTTACAATGTGCCCGATGAGGTTATCTGGAACACCCGTGTACTGCTGAAGAACAAGCTCATTGACTATATCCGTGCCCGTTTCCGCGAGAACTGGCTGCGCAACCAGGGTGACCCCTCATTGGTGGTAAGCTTGCTTGACAAGATTAACCCCAATGCGTTGCTCATTGGTTTTGCACGCCGCTTTGCCACATACAAGCGTGCTCACTTGCTCTTCTCAGACCTCGACCGTCTGTCTAAGATCGTCAACAACCCCGACTATCCTGTGCAGTTCCTCTTTGCAGGTAAGGCACACCCCGCCGATGGCGCTGGTCAGGGTTTGATAAAGAAAATCTACGACATCTCGCAGCGTCCTGAGTTTATGGGTAAGATTCTCTTCCTCGACAACTACGACATGCAGTTGGCACGCCGCCTTGTGTCGGGTGTAGATATCTGGATGAATACACCGACTCGTCCGCTCGAGGCCAGTGGTACATCAGGCGAAAAGGCCTTGATGAATGGTGTGATTAACCTCAGTGTGCTCGATGGCTGGTGGTACGAAGGCTACCGCGAGGGTGCAGGTTGGGCACTTACCGACCGTCGCACATACGAGAACCAGGAGCACCAGGACAAGCTCGATGCTTCAACCATCTACTCTATGCTTGAGCAGGAGATTATTCCGCTTTACTACGCACGCAACCGCAAGGGCTATTCTGAAAACTGGGTGCGCACGGTGAAGAACTCTATCGCTTGCATTGCACCGCAGTACACCATGAAGCGCCAGCTCGACGACTACTACGACCGCTTCTACAACCCCGAGGCTGCTCGTTTCAAAACTTTGGTCGCTCACGACAACCAGCTGGCTAATGACATTGCCTCATGGAAGGAAAGCGTGGCACAGCGTTGGGACAACATTCGCGTGGTAAGCAGCGAACGCAGCGAAAACTTGCAGAATGGCGCACTTGTCAGCGGCAAGGAATTCTCTGTTAAGCATGTGATTGACGAACAGGGCCTTGACGATGCTATCGGCGTAGATCTCGTGATTATGTCGGGTGCCGAGGGTAACGAGGAGATTTACAGTGTAATGCCTATGAATGTTGTAGCTCATGAGGGCAATCTCTATACCTTCGAACTGACTTCGAGCGTTGACCTTGCCGGTTCATACAAGGTGGCTTACCGCATGTATCCTAAGAACAAGAACCTGCCCAACCGTCAGGACTTCTGCTATGTGCGCTGGTTCATCTAATACACTCGTTTGTAAATAAAACTTTGGCCACTCCCTTAAAGTTCGCTTTGGGGAGTGGCCTTTGTAAAATCATACTTTTACAATGAAATTTCTGAAACATGTTTTGTTGGCGCTTGTGCTGCTGTTGTCCGCTCCAACGGCCATGAATGCACAAGGCAAGTTTGTAGTGCCCGTTACGGGCCGTAAGGTAAGGTTGTGGGTTAGTGACGAGCAGGTACTCAGTTTGAGTGCGCAAGAGTATCAAAGCTACTTGAAAACAGCCAAGATATCGACCAATGCAGCCAACACTGCCATGGTGCGAAAGGTGGGCAAGCGTCTTGCCACAGCGGTCGAAACCTATCTGCGCAACAACAACCGCCTCGATGCGATACATAACTACAGTTGGGAGTTTAACCTGGTGCAGGACAACTCGGCCAATGCGTTTTGTATGCCGGGTGGCAAAATTGTTGTGTATGAGGGCTTGCTGCCTGTAACGCAGAGCGAAGACGCCCTTGCCATTGTGCTCGGTCACGAAATAGCGCATGCGGTGGCCAAGCACTCGGCCGAACAACTCAGCACGCAGGTAAAGCAGCAGGCTGGTGCCAAACTGCTCGGTGCTGTGTTGGGTGCCACGGGGGTGAGCAATACGACTTCGTTGCTCACACAGACGGCCTTTTCGTTAGGTTCGAAGCTTGGCAGCCTTAAATATTCGCGCGACAACGAGAGCGAGGCCGACTACATGGGACTTATTTTTGCCGCTATGGCGGGTTACGACCCCAGTGTGGCCGTCAGCTTTTGGCAGCGTATGGCAAGCAGCTCAACTAACAGCCGTTTGGCTTTTTTGAGTGATCACCCTTCAGATGCCAAGCGTATTGCCAGCATTCAGAAGTGGTTGCCTACTGCCTTGAAGTATTACACGCCGGTAAAGACTACTGAGACGACTACCAAAAAGGCTACAACGCAGAAGAAGTCTGCAAAGAAGAGTGGTACGAAGAAGAGAACGACGGCTAAGAAGAGTAGCAAGAAAAAGAAGTGATTTTGCTCTATTTCCTAATAATTGCAGTCAGGTAAAACGTAATAATACGAACAGTTTCAAGTACCAAACGCAAGCATAAAACGCTAGCACAAGACGCTACTACAAAAAGCTACTGTAAAACGCTACCACTAATGGGGGCGACGCGTCCCGCGTCGGGCGAGGAGAGAGGAGTCAGCATTTACTAAGCTCTGTTTAGAGTTGCTTATTGCTTTTTTTCCCGACGCGAGACGCGTGCCCCCATTAGAGGTAGCGTTTTGTGCTTGCGCCTTGTGGTAGCGCCTCCTGACTTCGTCAATGCGTCACCCAAATCAATTATAGCGGGCTGACAAGGTAAAATATGTCTTATCCTACATTGGGAGCAACGAGCCTTGTTCTTTGTTTTAAGGGCTGTTCGCCCTTGTGCCGCTTACCGCGGGATACATAAGAACATAAGCTACATAAGTAACATAAGGCTGACGCCGTGTTTTTTTTACATAAGCTTAGGCAGGGCTTTCCGCCCAGCCTGTAAGATACATAAGGGCTGACGCCTGATAAAGAGAACGCTTTAATTGTGTTCCATTATGTTATCACGACAAACTTCATTAGAGCCAACGACACGGCGCCAGCCTTATGTCTCTTACAAGCAGGGCGGAAAGCCCGGCCTCAGCTTATGTAAAAAAACACGGCGTCAGCCTTATGTTACTTATGTAGCTTATGTACTTATGTATTCGCGGTAAGCGGTACAAGGGCGAACAGCCCTTAAAAGAGCAAAACAAGGTTCGCTTCTTTGCTTGCGTCACCCGATTTAATTACGTAACTCGTTGATTTCCAATATGCACTATGTAATGGCGCAAAAAAGTGATGAAGTCAGGAAAAGCATTATTACAATGTGCTTTAGACTTTTACTAGACAGCAATAACTGCAAAACGCTACCACAAAACGCTACCACTAATGGGGGCGACGCGTCCCGCGTCGGGCGAGGAGAGAGGAGTCAGCATTTACTAAGTTCCGCTTAGAGTTGCTTATTGCTTTCTTCTTTCCCGACGCGAGACGCGTCGCCCCCATTAGAGGTAGCGTTTTGTGCTAGCGTTTTGTGCTAGCGTTATCCGTGACAGGTTGTTTATGCTTTGGAGTCTTACCAGAAGGCAATATATTACTATTGCTCACGGATCGCACCGATTGCACGGATTCTTCCGCTCACGCAACGTGCTTTAGCACCACAGAGATGACGGATTTGACGGATTTTGTGAGCATTGCATGCTCACTTCATCATTAGCTCGTTGCTGCGACCTGGTCCTTTACTACATAATCTGTGCTAACGTATTTCGCCACGGGTACGTTACGGGCCAATAGCGAAGTGAGCATGCAATGCTCACAAAATCCGTCAAATCCGTCATCTCCGTGGTGCTAAAGCACGTTGCATGAGCGAAAGAATCCGTGCAATCGGTGCGATCCGTGAGCGATAATATCAGAATGGGTTGACCGGACAGTTCCCTTTGCCAGAATGGCAAACAAGTTGATATAATAACAAAGATGATATTTGAACTTTGTTATATAGAAGCAATAATTTCCTAATAATTGCAGTCAGGTAAAACGTAATAATCTGAACAGTCTCAAGCACCAAACGCAAGCATAAAACGCTGCTACAAAACGCTGCTACAAAACGCTACTACAAAACGCTACCACAAAACGCTACCACTAATGGGGGCGACGCGTCCCGCGTCGGGCGAGGAGAGAGGAGTCAGCATTTACTAAGTTCCGCTTAGAGTTGCTTATTGCTTTCTTCTTTCCCGACGCGAGACGCGTCGCCCCCATTAGAGGTAGCGTTTTGTGCTAGCGTTTTGTGGTAGCGTTTGGTACTAGCACTTTGCGCTTGAGACTGTTCGAATATTCACGATTTCATGGACAGCAATATTTACTTACCTATTTCTTCGGAGAACGAGCCGTCGCTGTTGTACCATTTACCTTTGTAGGGATTGCCCTCTTTGAATGTGCCTGTGAAGTATGAACCATCCTTCAAGGTGTAGGTGCCTTGCTCGTAATAGCCATTGTTAAAGGTACCTTTATACGTATCGCCATTATCAAACTTCAGCGTGGCATCGCCCGTTTGGTCGTTGCACAAGCCATTGGTAAAGTGACCTGAATAGGTGGCGGCAGGAATGCTGCCATATTTTTCAAATTTGGCCGTACCAAAGCCCTGCGGCAGTGCACCAATCGTATCGGCTATGCTGCCGGTATAGGCATAGTTGCGCATGTTCTTCGGACCAGCGTTTACTGACACCATCAGATTGGTTACCGATTTCTGCACCACGTCTGCTGCCACACTGTCACTGTCAACAGTCACTGATGCGTCTTGGGCCTCACTTCGGTCGTGCCACATGCCGTAGCCAAATGCTCCCACAATGACGAGGGCCAGAATACTGCCTATGATGACGGTTCGGTTTGATTTGCCTTTGTGCTCTGTTGTAGATGTCGTGTTGCGTGTGTTGGCTTGTGTGGAGGTCTTGGTACTTTTGCCGCCTTTCAAAATGGTGTCGCCATCATCATCGGCCGTCTTGGTAGCAGACTTTGAAGGTTGCGGTTTGGATTGCTGTTTGGGTTGCGGCTTTGTAGGCGTTTCGGCCAGGAACTGTTTGACGTCGGCCACGCATTGCGGACGCATCTTGCGGTTCGGTTTCATAAGCCACTTGATGAGGTCGGCAGTCTTTTTGCTCACGGCGGCAGGCAATTTCAGAGCCTCTGTGGCGTCCTCGTCAATGTCTGATGGCGAGGGCGGTTGTTGCAGTGTGAGCAAGTGGTAAAGTGTGGCACCGAGCGCGTAGAGATCTGTCCACGGACCAAACTTTTCGATGTTCTGTTCCATTTGTTCGGACGGGGCATAGCCAGGAGTGCAAGCCAGGGCCGATGAAGTGGAGAGAGAGTTGCCGTCGGCATTGCGCAGCTGTTTGCTCGCACCAAAGTCAATGAGTTGCACGTTGTCTTTGTCGTCAACCATGATGTTGGCAGGCTTGAGGTCGAGGTGCCAAATGCCCTCGTTGTGTACCGTTTCGAGCGCATCAAGCACTTGAGCCAGAATGGGTAGCACTTCGGCCTCTGTCATTGGCTGGTGGGTGCGTTTGAGACGGGTAGACAGACTTTCACCTTCGATAAAGTCCATCACATAATAGGTGGTGCCGTTCTCGTCGAACAAGTCGTGCACCCGTACAATGTGCTTGTTTTCGAGTTTGCGCAGACGGCGTGCCTCCTTGCGGAACTTTTCGCGTTGTGCATTGAATGTGCGCTGGTTCTCGGTAAGGCTGATGGAGATGTCGGTTGCATTGTCCATGCGGCCGCACACGCCTTTAATAAAGAGTTCCTTGATGGCAACTCTTTCGTCAAAGGCGGTGTCGATGGCCATGTAGGTATTGCCAAAGCCGCCCGATGCCAGGTATTTTTCTATACGGTATTTGCCATTGGCAAGTGTGGTGCCAATGGCAAGCAACCCCTCGCGGGGGGTGGAATTGTCGGTCATAGTATGGTGCGTCTGTATTTATTTAGTGGGTTGACTGTTTTGTTGACGGGGGAACAGGTTGACAAGTTAACGGGTAAGTTAGTCGTGTCTTTTATGTCCCTTGTCTTTTTGTTCTTGACACAATAAGTTGTGTGCAGAACAAACTTACCTGTCAACCAGTCAACCAGTTAACGGATTTATTTGTGATGTCGTGTGATGGTGCCTTGTGTGGCATCAGAGTCGTTGCTGTCGGTTGGTTCGGTGGTTTGTTCCACCTTTTGAGGCATGGTGGCAGCCGGTGCGTCGGTAGTTTGTTGGGGCTTGTGCCAAAGCATATAGCCAGCGCCGAAACAGAGCAAGATGATGCACACTAATATGGCTACTAAAGGCCAAGTGTGTTTGGTAGGAGCAGAAGGCTGCTTTGCCGGTTGCGCGTTGGGGGTGAAGTGTTCCTCGTCTGTTTCGGGTTGGTGGGCGGGTTGCAACTTCGTATGTTCAACCTGTTCAACCTCAAACGCCCAACATGAGTGGTTGTCGCGTGTACCGCGTGTGCGACACGTCTGTTTGAGTGCGTTGATGCGTTGGCCAAGTGGCTGATTGGCAAGCATTATTTGTTGCAAATCATTGTTGTCGAGCTGCTCGACAATGCCGTCGCAGCAGAGCATGAATACATCGCCAGGTGCCACATGGTTGTAAGGTATGACTTTGAACGTGGCCTTGGACATGGTAGGCTGATGAGGTTGCACAGCCCTTGTGATGACGTTGCGTTGTGGACAAGTGCGTGCTTCGGCTTCGGTCAGTTCGCCAGCCGCTATCAAGTCGTTGACAAGCGAGTGGTCGCGTGTTTGGTATACCACACCCTTGCCTTGTCTGAATTGGTAAATGCGGCTGTCGCCAATGTGCGCCAACAGTATGCCATCGGTGCAAATGGCCAGGAATGTAAGCGTGGTGCCCATTGTGGCCTTGCCTCCGCTGCAGTTGTCAAACTGTTTGTCGAGTGTGTCAAGTTGACGATAGGCTTCGGCTAACCCCTCGTTGAAGTGCTGTTCCATTTGTTGCGTGGAGCATGGTTTGGGCAGCGTGGTGTGCTGGCCAATGGCTTGCGCCACACAGCTGCTCGCCACCTCGCCATGCGCATGTCCGCCCATGCCGTCGCACACCACAAAAACGTGTGTGGTGCTGGTGGCATGGCCAAGGACAGGGTAAAGCGCGTCCTCCTGGTTAGGTTTCTGTCCCAGTTCGCTAAAACCTTGTGGAGTCGATATAGTTAAGGGCTTTTGGCTCATTTTGCAAAATCGTTAGCTACGTACATTTGTTGTTCGCCCAGTGTGAGGCAGTCGTTGGTGTTGAGGTAGACAATGTCGTCCTCACACAGTTCGATGCCTTGCAGCAGGGTAGGGTTTTTGCCATGCTCCTCGAGGGTGCAGCGCAGTCCGTTGGCGGTGCATTGCACATTGATAATGGCATGGTGCCGGCTCATGTAGCGTGTGTCGTCGGGTATTTGTATTTCAGCATCATTGCCCTCCTTAAGGCGGCCCACCCATTGCTTGCCAAAATGCAGCTGGTAGGTGTGGCTGCCAACAGCCAACGACAGTTTGGGCAGGTAGGCGCCTAACTGTTGCTTGGTGTGGCAGGTGGGGCATTCTGCCGTTTTTTGTTCAATGCCCGCCATGCTGGCCGCGCTTATCAGTGCGCCGCAGGCGGGGCATTTAAGTGTAATGTTCATACGCTTGTTAGTTCGTCATTATGCGTCGTATAGTGTGATATCGGCATCGTTGGAGTAGTCGGGCAGGTCGGTGTCAGACTGTGCCATCTGTCCGTAGCCCCCCTCCACATCGTCGGCCGACGGCATGGGCATGTGGCTGTCAGATATGTCGTGCAGTTCGCTGTCGTCTATTTGACCATCGTGGTTGCTGTCGGCCATCATGATGTCCACCTCGCCGTTTTGTGTAACATCTACCAAGGCAACGTGTTCGTCACCCACGCTCACGTGGGCCACGTCCACGGTGTGGCCGTTAAGGTCTACATCGTTTTGTACGGCAATGACGTGAATTTCGGGCGACTCGGTGTCGTCGGCAGTCATTTGCACATTGTTGTTGCCATTGGTGAGCGTGTTCAGCGTCATGTTTTCGCCGCGCAGGTCGGTCACTTCATTGTCGTCCACCTCGCCGTTGTCGTTGGTGTCGACAAACGAGGCCACCACCCGGTTGTTGTCGTCCATTCTGAAGGCCGCCATGTGACCGTCCACGGTGCCGATGGCCATGGTGATGGTGTGTCCGTCGTCCGTCGTCATGGTTTCGACACTTTCAATTTGAATGTCGTGTTGTGCGGCATATCCTTGCGTGTGAGTGGCCGGAGTGAGATGCGGCTCATCGTGGTGTGTGGTGTGGCTGCTGTGTGCGTTGTGTGTTGTGGCGTCGGCCTTTGGTGTGGTGTTGGCCTCGTGCTGTGTTTGCGTTTTGCTTTCAGCGGCCAGCGTGTCGGCAGTAACTTCCTGCTCGTTGGGTTGTGCAATGGTTTGTACTCCTGCTGCCTCGGCGGTAGCGGTATCGGCGGCAGCTTCATTATTTTGCTCGTTGGCAAAGGCTTCGCCAGCCCACATGGCACCTGCGCCAGCCATGGCACCTACAAATGAGGAGGCTGCCATACTTTTGAAGTGCAGTTTCTTATCTTTGCTTTGCTTTTGGGCTTTGTTGCGTCCCTGTGTGATGGTGTCGTTGTTGTTATACATGGCTTGGTTGTTTTAGATGTTCGTAATGTTTATGATGCAAAGATAGGTGCTTTGTCGCCTTTTGCCAATGGTTATGGCATTTCAAAGTATGAAATACGTGTTTGGCGTGACGAAATCACCTTTTGGGCAGGGTGTTCAACATTGGTATCAAAAGCGAGACCGTTTTGGGGTCATTTTTATTTGCCAAAAATGCGCTGCCGAAAAACGCAAGCACTAATGGGGGCGACGCGTCTCGCGTCGGGATAGAGAAAGGAGAGGAATACAAACTATACTAAATAATAGCTGCATCTTTTCCGACGCGAGACGCGTCGCCCCCATTAGAGGTAGCGTTGGGTGCTTGAGTCCGTTCGCCTGTTTACTTTTCATCGAACTGCAATAACAACGAATAGAAATCCCTCAAACGCTCTTATTTTTGATGCCATTTTTGAACGCCCTACCTTTTAGGGTTCCAATTCATTACGTGCATGTTGTTGTCAAAGCGTCCCCACATCACGGGGTGCTGCTTGCCCTTGGTAGCCTTGGCCACGTTGACAGCCACAAAGTCGAAGAGTTCTTTCGCCTCCACAATGCGGTTGCGGTTATTGTCGGCTCCGCCTTTCAAGCCGCGCAGCAGGTAGCGTGTAAACTGCCCGTTGCGTCCGTATGGATTTTCGCGCGAGGTTTCGTTGGTGCGCGACGAGAGGAACAGCATCACCCCCTCGGTTTTGTCAAACGAACTTTGTGCGGAAGCGGCAGCGTTGCTGTCGTGGCGCAGGCCGCCGGCATAGCAGGCATCAATAAATAGCAGTTTGTTGTTGGAGCGGCACCCCTTAATGATTTTGGCTATCTCGCCATAACTGATGCAGGTAGACGCCCCTCGTGTGTCGTAGGCGCACAATCCGCCTTTGCTGCCGTGTCCGCTGAAGAAAAACACCACCACGTCATCGGCTCCCGCTTGTGCAAAGACATTTTTCAGCGTTGTGCAGATGCTCTGCCGTGTGGCATTTTTCCCCGTCAGCAGTGTGACGTGCGTTGTGTGTGTGCGGTAGAGCGCCGCCATGTCAGTTGCATCATTCTCGGTTTGCCGCAAGGGATTGATGTATTGGTATTTAGCTATGCCCACCGACACCACATAGATGGTGCGGGCAGGCAGCAGGTGCGGGAGCAGTATGCAGAGTAAAAGTAGCAGTTGGCGCATGGTGAGGTGGAAGGTAGTTTGATAGTTGTTTGTTAAAATCAAGCAAAGTGTTCGGCCGTGTAATATTGATGGCCTACTAACATTGCTTGTGGTAAGTGCACGCATGATAATTATGTGGCACGCGGTTTTGAAAGTATGCTTATGAGCATGCTTTCAAGATGTCAGCCTGTTTACAATATCCTTGTTTTTTCTGGGTATTCTAAGCTGGGAGAGGACGAGGCGGAGCCCGAGGTTGTTGTTGCTGTTGCCGGGCGTGTTGTTGTTACGGTTCGACGAGCGGCAGTTCCTGGCGTTGTTGTTCCAGCTGCCACCGCGTTTCACGCGGTTAGACCCACTCGCGGCTGACACCTTTAGTTATTTCGAGGCAAGAGGTGCGGAAATCCCTGCTTGCAGCGTGCATGGTAAATGCTATAAGCGGTTGTATATGTTCAACGTATGCGTTGTCGGTCCATTTGCCTTGTTCTAATAAATGGTTATATTGCATGAGTTTGCTTCTGAAACGTCGTTTGCTGCGCCCTGCAAGTAATAAAGTATGTGGCATGGCTTTGTAGCCAAGAAAATTCAGACCATTCGTGGATAGGGCAAAGATGGGGGGCTTGAGCGTAAGCTCGAGTTGTTGTGTACTATATTCCTTCATGTGCTTTACACAATCCTTAAGTTTGGTTTTATCGTTGTCGGCAAGCAGAATGTCGTCCATGTATCTTATGTAGGTGTTGATGTGCCATTCTTCTTTGCATTTATGGTCAAGCTCTGACAGATAAAAGTTGGCCAGATATTGGCTTGTAAGGTTGCCGATGGGCAGTCCGTGTTGTGGTGTCGTGTGGTAGCTGTCTATTATTTGATACAGCATGCACAGCAGCCTCTTATCTTTGAATTTGCGGCACAACTTTTCTTTCAACACGTCGTGACTGATGGAGTCGTAGTATTTTCTGAAGTCGAGTTTGACTGCGTATTTGTATTTAGCCAATGCCGATTTAGCCTTGTCGAGTGCCGCATATACCCCTTTGCCCTTTCGTGTGGCATAGGTGTCGGCTATGAGGTTGCGGTCGAATGTGTTGTGGCAAACGTTCATGATGGCATGGTGTAGCACGCGCTCGTTGAATGATGCAGCGCAAATGATACGCTCTTTGGGGTCGTATATTTTGAAGTAATGGTAATGCCCCACATCGACATGCCCATTCAGTATGTCTGTGCGCAGTTTCTGAATGTTGGCATCAAAATTCTCGGCAAATAGCAGCACCTCCTTTTTGCATGCTTTCCCGCGTTTTGCTTTGGTATAGGCTAAATACAGGTTGTCAAGGCTGGCTATCTGTTCTGTCAGGTTGCCTTTGCGTTTCATCGTTTGTGTGGTCTGTGTCAAAATGGCAGAAATGGCTGCCGTATTTTTCTATTTTCTTTTGCCCTATGCCGGGTATGCTCTTCAGCGTGTCGGGTGTGATTGTTGGTAATTTGGCCACCTCAGCCAATTCGGCATCGGTAAATACAGCGTAGGCTGGCACAGCCTCTTTTTCGGCAATAGCTTTGCGTAGTTTGCGCAGTGCCGCAAACCTTTCGAAGATGTCGGGTGGTAGTATTTCGCGGTAATCGACCTTTTGCCCTTTTGAGAAATTGTTAGCCTCTGTAGTCTTAGTAGCAGTTTCAAGGTATACAATACAAAAAGTCCACACGCTGTTTCCTCCCACGCTTGCCAATTCTTTTTTGATGTCGACCACTTTGTTGGCACGCAGGAAGTGGTTCAGTTCTTCCGTTTGCTCATCATTTGGTTGCAAAGGTAGTGTAAATACTTTGATTTGCATAGAATCGAAAATTTTTTCGACCGCCACAGGCGGTATCTGTTTATCGCCCGAAGCATAAACACGACATCGTCGGCTCCTCCCGTCGCCTTCTCTCGTCGCGTTTTTGCTTCAGGCTCTTTTCTTTTTAACAAGGATATTATAACTGGGAGAGGACGAGGCGGAGCCCGAGGTAGCCGCAGCTGCCGCCGGGCGCGCCGCAGTCACGGCGCGACGAGCGGCAGAACCTGGCGAGGCCGCACCAGCAGCCACCGCGATCCACGCGGCCAGACCCACTGTTAGGCCCTGTTGGGTTGCTTTGTGAATAAGAACTGTATGAACCGTACCAGTCGCTGCACCATTCCCACACATTGCCGCTCATGTCGTACAGGCCGAGTTCGTTGGCTTGCTTGGTGCCAACGGGGTGAGTGCGGTTACCGCTGTTGTCACCATACCATGCCACATCGCCAATGTAGTTGCTGCCACTATATTTGTAGTGGCGGCTGTAGTTTCCGCCACGTGCGGCAAACTCCCATTCGGCTTCTGTAGGCAGACGGAAGTTACGCCCCGTATAGCTGTTGAGACGGTTGATAAAGGTTTGGCAGTCATTCCAACTCACGCTTTCAACTGGCAAGTTGTCGCCTTTGAAATATGATGGATTACTGCCCATAACGGCGCGCCAGAGTGCTTGCGTCACTTCGTACTTGCAGATATAGTAGCTGCTGAGGGTGACGTTGTGGGTGGGCTTCTCGTCAGACTCAGCTTCGCTGCCTTGCTCGCTTGTGCCGCCCATGATAAAAGTGCCGCCCGACACATATACCATGTTGTTGATGAGCTTGTTGAGTTCAGCAGACAGGCTGACCGTGCTGCTTGTGCTGCTTGAATGATGTGTACTGTTGCGCCGTGGTGCTGGTTTGGGTTTAGCCTTCGGCTTTGCCGCAGGTTTAGGTTTCGTTACAGCCGGTTTCGGCTTGTTACGTGTAATGGTGCTCTGTGCTGCCATGCCAATGGGGCAAAGCATGAGAAGCAGGGTGAGAATGAGGTGTTTGGGGTTCATGATGTGTGTGAGTTATGTGTTAGCGAATTTAGTAAACAAGTTGAAAAGTTGACAAGTTAACGGGTTAACGAGTTAACGGGTTAACCTGTTAACAAGAAACTATGCCAATGGGTTATTTGTCAGCAACTTCCTCCATGCGTTTGAGTTGGAAACCTTCAAATTGCATGATGATTTTATGTAGCTCGGTGCCTTGGCGCAGGGCCTCAACTCTTGGTGCTGCAGCGTAGCGGTTGATTTGGCTGACGGCCTCGTCCCACTGCTTTTGAGCAAATTCCTCGCTATCTCCCTTATGCAGCATCTTTAGCTCGATGATGTAGCTGTGCTGGGTGGGGTAGTGGGTGAGGTCAGGCAGCAAGAAAAAGTCGCAATAGCCATGGTTCAGCTCCAACTCGGGAGCGGTGTAGTAATAGTCGTTTAAGCTGAAGTAAGCCATGAAGAAACCTTGCAAATTACGTTCAGCTTCAATGCCGTCGCGCACAGATGATATGTTAGCGTATGCTTGTGCCATGCTGCTGAGTGCGGTGCGCCAATCGCCATCGAATGCCATATTGGTAAATTTGTCGATGAGGTCGTTGAGGCTCACACGACTCATTTGTTGGTATTCCTCTAACAAATAGCCATAGTATTGTTTACGCACATTGTTGTTGGGAATGCCCAGCACAAGTTGCATGCCATGTGTGCCCTTGATGGTCAGCATGCCATAGTAGAAGAGCAGACTGGTAAAGGTGTCGGGATTGGTCAAGGCACGGGCGGGGAAAGACTCCTCGAGCGAAGTAATTACTTGTCCCGTTTCAGCTATGCTTTTAATAACCCCTTTGCGGTTGCCGTCCAACTTGTCAAAACGTAGCAACTTGTTCATCTTGCTGTAGTCCGTTTTAGTGTTGGGGTCAATCATTTGCTCAGGTGCACAGCCGTAACTCATATAGTTGCGCAGGTAATAAAGCACCATGTCGCAATTAAACACGCGGTTCTTGCTTCGTAATGCTGATTTAGAGAAACAATATCCGTCATACCATGGTTTCATGTCATTTACAACCTCCTCCACGTCCAAACCGGCAGGCAGTTCGCCTTGCTCTTTGTAGTAGTTGAACATGGTGCGCACATCGTCGGTAGTAAAGCCGAGTATGTCGTTAAACTCAGACTTCATGGTAATGTTCCAACCTATGTTGAAGCCGCTAGTCACATCGTCTAAAGTAACGGGGCTGACGCCAGTCATGAATATGCGCTCAAAGTTCCCCTTAAACCTTTTGAATGTGTCGCGGTAAAATCCGTCAGCGTGTGTGATAGCATGGTACACCGCTTCGCCTTGCTCGTTGAGTATGGTGTTGGTAAAATTGTCATACTCGTCGATGATAAGGTAGAGAGGCAACTCTCTGCGTTTCGACTCGTTGGCAATTTCGTTAAGTTTGGCACTTGCATCGGCGAGGCCGTCAATTTTTTGAACAAACCCTTCGGGGTAGAGTCTTTCGTAGTCGCGTACAAAACCATTGAGTTGCGTGCCACAATAGGCATTAAACTTTTCTTCTACTTGATCGATGCTACCGCCCACCTGTGAGAAGTCCAAATATAGCACGAGGTATTTGCCTTGTAAACTTGTGGGGTGTTTACCAATCCACAGGTCGCCGAACAGTTGTTCAAACTTGTCCTTCTTGTTGCAATCATAATAGGCATGCAGCATATTGATGAGCAGACTTTTTCCAAATCGGCGTGGACGCGTAAAGAATATGTTGCGTGCCTCAGCTTCGAGCATGGGCAAGTACATGGTCTTGTCTACATAATAGAGGTTGTCTCTTCTGATCGACTCAAAGTCGGCCACCCCATAGGGCACTTGTCTTGTATTGGGATTCATCATGCTTTTGTATCATTTGTACGTTAAAAACGTTATGTTAACGCATTGGCGGAATTCGTAAACTTGTTAACCCGTTAACAAAGAACTCCGTCAGCGCGTTACTTAATCGGCACGCCGCAATTAGGACAATACTTTTTGCCGCTTAGCACAGAGTAGGGGACGAAGCCAAGAAATTTGTGGCAGTGCGGGCAAACGTAGGTGGTTTGCATCTGTGCGTTGAGGGTGGCCAAAGCGACGGTCTTCTTTTCGAGCACCTTTTCGCCAGCAAAGATGGCGATGGCCATGACAGCCAGCAGCACAATGCACGACACCAGCCAGTTTTGACCCACCATCTGTGTGACGAGCATGGTCAGTATGGGGGTGAGCATACGAATGGAGTTGACCAACATGGAGTAGCGGTCCCACTTGCGCTTTTGCTTGTCGTAGTCGTTCCACACCTGTTGCAGGTTGATGCGCGAGGCATCGGTAAGCAGTTGTTTGACCGAGGTTTTGAAAGAGCCTAAAAATAAAGGCGTGTCAGCCTTGATGGTTTTGCGCATGATGCGCAGGCCAAACACAAAGACCCCCTTGGCCGAGTCGTGGTCTTCAATTACATACGAGTCGGCCGAGGTGCACGTAAGTGTGGCGTGCTGTGGGTCGATGCTGGCGTCGGACAGGTGTAGCGGTTGTTGTCCCATGCGGCCAATAATGATGCTTTCGCCTATTTCCATAAAGTATTGTTTTCGTAAAGTCGTTTGATAGTTTTAAGCGCCTCTTTCGACATGGGCAGGGCAAAGTTACCCTCATGCTCAAAGTCGGAGAGCACCAACTTATGGTTGGTAAGGTTAACTTGCACAATCATGTCGGCATTGACAATGTAGCGTTTGCCAATGCGCAAGAAGGTTGGTGCCGTTTCGGCAGCCTGCTTGTGCAGCATCTCCTCAACAGTGGTGAGGCCAACGGGCAGCATCACCTTCTGTTTGTTGGGAAACACCCCATAGCAGTAGTTGCCATAAGCCTCGTAGAACATGGCCTTGGCCAAGGGCACGCGCAATAGTTCTGTGCGGCGGTTGAATATGGTGTATTTCATGTGAGTCGGCATTGTTCTGTATTTATGCACAAAATTACCAAAAAGATAACAACTAATGCGCCATTAAATGGCATTTTGTGACGTACCTTGCCATTTATTGAGTACATCAACCACTTGTTGCGCCTCATCGGCAGAGACCACCGGACTCATAGGGATAGAAAGTTCCTCGGCATGAATGCGCTCCGTTACAGGCAATGAGAGCTCGTGACCCCATGCCTCATAATAGCATTGCTGCTTGTGCGGGGGGATAGGGTAGTGAATGAGCGTTTGCACACCCTGTTGCGCAAGAAACGTTTGCAACTGGTCGCGCTCCTTGCAGAAGATGGGAAACTGGTGGTACACATTGTGGGCATCGGGCAGACGCTCGGGCAGCGTGATGAGCGGATTGCTGATGTGGCCGTAGTAAAAGTCGGCCAACTGCTGGCGGCGGGCATTGTCGTGGTCAAGATATTTGAGTTTGATGCGCAACACGGCAGCGTCCATCTCGCTCATGCGGCTGTTGATGCCCGCATATTTGAACACATATTTGCGTTCGCTGCCATAGTTGGCCAGGGCGCGAATGGTGGCGGCAAGTTCCGCATTGTCGGTTGTGACGGCCCCAGCATCGCCCATGGCCCCGATGTTTTTGCCAGGGTAAAAGCTGTGCGCTGCGGCATCGCCCAACGAACCGGTGCGTTTGCCCTTGAAGGTACAGCCCTGCGCTTGTGCATTGTCCTCCATCAGTTTGAGGTGGTGGCGGTGGCAAATGTCGAGCAACTGCTCGTTGCACGCCAGTCGTCCGTACAGGTGCACCGTCATGATGCCCCGTGTGCGCGGTGTGATGGCCTGTTCCACGCGGTCGGTGTCAAGTTCCAGATGGTGCCAGGTAGGTTCCACCAATACAGGTTTGAGATTGTTGCGTGTAATAGCCAATATGGTGGCAATGTAGGTGTTAGCCGGCACGATGATTTCGTCACCATCAGCCATCACCCCCATCTCCTTATAGGCGCGCAGTATGAGGTAAAGCGCATCAAGTCCGTTGGCCACCGCCACACAATGTTGTGTGCCGATGTAGCGGGCATAGTCGTGTTCAAATTGTTTCGTCTCGTCGCCCTGCAAAAACCACCCCGAGTCAATCACGCGGGCCATGGCGGCCTTGTACTCATCGGCGTGTTCGTGAGTGATGCGCTGCAAGTCGTATAGTTTAATCATAAGTAGGTGTTCAAAATTATTTTATACAATCAGTAGGTGCCATTTTCACATTGAAAGCACATTCTCGAGACGCATCTGTTCCCTTCGGCCTCGGTCACATAGCCCGCTATGACCCCCTTCGGTTCCCCCGTTATCGGGGGACAGAAACCCTCACCCGAAGGAAACATCTGCGCCCCGATAATGCACTTTCAATGTAAAAATAATTTTGAACACCTACTTAATTTCAATATTGTTGAGCGAGAGCCTGAATGCTACAAAATCGTTGTAGTTGCGAATGTAATCCTCGCTTTTGTAAATGTCCGAAGCCAGCACCATGCACACCGCCCCCGACGAAAAGTCGGTGATGCTTCGCCACAATCCCGGGCGCACCAGCAGCCCTTGGTAGGGACGGTTGAGGAAAAACGACCGCTTGCATTGGCCGTCGTCGAGTGTGACGGTGAACGAGCCAGATGCTGCCACTATAAATTGGCTCAGTGTGCGGTGGGCATGTGCACCACGTTCCTCGCCGCCCGGCACGTCGTAAAGGTAGTAAACCCTTTTCACGTCGAAAGGCAGCGTGTCGCCATTCTGCACCACGGTAAGGTTGCCTTTGCGGTCAGAATGGTGTCGGTTCAGTTCGACAATAGAGCAGTCGAATACACTATATTTCTCCATGTTGCTTCATTCGTTTGTAAGTGCCGTAATCCTCCACATAGTCGGCACGGTTGTAAGGCGTTGAGGCTATTTCGAGCGCCAACGAGTTGGTGGAGAAGTTTGTTAGCGTGCGCCAAAGTCCCTTTGGTATGTAAAGTCCGTAGTACGAGCGGTTAAGCGTAAAAGTGCGCTTGTTTGTGCCATCGTCCACAATCACGTCGAGGCTGCCCGAAATGGCTATGATAAGTTCCTCGGTAGTGTGGTAGGCATGTCCGCTGCGGTTTTCGCCCCCCGGCACATCGTATATCCAGTATACGCGTTCAAACTTGAAAGGCACCTGGTTATGTTGCTCTACAAACGACAAATTGCCGCGAGGGTCGTTGAAACGTGGCAACTCAATAAGCCGTGCATCGTCAATGGTCATATATGGTAGTTGTTGTCTGAAGTTTCGGTTTTAATAAGTGCGGGCTGAATCAATGACAGCTGCAAAAAACGCAAGCACTAATGGGGGCGACGCGTCCCGCGTCGGGAAAAATGCAATGTACATATATTAAATAAAGGTTTGCAGACAGCACTAATTACACTCCTGCCTGTGTGCCTTTGCCTAAAATCCCGACGCGAGACGAGGCTGCTGAAAAATTCTCCGACGCGAGACGCGTCGCCCCCATTAGAGCTAGCATTTAGTGGTAGCGTTTGGTAGTAGCTCTTAGTGGTAGCGTTTGGTGTTAGTGCTTGATGCTTGAAGAAACGCAAGCACTAATGGGGGCGACGCGTCCCGCGTCGGTTTTTTCAGCAGCCTCGAGACGCGTCGCACCCATTAGAGGTAGCGTTTGATGCTTGAGCAATTCACGCAAGTTTGATTGCATTCGCCTTGCACGATGTTTCAGCCCGCGCGGGCTAAATCCGTAACTTGCGTTTTTAATTATCCAAACGTCCCGAGGCCGCAATCAGTGCGCGCACCTTGTCGTTAAAGCCCGTGGCCTGTATCAACTCCTCAAGCGTGAGGTGCATGCGGTATTGCCAGTATTGGTCGGGGTTGGCCGGCACATTTATTTGTTCCGTCTCGGGGTGCTTGCTGCGCAGCGTGGGTGATATGGCAAGCCAATCCTGCCACCCCAACGAGCAAAGCATTGAGGGTGATTGCAGGTGCAATTTTACCACCTCCTCGCACACCTCAGGTGTGGCTTCGGCGGGCGCCTCGCCATTGTGGTGCAGCGCTTCGTGCCAAAAGGCCTGTGACTGTTCGCCGTTTTGCTGCCACCACAAGCGCAATGGCGGCATGTCGTGGGTGGCAATGGTGGCCACCGACAAATAAGGATTGTCGAGCGGATTGCCAAAACGCACACCATAAGCCTTGGGCATACGCTGGATTTCGAGCGACAGAATTTCGAGCCGTTCAAGCACACCCTTAACCGATGCCGGCACCATGCCAAGGTCCTCGGCACATGGCAACATGCCATTGCCGTTAAGCGGATAAAGTTGCAGCACCGGATGCTGCGCGTCGGCACTCTGTGTGACTGCCGGCACCTTCTTCATGGCCTCGTCAGCCCAAAACTGGTTGTTGCGCTCGTAAAAGAAGTGGTCGTGCAGATGGTTGAAAGCCTGTCGGTCGGCCTCGCTCAAAGCACCGAAAAGCCAAGTGCGCTGTGCTCCAACGCGTGGGTGAAACAGATGCGCGTGTGTGGCATCGCGTATGAACAACACCTCGCACACCACCTGCAACAAAGTCTGGCGCGTTTTGCCCTCGGGCAGCAAGCGGCAGATGGCACGCTGGGAGCGGTATGCCTCCTTCAGCACATACCATTCGCCGTCCTTTGTAAAATAGTCGGCAGCCAGTTTGGCATTCTCTGTGTCGGTCATCAGCTTTTGCATGGTTCCGGCCGTCACACGTGGCACACACAGAGCCTGCACGTCGCCCCCAAAACCAAAGTCGTGAATTTCGGCCTCGGTATAGGGCAGGGCGGGGCGGAACTGCCCCAACAGTCCGTAAATATGTTGCGACGGCACCTCCCAAATGCGGAAAAAACCCAGTACGTGGTCAATGCGGTAAGCGTCAAAGTACTGCTCCATGTGCTTCAGTCTGCTTCGCCACCACTGGTAGCCGTCTTGCGCCATTACCTCCCAATTATAGGTGGGGAAGCCCCAGTTTTGCCCATGCACGGCAAAGTCATCGGGCGGTGCCCCCGCCTGTCCGTCAAAGTGGAACAAATGGCCGTCGGCCCATGCCGGCACACTGTCGCGGCTGATGCCAATGGGAATATCCCCCTTCAGTATCACCCCCAGTTCGCGTGCCGTGTTGTGGGCTCGTTGCATTTGTCGGTGCAGCAAATATTGCAGCCAGGCGTAGAACAGGCGGCTGTCGGCCACATCGGGGTGCTTGGCAGTGTAAGCCTCCAGTTCGCCGGCTTTGGGCGCATCGTCGGGCCATGAGCGAAAATCGGCCGTGTGGTAAGTGTCGCGCAGCGTGCAAAAAGTAGTGTAGGCAGGCAACCAATGTGCGTTGTCATCGCAAAACTTCTTGAAAGGCGCAGAGGCCACCACCTTTGCACCACCCTCTTTATATAAAGCGTGCGCAAAGTCCATTTTCAGCTTAAAAGCCCTCTCGTAGTCCACCTCAGGCAGAGCATTCAACTCCGTGCCAAGCGTACTATATACCTTGTAAGCCTTGCTCCCCTTCCACTCGCGCAGGTCGAGGTAGGCAGGGTGCAAGGCAAACACCGAAATGCCATTGTAGGGGTAAGAGTCGTGCCACGACCCCGTGCGTGTGGTATCGTTGATGGGCAGCAGCTGAATAGCCTTCATGCCCACATCGGCCCCCCAGCGTATCATGGTGTCAAGGTCGCCAAAGTCGCCAATGCCCATGCTGCCCTTGCTGCGCAGCGAGAACACTGGAATGACACACCCCGCTCCCCGCCATTGGGGTAAGCTCATGCGCGGCCTTTCGTCCTGACGCACAATCGAGGCATTGAGGCTGCATGGGGTGGGGCTGATGATGCGGTTGCCGCCCTTCTCCCACTGTGCGTGTGCAGGGTCTTTAGCGTCCACCAATACATATTTATACTCCAAGCCTTGTTCAAAATCCTCACGCGTCAGCGGCAGTGCCCACTCGTAGGTGTCAGTGCGCTGCATGATGCGTGCCTGCTGTGGCTGCCATTCCCCCATGTTGGGCGTGTTGCCTACAACGGCCCACTTCATGCCATTGGCTGGTGGCAGCGTGTGCAGCAGCAACAAATAAGGCGAGGTGAACAACTCAAGGTGCATCTTTTCGCCGCCGCGTGGCAACATCAAGCATTGCTCAAATGCCGCGCGGTGATAGTTCTGCCCCAAGCACGTGTCGGCCCAGGCGTCGCAAAAGCATACCTCAGAGCGGTGGTTGAATGCAAACAACCGCCAGGTGTTGGTCTCGACGCGCAGCAGTGTGCCGTCGTCAGCCACTATCTGGTAGGCATATCTGATGTGCTGGCTTTGATCAGCCACTTGCAGCGTGGCGGTCCAGTGCGTTTGGTCGTTGCTCTGCAACGCTATATATAATATGTCGCCACCATCAATCGAACAAGCCAGCTCGGGGTGCTCATTGTGGCGGGTGTGGTAGTCAATATGAAAAGTGAGAGTCTTCATGCTTCAAATTTAAGCGTTTAGTAATGGGGCGGTTCTAAAAAATACTGATTACTTAGGTGGTAGAAAAGGGCCTTTTTGCTTGTGCCGCATTTGGCGGTAAACTTAACAAGAAAAAATGACATACACCCACCTTTTGCTGCAAAACATGTAAATTGGAGGGACAGGCAAAAAAATGAGTGCAAACGTTTGGCAGTAATATCAGATGATTGTATATTTGCATCAAATTCAATAAGACATAAAAACAGAGCGCTCATCAGGCAGCGCGCTGTATAAAGGCAGGAAATCAGCCTCTTGCAGAAAAATATACGGCTGTACCGGTTAGATTGGGATACTCATCAATAATTACTTGAAAACCGAGTCAACCAGTTATTCAATGGCGTGCCGATATGCGCTTGTCGTAGGGTCGGATTACAGAGATTGGCTGGAGCTCAAATCTTATTTCGCTCGGAGTTTCATCACATCACTGGTACAGCCTTTTTTTGTGCCCTGTCGTTTCGTATGTGCGTGACGATAGGGCAAAATGTGGCGTTTTCTTGCATCAAATATTGATTATGCAAAACGGTTTTATCAAAGTAGCGGCGGCCATTCCTTCAGTGAAGGTGGCCGATTGTTCTTTTAATATCCAACAGATTGAAAGCCTTATGGCATCGGCCGAGGGACAGGGTGTAGAGATATTGTGCCTGCCCGAGTTGGCCATCACAGCTTACACCTGCCAGGATTTGTTTCAGCAGCAGTTGCTGCTTGACGAGGCAGAAGCTTCACTGCTCAAACTGATGGAGTTCAGCCGTAACCTTAATGTTACGGCTTTGGTGGGCGTGCCAATAGCCTATAACAGCATGCTGTTTAATTGTGCTGCCGTCATACAGCGTGGCAAAGTGTATGGCCTCGTGCCCAAAACGTATATACCCAATTACAAAGAATTTTACGAAAAGCGTTGGTTCACCTCAGCCCAAGTGCTGGCCAATGGTGTGGAATTGCGCTTTTGCGGTCAGACGGTGCCCATGAGCAAGAACCTCGTGTTCTCCACCACACACTGCACTTTCGGTATTGAGATATGTGAAGACCTTTGGGCACCTGTGCCGCCCAGCAACCACTTGGCACTGGCCGGTGCCGACATCATATTCAATCTTAGCGCAAGCAACGAACTCATAGGCAAGGCGCAGTATCTGCGCAACCTTGTGCTCGGCCAGAGCGCCCGCCTGCTGGCTGGCTATGTGTATGCTGGCAGTGGTTATGGCGAAAGCACACAGGACCTCGTGTTCAGCGGTCGTGCTTTTATAGCCGAAAATGGCACTTTGCTGGCACAGGCCGAACGTTTTGCCATGCGCGAACAGCTCATTTGCAGTGAAATTGACGTGGAGCGCCTGCGCGCCGAGCGTCGCACCAACACGACTTTTGCCAATGCCTTCGACAACGAACTGGTGCAGAACTACCGCAATATAGAACTCGAACCCTATGCAAGCAATGTACCGTTTACACTGACACGCCCCATCGACGCCCACCCGTTTGTGCCCGAGGGCTACGAGCTTGACGAGCGTTGTGAGGAAATTATCTGCATACAAAGCGAGGCACTGGCACGTCGTATAGAGCACACCCGTGCCAAGACGGTGGTGATAGGCATTAGTGGCGGCCTCGACTCCACACTGGCCCTGCTGGTGGCAGTGCATGCCTTCGACCGTTTGGAGCGCGACCGTCGTGGCATAGTGGGTATCACCATGCCAGGGTTTGGCACAACCGACCGCACCTATACCAATGCCACAAACTTGATGAAGGAGCTCGGTGTGACCATACGTGAGATAAGCATTGCACCCGCGGTGACACAGCACTTCATGGATTTGGGACACGACATCAATGTGCACGACCTGACATACGAAAACTCGCAAGCCCGCGAACGTACGCAGATATTGATGGACGCTGCCGGACAGATGGGCGGTTTTGTGGTCGGTACGGGCGACTTGAGCGAACTGGCACTTGGGTGGGCCACCTACAATGGCGACCACATGAGCATGTATGGCGTGAATGCCTCCATACCCAAAACGCTCGTAAAGCACCTCGTGAGCTGGGCCGCACGCAACATGGCCGATGAGGCCAGCCGCACCACACTGCTCGACATAGTAGACACCCCCATCAGTCCCGAACTCATTCCGGCTGACGAGAACGGTAATATCAAACAGGTGACAGAGGACCTTGTCGGCCCTTACGAGCTGCACGACTTCTTCTTGTATTATGTGCTGCGTTTCGGCTTCCGTCCGCAAAAGATATATTATCTTGCCTGTCGTGCATTTGACGGCACAGGCAATGGCACGGCGTACACCAATGAGGTTATTCTCAAATGGTTGCGCACTTTCTTCCGCCGTTTCTTCACCCAGCAGTTCAAGCGTTCGTGCTTGCCCGATGGGCCTAAGGTTGGCAGCTGCTCGCTCAGTCCGCGTGGCGACTGGCGCATGCCTTCCGATGCCAGCTCGGACGCATGGCTTGCCGACCTCGAAACGGAAGATGAAAGTACACCGTCCGTTGTAGAAAATGCGTAAAATAACTGAAGTTTCGGATTTGACAAGTGCGGGCTGAAGGCCGCCCTTGTTAAATCCGAAACATGCGTAAATAATATCGAAGTATGAAAAGGTTGCTTATTCCATTGCTGCTCATGTTGATGGTGTTGCCTCTTCGGGCAGCAACGAAAGATGTGTTGTTTGCACGCATATTGCCCGACCGTACCACCCTTTATGCCGGCGACAGCATGTTGGTGTCGGTGGTGCTGTATGCCACGGCGCCTATTGCCAAGGCCGAATGTACGAGCCAGTTCGTGGTGAAGGGTAAATGTGACGTACGCAAGCTTGACATAGACCGCAACGCCACGGCCGGACGTACGCGCGAGGGGCGCCAGATGTATTACACTCTTGTGTGGAACCAATATGTGGTGGCACCGCAAAAGACGGGTACATATACTATACCCGTACAAAAGTTTAAGGCTACTTTGCAGCGTGTGGTGCGTATGCCCGACCTCTTTGACCAAATGATGGGGGCACAGCCCGAATACCAAAATGTCAAGGTGCAGGGAGAGTCCAAAACCTTTACGTTTGAGGTAAAGGAAAAGCCCCTGCGTTCTACACAGGACATGATGCGCACCTCAGGTGGTGTGTTGTGATGCGGTGTTCGCTTGCTCGCTGATCAACAGTTTGGTATTTGAAGAAACGCCCCCATTAGTGTTAGCGTTTAGTGCTTGAAGAAACGCTACCACTAATGGGGGCGACGCGTCTCGCGTCGGGATAGAAAAAGGGGAAGAAAATACGAACTCGCGTTAAAAGGAAGAAGCGACGCAGACAAACAGATGTGAAAAATATGGAGAGGGAATCTATTTTATGAGATTTTTCAATCAACTTCACAAAGTTGTGGACCATAACCTTGTGAACTACTTCTTTTTACATTACCTTTGTAATCTATTAAGTAAGGAGTAAAGATTATGGAGAAAGCTTTTGTATATGGTATGTCGGTCGGTGGTAATAACTTTACAGACCGAATTGAAGAAACCAAGCGTATCAAGCTTGACTTTGAAAATGGCGTTAATGTTATTCTTATATCTCCAAGACGCATGGGTAAGACTTCTCTTATAAAAAAGGTGATTTCCGAGATTGACAACCCTATGCTAAAAATCGTCTATATGGACATATATGACTGCAGAAGTGAATATGATTTCTATAACCGATTTGCTGAAACAATCATGAAGTCCACCGGCAACCATTTGGAGCAAGTAATGGAGAACATCAAGCGTTTTTTGGTTAGAATCTCGCCCAAAATTTCATTTAGCCCAGAACCTAACTCTGAGTTTTCTGTATCCTTGGGTATAACACCCAAGGATTATTCTCCAGAGGAAATTTTGAATCTTCCAGAACGTATTGCCAAGGAACAGGGCGTTCGCCTTGTAGTATGTATTGACGAGTTTCAGCAGATAGGAGAGTTCACAGACTCGCTGACTATACAAAAACGTCTACGCGGTGTTTGGCAGCATCATCAAAATGTGTCATATTGCTTCTTTGGCAGTAAGAAGCATCTGATGGAAAATATTTTCCAAAGTCGTCGTATGCCTTTCTATCAGTTTGGGGAGATGTTGCATCTCAAGTGCATTCCTACGGAATATTGGGTCCCCTTCATCTGTTCTCGATTCGAGAAGTATGGCAAGAAGATAACAGAAGAGTATGCAGGCAGAATATGCCAAGAGGTAAAGAATTACTCATCTTATGTGCAGCAACTTGCATGGAACGTTATGGCCGAAACAGGAAAAGAAGTAAACGAGGAGAGTTTTGAAGAAGGTTTGAAGGCTCTGTTGGAGCAAAACAGCAGTCTCTTCATACAACAGACAGAGGGGCTTACGACCTATCAGCTCAACTTCATTCGTCTTTTGTGCAAAGACATACATTCAGGATTTACAACTCAAGCGGTTTCTGAAATATACCCTCTTGGCAGTAAGTCAAATATAGACCGTATAAAGAAAAGTTTGGTTGACAAAGAGATTATCACCATTGAAAAAGATGGTATATTCCTTGCTGATAGTGTGTTTGAACTTTGGTTTAAAAGAGAAATGATGTAGTCTATAGCCGACACTGAGGTTTGTCCTTCACTAGTTAAATAAATATCATTAATCAGTTTATTAGCCAATAGACAGGAAATATGAACGAGTATAAAACAATAGACTCTCTTTTGAAGAAATTCGCTAATCCAATAAAAGAGGATTACGAAGCATTGGCGGTTAGCCTGATGAAAAACTTTTCCATCGCCAAATGTGAAAAAGATAGTGAAGGAGTCAGAAACGTGAAGTACCGAATAGCTGATTTGGAAATATATCTATATTCAACAGACGATACTGAAGACGTAGCAACTTTGAGTAGAGACTGTATCGAAGGGCAATGGTTCTTTCATCGATTTGGAGTAGATATCGCATTTCGCACTTTACGTGGAGATAGCAATGAACTGATACGGTTTGGCGGTGTGCTGATTCGTGGATTGGAGAAGTACGAAAACGGAAAGCATGTCGGCAATATATCAGGTAGTCAAAGATGTTTGTTTGACATGTTTAATGCGTCAGATGATATGCCTAAACTTATTGAAGACAAACCTTTGGATCATATCGAGATATTCAATACTTATAGAGTAGAGAGTCAACCTCTACCTTATCGTTATTTCAAAGGCGGTGTTGATTGGCAAATGAAAAGAAAATATGTTTTTCAGACCCAGAAGATAACCAATGGGACGACCGAATATCACATATGGCACGATTATAAGGATTTGCCAAAGAATATGTATGAAAACACTCCTAAAGATTTTGATGTAATAAAGAAAATATATCCAAGATAAATCATGATTACTGATGATCAAACAAACAAAGTATACTTTTCTGAATATCTGAGGGCTTACAAATGTTGGAAAAGCATCAAAGAAGCGTTGCTTGAACATGAAATAAACTTCGAAATGCTGCCCGGTACAAAAGATATATGGGTGAGAGACTTCATGCCGATTCAAAAGGATGTAAAATCTTTCATCGGGTATGAGTATAATCCAGATTATCTCAAAGAAGAACAACAGTACATCACACATGATGTGCAATATTGCTTTGAATTCACGCACAACAATCTAATGATAATGGACGTCATCGTAGATGGCGGCAATGTGATAAAGTGTAATGACAAAGTAATCATGACAGACAAGGTATTTGTCGAGAACAAGGAGAAAAACCGTGAGTTCTTAAAGACGATTCTCGAAGAATGTTTTGGCTGTGAAGTTGTTTTCATTCCATGGGACAAGGCTGAGAAATGCGGACATTCAGATGGAATGGTACGCTACGTTGAACCAGGGCATATTGTAATAAACAATTATGCAGATATAGATGAGCAACTTCGCGAAGATTTATTGAAGGTTTTGCGTCCATACTTTCCGAAAATAAGTGAGTTACAATATGGCAAGTATGCGCGAATGAATAGTTGGGCGCATATCAATTTTCTTCGTGTTGGCAATTTCTTGCTTGTACCGCAAATAGGTATTGCCAGTGATATCGTCGCTATTGAACAACTGAAGGAGATATATCGAGACTGTGAAGTCGTGCCTTGTGAAGCAAAAGGCATTGTTGCTAAAGGTGGTGCTTTCAATTGTGTATCATGGAATATAAAAGAATAGCTTAGGTATATAAAAAGGATATAAAAGGTTATGAAGCCCAGTTTGAAACAACAATCAACAATTCCTTCTAACTCATCGTAATCAATCATATTTTGTATTATCTCGAACTCGCGTTACTAAATAATAGCAGTCTCTTTTCCCGCGGGACGAGACGCCTGAAAAAATCCCGACGCGGGACGCGTCGCCCCCATTAGTGTTAGCGTTTTGTGCTAACGCTTAGTGCTTGAAGAAACGCTACCACTAATGGGGGCGACGCGTCTCGCGTCGGGATAGAAAAAGGAGAAGGAAATACGAACTCTACTAAATAATAGCAGTCTCTTTTCCCGCGGGACGAGGCTGCTGAAAAATTCCGACGCGGGACGCGTCGCCCCCATTAGAGGTAGCGTTTTGTGTTAGCGCTTAGTGTTAGCGTTTGGCGCTTGAGTCCGTTTGTATTTTACTCCTCTCCTTCCACTGCGCAACCATCAAAGCCCATTTCCTTGGCCCGTTCCGGTCCGAAAGTGAAGTAAGTGGCATCAGCCTCGTCGCAAATTTCGCCCTTGGCATTTTCAAGAGTAAGATGTATGGTGACAATATTGCGGCGTTGTGCGCTGATGTGCCCCTTGATGGTAATAAGCGGTTCGGTGGTCATGACCGGTTGGCGATACTTAATGTCGAGCCGTGTGGTCATGCCTGCTGTTTGCAACTTGCGGTTGACCACCCAGCCGGCCACCTCGTCCATCAGCATGGCAATCACACCACCATGCAATGTATCGACCCAACCCTGGTAGTTCTCGCTCGGGTTCCATTTTGTCAGAACCTCGTCGCCTTCCTCCCAAAATTGTAAATGCAGACCGATGGGATTGTCCGGACTGCAGCAAATGCACTTGTAACCTTTTTTACCCAAATAGGGATTGATAATCTTTTTCATAAGGCGTGAATGTTGAACGTTGTTTCTGTATGCAAATGTACAAAAAAGTAGCATACAAATGTATGACATCTCATTTACGATGCACGTGTAATGCTGCCCCATTTTGCTCTCTATATCGTTTTAATGCAAATTGTCTGCACTCTGCACTTTTTATATGCACTGCGCTGATATTCAAGCGTTTCAAGCGTGTAGACAACTCTAAAATTTATCTGCACGCTGTCTGCACTCAACTACACTCGTGTCTGCACTATCTGCACTTATTTGCACTTGTCTGCACTATCTACTTTGCTTGCACTTATCAGCATAGGTGCAGGTGTACACGTGTAGTGCCGACTACACATTGCGGCATAGGGGGCGCGTACTTCCGGTTGCTCCGACAGAAAAAACGTCCTCCCTATGCCGTAGCGAGCGGTTGGCACGACCGTTCTTGTGCAAGCATTTGATCTGCCGTATTCGCTTGTTAGTGTAGACAAGTGCATACAGGCGTGTAGGTGCTTTTTATCTTTGTCTACACTATATAACACGTTGATACTCATGAGGCTTTGTAGCAAAAGTGCAGAGTGCAGACACTTTGTGCATTTACATCTTATGGTAGTGTGTCTGCACTTGTTGTGAAACCTTGTGAGGTCCCATCGGTTGGTTGCGCAATCGTAGATAGTGCAATTAGAAAATTCAAATATTAGTTTGCAAATTGTGCAAGTGTTGTGGTCTGACAATTTGCTCCTTGTGCAAATAAAACAATGACATTCGTTTGCAATTTGCATAATAGGGGCAAAAATCATTTTGTAATTGTTGCTTAATTACAAGTTATTATATTAACTTTGCACCCATATATAACAACTCAGAACAGAATAATGAAGAAAAACATCTTCCTCCTTTTGGTTGCAATCCTAACCATTGCGTCATGCAAGACCAAAGAGAAAATCATCTACTTTCAAGACATTACTCCCGACAGTGTTGCCACAACAGTCATTCCCACCCAGCAGAGTGTGTTGAAACTCGTGCCGGGCGATAAGATAGGTATAACCGTGACCAGTGCTGCCACCCCCGAGTTGGCAGTACGTTACAACTTGTCGACAGGTTCGTCATATTCGAGCACCTCAAATGCCGACAACATGCGTTACACGATAGACGAGAATGGCAATGTTGATGTGCCTGGCATAGGTCGTGTGCAAGTGGGAGGCCTCACTCGCGCTGAGGCTGCATCGCGCATTCAGGCCAAGTTCCGTGATGGCGTGTTGAACGACGCTGTTGTAACGGTGGCCGCCTACAATCAGTATATTACGGTGTTGGGCGAAGTGGCCCGTCCTGGATTGCAGGAAATCACGCGTGACAAGATGACCATACTCGAGGCTATAGGTCGTGCGGGCGACTTGACCATTACTGGCCGTCGCGATTGCATCAGGGTGCTCCGTCAGGAGGGCAGCGTAACAAAGACTTATTTTGTAGACCTTCGCTCAAAGGACTTGTTTAATTCGCCGGTGTTCAACTTGCAGCAGAATGATGTGGTGTATGTTGAGCCTAACAAAGTGCGTATGGGGCAGTCTACCAACAACGATAACTCGGTGCGCAACATTTCAACCTGGTTGTCTGTAACGTCTGTACTCACTAGTATAGCCATTCTTATTTTTAGATAATAAGTATAAGTATTCTTGCAACGTGTTTTGCAAGATGTATAATTGTTATAATGATTATTGCGGGCGAAATTAAGGTCTTATGTAGGGTCTTGATTTTGCCCGCATTTTGTGCGCTCATACTCCAAGCGCTACCTCTAATGCTTTGGAATTTTACCAGAAAGCAATATATTACTATGGCTCACGGATTGCACTGATTGCACGGATTCTTTCGCTCGTACAACGCGCTTTAGCACCACGGAGATGACGGATTTGACGGATTTTGTGAGCATTGCATGCTCACTTCGCCATTAGCTCGTTGTTGCGACCGCGTCCCTTACTACATAATCTGTGCTAACATATTTCGCCACGGGTACGTTACGGGCCAATAGCGAAGTGAGCATGCAATGCTCACAAAATCCGTCAAATCCGTCATCTCCGTGGTGCTAAAGCACGTTGTACGAGCGAAAAAATCCGTGTAATCGGTGTGATCCGTGAGTTATAATATCAGAATGGTTTTACTGGACAACAATAATTCATAATAAACATTGTGGGGCAGCGTTATATGGTAAAGCGTGCCTTAATCTCCAGAACAGGCTGCACCTCGGCAATAAAAATGAAAGTCTTGGGCCTTTCATTTTGTATTGCGCTCGGTTTGCACTATCTTTGCAAAAGATAGGCGTCGGTTCGGCAAAACACTCAAACGAGTTTGGTGTTCTGCTCACACCTTGCACTGTCATTGACTTTAGATTTGCAATGATGCGCTGCCATGGCGTATTTCATTTGTTACAACCTTATCCCTCACTACATGAAAGGAATAGTATTAGCTGGTGGTAGCGGCACACGTCTCTATCCCATTACAAAAGGCATAAGCAAGCAACTTATTCCCATATTTGACAAACCGATGGTGTATTACCCCATATCGGTGTTGATGCTTGCAGGCATACGCGACATACTGATTATTTCAACGCCACAGGATATGCCGAGCTTCCAACGCTTGCTGGGAGATGGCAGTGAATTTGGCGTACACTTTGAATATGCCGTGCAGCCCTCGCCCGATGGTTTGGCACAGGCCTTTATTATTGGCGAGGAATTTATTGGCAACGATAGCGTGTGCCTTGTGCTTGGCGACAATATATTTCATGGCAGTAATTTTTCGAGCATGCTGCGTGAAGCTGTGTCAAAGGCTGAAAACGAGGGACTCGCTTCGGTGTTTGGCTATCGCGTGAACGACCCGGAACGCTATGGCGTGGTAGAGTTTAACAACGATGGACAGGCAGTGAGCATTGAGGAAAAACCTGCACAGCCTAAGTCGAACTATGCCGTGGTGGGCTTGTACTTCTATCCCAACGAGGTGGTGAAGGTGGCCAAGCAAATTAAACCGTCGGCACGTGGCGAACTGGAAATTACGACCGTTAATCAGCATTTTCTTGAGAACAAAAAGCTCATGGTGCAAACTTTGGGCATCGGTTTTGCCTGGCTCGACACCGGGACGCACGACAGTTTGAGCGAGGCTTCTACGTTTATTGAAGTGATAGAAAAGCGTACCGGTTTGAAAGTGGCTTGTCTTGAGGGCATCGGGTTGGCCCATGGGTGGGTGACGGCTGAGCAGGTACGGCAACAGGCTTTGCCAATGGCTAAAAACCAATATGGCCAATATTTGTTGAAGCTGGCCGATGAGTATGCCAGCCAAGGGGCTTAGCCGCTGATGGGCTGGACTTGGCAGGGGCACGTGTATCCTGGCCTGTTTAGTTTTCAAAGCAATCCTTACACTTTAATTAGAACCACCTTATAACCTTACTCCAAAAATCTCACATGATAATAGCAGTAGACTTTGATGGCACGATAGTGGAGCACAAATATCCGGCCATCGGAAGGGAAATACCATTCGCCACCGCCAGTTTGCGCCAGTTGATGCAGGACGGCCACAAACTCATATTGTGGAGTGTGCGCGAGGGACAATTACTTGACGACGCAGTGAAATGGTGCGAAGAACGTGGCGTGCGTTTCTATGCTGTAAATTCAGATATTGACGAGGACGCCTCAGACCACCAGGGTACGGCACACTTTAGTCGTAAAATTAAGGCCGATGTGTTCATCGACGACCGTAATTGTGGCGGACTGCCCGATTGGGGCACAATCTATCAGATGGTGACAAAGCACATGACCTATGCGCAGTATGTTGAAAGGTTGACAAATGACAACCAAGAGCCAAAGAAAAAGGCTTGGTGGAAATTCTGACATGTCATACCGCATGGGCTGTTGTCGGTTATTCTGACATAGCAAGGAAAATACAAATAACGAAAATCACATATAAGCATGAAGCTACCAAACGCTCACCAAATGAGGGAGTTGGATAATTATACGATCCAAGAACGTGACATGAAGTCTGTTGACCTGATGGAGGAGGCTGCAAAGGCTGTGGCAGACTTTATACAGAATGAATACACCGACCACGAAAAGCCTATTGTCGTATTTTCTGGTCCGGGCAACAATGGTGGCGATGGTTTGGCTATGGCCCGTATGCTGAGCAAACGTGGCTATAAGCGCATACAGGCTTTTTTGTTTAATACCAACAACTCGCTGAGCGAGGACTGCAAGGTGAATGCCGAAAGGTTGAGCCAAGAATGTCCTGAAGTGGATTTCATTGAAATACAACAGCAGTTTGAAGCACCCGAACTGAGCACCGACACCTTGATAGTTGACGCCTTGTTTGGTACAGGGCTTAACAAGCCCCTTGGGGGCGGATATGCCGCTTTGGTAAAGTTTATCAATGCGGCACAAGTCGATGTAGTGAGCATTGATATGCCTTCGGGACTGATGTGTGAGGATAATACTTACAATTCGCCTTCGGCCATTGTGCGGGCTACCCATACATTGACCATCGGGCTGCCCAAACTGGCGCTCATATTGGCCGACAACCAGATTTATGCAGGACAAACGCATGTGCTGTCGATAGGGTTGTGCCTTGACAAGCTTGACGAGATGTGCATTCCGTATCAAATAACGGAACGTGCCGATGTGGCCGCTTTGGTAAAGGCACGTCCTGCCTTTGGCCATAAGGGCACATTTGGCAATGCGCTGCTCGTGGCTGGCAAGTATGGCATGGCTGGGGCTGCTGTGTTGGCTGCAAGGGCCTGTTTGAAGTCAGGCGTAGGTAAGGTGACGGTGCACACCCCGTTGAAAAATAATGACATCTTGCAAATAGCTGTGCCTGAGGCTGTGCTCGACCATGATGAGGACGAACGCATTTTTACCAATCCCGTAAGAACCGACTTTTTCCAGGCTTTGGCCATTGGCCCTGGCATTGGGACAGACAAACGCACGGCGCTGGCCTTCATAGAACAAACGAGCCATACGGACATACCCTTGGTGATAGACGCTGATGGCATCAACATATTGGGCAGCCACAAAGGGTGGATACCGCAAATTCCGGCAAATGCCATCTTTACGCCGCATCCCAAGGAGATGCAGCACCTTGGTATATGCAATACGGATTCATACAGCACTTTGCTCGAGGCTGTGAACATGGCCAAGCAACACAAATTCTTTATTTGTTTGAAGGGGCATTATACGGCAGTATGTACTCCTGATGGACAGGTGTGCTTTAACCCAACAGGCAATTCGGGTATGGCTACGGCTGGTAGCGGCGATGTACTGACGGGCATTATTTTGGCCCTGCTGGCACAGCAATATACGCCAGAGGAGGCCTGTAAACTGGGTGTTTACTGGCACGGGCTGGCTGGCGACATGGCGGCTGCCGACATGGGAGAACATGGCGTGACGGCCTCGGACATCATAAATTACTTGCCAAAGGCTTTGCTCAGTATAAAGGCTGGGGCATGAACGGCAGGTGTGTGAAACTTGAAATTTTTGTACGATGAAGATGAAACGCTTTACAATAATAACCGCTGCTGCGGCTCTGCTTTCATTGGGCGCAAAGGCTCAAACCGAAGTGACTGCTTATACGCCGGGATTGACCGAAGACGGCATTACATATTTTTTGCCCGCAACAAGTTTGCGCGTTGTGCTGACTGCTACCAAAACGCATCATACGCCAGGCGAGTTCTGTGAGTATGCAGAGCGCTACTTGCGCTTGAGAGATGTGCCGCAGACAGCGTATGACACGTGGACTATTGACGATGTGAAAATTGTGCCTTATGGCGTAGCCGACAAGTCGAAGGCTTATAGCATCAAGTTCAAACAGAAAACCTCGGCCCCGTATGTGTCGCTGACTAACGACGGGCGCTTGCTGTCGGTTAATGCCAAAAGCAGTGTGAACGATGAGCAACTGCCTGTGGCGTCGGTAACGAAAGTGCAGCAAAAGACGGTGAATGGTGCTGATTTCAAGACAGAAGAGATACTCTCGGCTGGCAGTACTGCTAAAATGGCAGAACTGGCTGCAAACGAAATATATGACATTCGCGAAAACCGTGGTTTGCTGACAAAGGGACAGGCCGACTTTATGCCGAAGGACGGTGAGCAGCTCAAGTTGATGCTCGCTAACCTGGACACGCAGGAAGATGGGTTGATGCAACTGTTCCGTGGTTCGGCAAGCAGTGAAACACACGTTGTGGTGTTTGATGTGACACCAACGCAGGATATTGATCGCCAAGTGGTGTTCAACTTTTCAAAATATTTGGGCGTGGTTGACGCTGACGACCCTGCTGGCACACCTGTATATATAAGCGTAAAAGACCAAAAAAGCTTGCCAGAGGTAGTTGCGGCAGAGGCAAATGGCAAGGCAAAGAAAGAGGTGGCCGACCTGAGGTATGCCACACCGGGCAGAGCTTTGGTAAAGGTGTTCTCGGCCGATAAGGAATTTGTTTCGCAATCGGTGCCAATGGCGCAATTCGGACGCGTAGAACATTTGGGCGGCGAACTGTTTAACAAAAAGACAACGACCCATGTGCAGCTTTCTCCTGTGACAGGCGGCATCGTAAAGATTGAGGCTGAAAGGCCTGAGTAATATGCCGACGGACAATGGAAAGGCGTAAAGAAGAATCTATTGAAAAAGTGCTTTTGCGCTTCTTGCGTCAGTCGCAACTTGAAACACCGCTTAACGAGCACCGCTTGATAGCGGCATGGGGCGAGGTGGCCGGAGTTGCGGCAGAACGTTTGACGGAGAGCTTGAGGGTGTACAACCAAACGTTGTATGTAAAACTGCGTTCGGCTATGTTGCGCAACGAGTTGTCGATGAAGCGCAGCGACCTTGTCAAGAAACTCAATGCCAAAGTTGGCGTTAATGTGATTGTTGACATCGCATTTTCGTGAAGAATGTATGACGGGCTTGGAGATAAGCCAAGTAATACCAATAGTTGCTGTCCGGTAACCCCAAATTGCAGAGATATGCGTTTGGGGGCTACCGGACAGTAATAGTTTGAATTAAATGGAGGTATTTGTGAGAATGATTTATATAATGTTTGGTACCAATTTGGTTGCCAAATAGAAAGGAAGTTCTTAACTTTGCGCCATAACCAATAAACCATATTATTGCTTCTATATAACAAAGTTCAAATATCATCTTTGTTATTATTTCAACTTGTTTGCCATTCTGGCAAAGGGAACTGTCCGGTAAAACTGCAAAGGTATAAATATGTGCTTTGTGGTTGTACCGGACAGCTGTATAATCTTATCCTCTTTTTACTACACCTGGCTTACTTCGCCATTTGTTACATTGAACAGTTTATAGTTGTGTTGTGTGGCGGCAAGTATGCGGTCGAGGTGTTCGCGGCGGGTGTCTGTAATGAATATCTGTCCAAAGTTTTGGTTGCTGACATAAGAAATGATGCGTTCCACGCGGTTGGCATCGAGTTTGTCGAAGATGTCATCAAGCAATAATAGGGGGACACGGTGTTCGCCTTTGTTCTTTAGAAAGACAAATTGTGCCAGTTTCATGGCAATGAAGAACGTCTTTTGTTGACCTTGTGATGCCTCACGCTTGACTCCGAAGCCGTTGAGTGTAAGTTCGAGTTCGTCCTTGTGCATGCCGTGCAGCGAATAGCCCACGATGCGTTCCTTGGCACGCCAGTCGTGCAGTTGCGGACGTAGTTCGCCACGGTCGCCATGGCTGGTGTATGTTATGCCGGCCTGTTCGTTGGTGTTGCCCGAAAGTTGCGTGTACAAGTCGGTGAAGATGGGCAGAAAATCTGTGATGAATTGTTTGCGCTGCTCATAGATAACTTGTCCGCTCATAGACATCATATCCTCCAGCACGTCCAAAACCGAGCTGTCGGGTTCAGCCTCTTGTTTGAGCAAGGCGTTGCGTTGTTTCAGCGCCTTGTCATAACGAATGAGAGCGTCGAGGTAGGAGGCACTGTACTGCATGATGACCATGTCCATAAAGCGCCGCCGCTCTTCGCTGCCGCCTAAAATCAATGCTGAATCGGCGGGGGCAATGATGACGAGCGGTATGTGGCCCACGTGTTCGGAGATGCGTTTGACGTCCTTGCCGTCAACCTTGAGCCTTTTGCGTGCCCCCCGCTTGAGTGAACAGCACACACGTTTGTGGCTGTCTATATCGTCGGTGTAGTCGCCCTCTAATATGAAATAGTCTGTGTCGTGGTTGACATTGAGAGCGTCCTGTGCACTGGCAAAGCCTCGACAAAACGACAGGTAGTATATGGCATCGAGCACGTTCGACTTGCCCATGCCGTTTGCACCCACCAAACAGTTGATGTTGGGTGAAAACTCAAGGCTGGCTACGCCGATGTTGCGGTAGTTGGTTATGGTGAGATGGTTTAATATCATGTGTATGCTAAATAATAGCGTTAAGACAACGCGCAGGCGGAATTAGTAAAGAACTTGTTAACCAGTTAACCTGCTAACCCTTTAACCTGCTAACCCTTTAACCTGTAAACCCATTAACCAGAAATTCCGCCGACGGCTTAAGACAATGCAAAGTTACACCTTGATGAGTCAAAAACAAAGTAAACGGCAGCTTAAAGCGCGCTGTGTGCTGTCAAAATAATCCTTTTTATCAATGTACGTGCTTGCGTGAGGTAAAAAAAGTAGTGGTTTATTTCAGTACATGGGTGGAAAGTTGTAAATTTGCGCTGCATTTGTCAACCCATTGATGCTTAAAGGGTTATGAGTGCCAAAGCAATCTGTAAATAAAGAAAAAACATATTATGAGCAATCAGAAGAACAACCAAACACTCGATGTGAACGAATCTTTGGCCAAGACCGAAGCATTTTTCATCAAGTACAAAAAGCAAGTAATCACGGCCGTTGTAGTGGTCTTAGTCATTGCAGGTGGTATTCCTGCCTACATCTTTGGCTATTCAAAGCCTCGTGAGGAAAAAGCACAGGAGTGCCTTGGTATCGTAATGCAAAAATATCTGATGAGTCAGGACTACGAGCACGCTTTGAAAGGTGAAGGCAAGACGCTCGGTTTGACTAAAATCGCTGACAAGTACAGCTCAACCAATGCAGGCAACATTGCCAAGTATGAGGCTGGTATCTGCAACCTTCAGTTGGGCAAGACCAAGGAGGCTATCAAATATTTGGAAGCCTTTGACGTAAAGGGTGACAAGACCGTATCGGCACAAGCACTTTATGCCCTTGCTAATGCTTATGCAACTGACAAGCAACTTGACAAGGCTGTTGAGACCTTTAAGAAGGCAGCTGATGCTACAGATGTGCCTGCGCTCAGCTCACAGGCCTTGTTTGATGCGGCACTTGTTCTTGAAAGCCAGAACAAGAAGGACGATGCTTTGAAATTGTATCAAGACATAAAGAGCAAGTATCCTTCAGCACCGATTTGCAGCCGTCAACAACAAAATGGTGTGGTGCTTGATGCTGTAATTGATAAGTACATTGAAAGACTTTCAAAGTAACCTTGTATTCGGTAACTGATACAATTTGTAATTTACAATAATGCGGTGGCTGCGCCTTGCAAGTGAGTAGGTCTTAATAAACTGATAAGAACTCTGCAAGCCGCAGCCACTCTTTTTTTGCACACATATAACACATATATATAATGTCATCTTCTAATTATTCATATACAGCCGACCAAACCATACCAGTGCCCGATGCCAGCGAAATGCGCTTTGGCATAATCACCACAGAGTGGAATAATCACATAACCGACAAATTGCTTGATGGGGCGGTTAGTGAACTCAAAAAGAATGGTGTGGCCGAAGGCAATATAAAGGTAGAACGTGTGCCGGGCAGTTTTGAACTGATATATGCTGCATCACAACTGGCAAAGTTCGGTCATGTGAATGGTATCATAATCCTTGGTTGCGTAATACGTGGCGATACACCGCACTTTGATTATATTTGCCAAGGTGTGACGCAAGGCGTGGCAGAATTGAACACCAAAGGCGATATTCCGGTGATTTTTGGATTGCTCACAGTTAACAATCATGAGCAAGCTGAGGAGCGTTCGGGGGGCAGATTAGGCAATAAAGGCGAAGAATTTGCACTAACTGCAATAAAAATGGTCGATTATGCTTGGAAGTTACAAAAATAGTTCGTATCTTTGCATCGCAATTAAGAAATAAGGGCAAATACCAGAGTGGCCAAATGGGGCAGACTGTAAATCTGCTGGCTTACGCCTTCGGTGGTTCGAATCCATCTTTGCCCACGCAACGGCGCAGCTTTCACATCGAAAGTTGCGCCGTTGAGTTTTAATAGGTGTAGCAGAAAAGCGATATGTTGCAGGGCGGGAGAGGGAAAATCAACTCCCGATACTTGCAATAAACATGGAAATATGCCGTTATCATATTTATATGGCTTCAAACAAACAATACAACAAGATATTAAATAGCGTATGGCTGCTGTTGCTGTTTGCAATGGCGGCCACTAACGTATATGCCCAAAGGCGCACACGTGTGTTCGGTGTAATAAAAGATGACCAAGGGGCACCAATCGAATTGGCTTCGGTAAGGGCTGTGGGACAGAATGCGCTGACATTTACCAATTTGAAGGGTGAGTACAACTTGTGGTGCGCGTCAGAAGACAGTGTGCGCATAGTTTATTCAATGATAGGCTATGAAACACGCAAACGCTTGTTGCGTTCGCCGGGCGACTCTGTGCGTCTTGATGTCATGTTGCCATCTTTCGATTCGAACAACACACTCGGTACAGCTGTGGTGACAGGGCAGGGCAGGCAAACAACTACTACGCAGCGTATTACACAGCCTGATACCAAACTTACTCCGTCAACCACAGGCAATGGGGTGGAGGAGATTATTGCCACGCAGGCCGGTGTGAGCACACACAACGAATTGTCGTCGCAGTATAATGTGCGTGGTGGTTCGTTTGACGAAAACTGCGTTTACCTTAATGGTATCGAGGTGTACCGTCCCATGTTGGTGCGTTCGGGGCAGCAGGAGGGGCTTTCTATCATCAACTCAGATATGGTGGAGAGTATCGGTTTTTCGTCGGGCGGCTTTGAGGCACGTTATGGTGACAAAATGTCGTCGGTGCTCGATATTACGTACAAGCACCCGGAGAATTTTGAGGCAACTGCACAGGCGTCAATGCTTGGTGCTGGCGCGTATGTGGGTTGGGGTAATAAAAAGGTTAGCTTGATGTCGTCGGTGCGTTACAAAACCACGCGCTATCTTTTGGGCTCGACAGATACCAATGGCGAGTACCGCCCGAACTTTCTCGACTATCAGGCATTCTTTTCGTGGCGTCCCAATCGTCGGTGGTCATTTGATGTGTTGGGTAATATATCAGACAACCATTACAACTTTGTGCCGCACAACCGCGAAACGAAGTTTGGTACAATCAGCGAGGCTAAAACCTTTCTTGTGTATTTCGACGGTCAGGAAAAGGACTTTTTCAAAACCATGTTTGGAGCAGCAACTCTCACGCGTCATTTTAATCCAGATACCTATTTGGCCTTGCAGTTCTCAACTTATGCCACACAAGAGCATGAAACTTACGACATACAGGGACAATATTGGCTGAATGAGGCCACGACTGCCGAGCAGTTGGGTGTCGGCACCTATTTGGAACACGCACGTAACCGCTTGAGGGCGCGTGTGATGAACACGGGGCTTCGTTTCCGTACCAAGTTGACCGGTCATACGCTGCAAGCGGGCTTTAATTGGACACGCGAGACTATTCATGACAATTCGCGTGAGTGGGAAATGCGCGATTCGATGGGCTATTCGTTGCCATATAATCCAACAGCGTTGAACCTCATTTACAGTTTGCGATCGAAATCAGACATTACAACTTCGCGTATATCGCTTTTCGCACAGGACACTTGGCGCATACGTGCAAAGATGGGCTTGTTCAACCTTACGTATGGCGTACGTCTGAGTCATTGGGACTGGAATAAAGAAACGATAGTGTCGCCGCGTGTGTCGATGGGATTGTTGCCATCATTCTCCGACCATTGGACCTTCCGTTTTGCCACGGGCTTTTATTACCAGGCACCTTTTTACAAGGAATTGAAGGATACGACGTTGACAAATGGCATTGCTACGGTTCAGCTCAATCGTGACATCAAATCGCAGCGTTCTATACATTTCGTGTTCGGTGCCGACTATTTGTTCAAGGTCGCCGGACGTCCGTTCAAGTTTACGGCAGAGGCTTATTACAAAGCCCTTTCGCATTTGATACCATACACGGTAGATAATGTGCGTGTGGTATATTATGGCCGTAATGAGTCGAGTGGCTATGCAGCAGGTGTTGACTTTAAGTTGTATGGCGAGTTTGTGCCCGGTACAGATTCGTGGCTTACTTTCTCGCTGATGCGTACCAAAGAAAAAATAGACGGCCTGTCTATTCCGCGTCCCACAGACCAAAGGTATAACGTGTCGTTGTTCTTTACCGATTATTTTCCGGGAACTACGCGTTGGCGTTTCACGCTTAAAGCTGCTTTTGCCGATGGTTTGCCGTTTGGGCCTCCACGCAGTGACAAGTCGAAGCAAACGCTTCGTGCTCCTGCCTACAAACGTGTGGATATTGGCATGAGCTATCGTTTGTTGAACAATAGTGACCGTCACATACAGCGTGGCATGGGACGTCTGTTCAAAAACATCTGGCTCGGGTTGGATTGCTTCAACCTTTTGGGCATAGATAACGTCAATTCATACTATTGGGTGACAGATATTACTAACACCCAATATGCTGTGCCGAACTACTTGACTGGTCGCCAAATTAACGCGCGCTTGTCGTTCGACTTCTGATATGAGACTGCCAAAATACAACACGAACGTTGGGGCTTATGAAAGAAATGCTAACAAATTGGACCTCTTAAAATCAAAATTGCGCTCCTAATGTAGCAAAAAGTAAGTAATAACGTAAATTTGTTTAGTGTTTACTTGGCTATGTAAAAATAAGAGGCTACTTTTGCACCGTTATCCTAAATACAATCTTTTTACCTTAAAGAACTAATACCTATCAAAAACATTCAAAAGCGACTCGTTGCGAAACGAGTCGCTTTGTTCGTAATAAGGGGGTAAGAGCTAAACGGGGTAACTCTTTAACCGATATAAACTGATTTTCCGGCTTATCGAGATGCAATCATTTGCCGTACACCGTCAACAAAATCTGACAGCACGTTGATAATACACGACAAACAACAATAAAAAATGCTCCGCATGTGGCATCTATCTTGATGCACGTGCGGAGCGGTTGTGATTTGTACAGTCAAGCGCGGACGCTTGCAGTTATTTCAACCTTAATATGATATTATTTCTTTGTGTTGCTCTTGTCCTTGTGAGCAGCCTTGGTGTCGGCCAATTCAACAGCAAATGAACGGTTGAGTCCGGTCTGAGTTTTGGCACGAATCCAAAGCACGCGGTCGCTGCTCATGTTTGCTTGCTTGGTTACCTCGTCAAAGTCGTCGGTAGTACGCATCTCACGATCATTAACCTTTGTGATTATCAAGCCCTTTGTCAATCCGGCCTCTTTCATCTTGCCTTCGCGAATAGCTGTGATCATCAAGCCATAAGGCATGTTGAGTTCGCTCTTTTCACTGTCGGTAAGCGGACGCAAGCCCACACCCATTGCGGTAATGTCAAGTGACTGAACTGCTACGGTAGTGCCTTGAACGTTGCGCAGCGTCAAGGTAGCAGAGTGTTGTTTCTTGTCGCGCAGATAAGTAACTGTCACCTTGTCGCCAGGACGGTGATTGGTAAGCAACTCTTGCAGCTCGCCAAATTTCTCAATCTTCTTGCCGTCAACAGCTGTAATTACATCGCCTTCTTTCAGGCCACCCTCGGCAGCGGCGCCATCAGCGCTAACTTCCTTCACATAGATGCCATTTACGGTGCCAAGGTCAGGGTTCTTGCCCTTGTCCTTTTGGCTGTCGATGTAGTTGCTTACGTCCATGCCCGAAATGCCAAGCAAGGCGCGCTGCACGGTGCCATATTTGCGCAAGTCGTCAACCACCTTGTTCATGATAGAAGTAGGAATGGCAAAACCGTAACCTGAGAACGAACCCGTTTGTGAGTAAAGCATGGCATTGATACCTACCAGCTCGCCCTTGGTGTTGACCAAGGCGCCGCCAGAGTTGCCAGGGTTGATGGCGGCATCAGTTTGAATGTAGCTGTCGATACTGCCAGGTGTGGCATTCAGAGTGCGGGCTTTGGCACTGACAATGCCAGCCGTAACGGTAGATGTCAGGCTGAACGGGTTGCCAATGGCCAAAACCCATTCGCCCAATTTAAGATTGTCAGAGTTGCCCACCTTGATGGCTTGCAAGCCCTTGGCTTCAATCTTGATAAGTGCCAGGTCGGTTGATTTATCGGTACCGATGATGCGTGCTTTGAACTCGCGGTTATCGTTCAGCTTCACGGTCATTTCTTCGGCATTCTCCACAACGTGGTTGTTTGTTACGATATAGCCGTCTTCAGTCAGAATGACACCGGAACCGGCTCCTACGCGTTTAGGAGTTTGTATGCGTTGGCGTTGCTGTCCATTGCCGTTGCCAAAAAAGTCGCCGAAGCCGAAGAAGTCTTCAAATGGGTCAGAATATTGAATAGTCTGTGTCTTGCCACCTGTTACGACCTTGATGTATACTACAGAGTTAACTGCGCTCTCGGCAGCAACTGTAAGGTCAGCGGGGTTTGACGGAACTGCATTAGCAGCCATAGCGGGTGATTGGAGGCCTAAAGTCAAGGCCAGAACCCATAAAGGAAGATATTTACGTGTCATATATCCAAATAGGTTGTTTGATTTTACTGACCGCGAATTTACGATATACGTCAATAGAGTGTATGCCATAGCACTTGCTTTTCGCCATTTTTTTGTCTCATTTAACACGAATACGCGCCTCAACCATATAAATTGTTAAGTAAAAATGCTTGAATAGCGCATTTAGTAACGCAGTTGCCCGTCATCGTCCACCTCGTTCTCCATATCAGCCGAAAACTTGACACGCTCGGCAAATGCGCCAGTGATGAGTGATGGCGTGATAATAGGTTTATACCATTTCGGTTAATGATTTAGCATATGCCGTATGGCGGCAATGGGGTGGTGCCATAGCATGCGAGGGCCCGCGTAGCGCATGACCGCGCACATCTTTTGTCGCATACAGGGCTTGTAGCAATGAACGGGGCATTTTTTGCAAGTATGCTTCTGGTTGCCAAATTTGCAGCGCTCGAGTCTAAGCTGGGCATAGTTGAGTAGCTCTTGACATTCTGCACAAAGCTGCTTGCTGTGATGTTTGCCATTGCAGTAGATTTTAATCATCTGTGCAACGGTTTGCTTTTCTCGTTCAATTCGTGTTGGCATATTATATATATGTATGTTGGTTGATGTTGTGGTGCAAAAGTATCATTATCATTCTGAAAATACTGCACAGGGCTTTATAAAATATGCAGTAAACTTTCCGCAAGTTAGGCTGCACCTCAGCCATGCAAGGCAAAAAATTGCTTTTTTGCTTTGCATTGCATTCGGTTTGCACTAACTTTCTATCGCAAGTTAGGCTGCACCTCAGCAATGCAAAGCAAAAAATTGCTTTTTTGCTTTGCATTGCATTCGGTTTGCACTAACTTTGCCGCCAATTAAGAACATACACCAAATAATGTTATGGTAAAAATAACTTTTCCTGATGGGTCTGTACGTGAGTATGAAAACGGCGTAACAGGTCTGCAAATAGCAGAAAGCATATCGCAGCGTTTGGCGCAAGATGTGCTTGCTTGCGGTGTGAATGGCGAAACGGTAGAACTCAATCGCCCAATTACCGAAGACGCTACTATCAATCTTTATAAATGGGACGATGAAGAGGGCAAGCACGCTTTCTGGCATACATCAGCCCACCTCATGGCCGAAGCCATGCAAGAGTTGTGGCCAGGCACCCAGTTTGGTATTGGTCCGGCTATCGAGAATGGTTTCTACTACGATGTGATGCCACCCGAAGGCGTAGTAATCGGTGAAGCCGATTTTGCCAAGATTGAAAAGAAGATGCAAGAACTCGCTCAAAAGAAAGAGCCTCTTGTACGTAAGGACATTTCAAAGGCCGACGCATTGAAGTTCTTTGCCGACCATGGCCAGACCTACAAAAACGAGTTGATTGAAGAACTCGAAGATGGTCATATCACAACTTACACACAGGGCAATTATACCGACCTTTGTCGTGGCCCGCACTTGATGAGCACTGCACCTATCAAGGCCATCAAGGTAACATCGGTAAGTTCGGCATATTGGCGTGGCGACGAAAAGCGTCCGATGATGACTCGTGTGTACGGCATCACTTTCCCCAAGAAGAAGATGCTCGATGAATATCTGCAGATGATAGAGGAAGCCAAGCGCCGTGACCACCGCAAAATTGGCAAGGAAATGGAACTCTTCATGTTCTCTGACCTCGTGGGTAAAGGCTTGCCAATGTGGTTGCCTAAGGGAACACAGCTCCGTTTGCGCTTGGAAGATTTCTTGAAGAAAATACAAAAGCGTTATGGCTATCAGCAGGTTATGACGCCTCACATCGGTTCAAAGAACCTTTATGTAACTTCAGGTCACTATGCAAAGTATGGCAAGGATTCGTTCCAACCCATTCACACACCTGAAGAGGGTGAGGAATACATGCTCAAACCTATGAACTGTCCTCACCACTGTGCAATTTTTGCATGGCGTCCGCGCTCATACAAGGAATTGCCCTTCCGTTGTGCAGAGTTTGGTACGGTATACCGCTACGAGCAGAGTGGTGAGCTTCACGGATTGACGCGTGTACGCGGCTTTACTCAAGACGATGCACACATCTTCTGTGCACCCGAGCAGGTAAAGGACGAGTTCCTTCGTGTGATGGACATCATCATGATTATTTTCAAGGCTCTGAATTTTGACAAATTCGAGGCACAGATATCACTCCGTGACAAGGTGCATCGCGAGAAATACATCGGTTCAGAAGAAAATTGGGAACGTGCCGAACAAGCCATTATCGAGGCTTGCAAGGAAAAGGGTCTGCCCGCACACATAGAATACGGCGAAGCTGCATTCTATGGTCCTAAACTCGACTTTATGGTGAAGGACGCTCTTGGACGTCGTTGGCAGTTGGGTACCATTCAGGTTGACTACAACCTGCCCGAACGCTTCCAGTTGGAATACACTGGTGCAGACAACCAAAAGCACCGTCCTGTGATGATTCACCGTGCCCCATTCGGCTCAATGGAACGTTTCGTGGCTGTGCTTATCGAGCATACTGCCGGCAAGTTCCCCTTGTGGCTTACTCCCGACCAGGTGGCTGTACTGCCTATTTCAGACAAGTTCAACGATTATGCACAGAAGGTGAGCGAAGAACTCAATGCACAGGACGTGCGTGCATACGTTGACGATCGTTCGGAGAAGATTGGCCGTAAGATTCGTGACAACGAAATGAAGCATGTGCCTTATCTGCTCGTAGTGGGCGAGAAGGAGGCTGCCAACGGCACTGTAGCTGTGCGTAAGCAGGGCGAAGGCGACCAGGGCGTTCTCTCTATTGCCGACTTTGCAAAGAAGGTGAATGACGAAGTAAAGGAAATGACCGAGAAATTCTAATCAAAATTCAGAGGTTCATAAGCCATTTCACATAACAACCACATGGCATAAGGTGTGCCGTTTGCGTATTGTTCAAAACGTAAGCGGCACACTTTTTTTGTGTAGCAAATTGTGGTGTGCGTGCATACAAGTATTCTGCACTTTAGTTTCGTCGTCAAACCTCCTCTATATAGTTTTTCGAATTTTGTCTGCACTCTGCACTTTCCGTATTAAAGTGCTGATAATCAATTATCTTACGAGTGTAGACAAATGTGCATTTTGTCTGCACTTAGTCTGCACTTTGTCTGCACTGCTTGCATTTTTTGTCTGCACTATCTGCACTTTTGTCTGCACTGTCTGCACGGCTGCCAGCATAGTAGCATTTTGTCTGTATAGATTAGAGCCGTCGGTGCAGGCAGTTCGTTGTTACGGTTGTGCGAGGTAGGCGTTCCATTTGGAGTAATAGATAGTACGGCCTCCCGTAATCGTTTTTATTGGTGACGGCATGGTAAAATCTACTTGTGCAAAGTGTGATAAGTCGTGCATGACGTGTTATAGTGCATGTTGTAGTGTAGACAGGTGTGTAGATGATTTTCAGAGTTGTCTACACGCTTCAAACGTTTGATAATCAAACGCTTATGTGTGAAAAGTGCAGAGTGCAGACAAAATGGCTAAAACCCAATATATGGGGTGGGGTGATAACCGTAGCTTGTCTACACTCGTTTGCATAGCTTGCTCGCTCCTTTGGGTCTGGACGCAAAAACAGCGTTTCCTGCACCATTCCGAATGGAGTAATGTAAGAAACGCTGTTTTAGCTGTATTCTAATAATGAATTATACAATCTTAATGCCACAAACCTCCCCCGATACATTGCATGTCTCTGTTGACACGGTTTCTTGCATTATGCGCTATGGATTTGACACATTGTCGGATGTTTCCTGACATTATAGTGGCATAAGTGGATTCATTTTTCTGCTTTTTGCAATTGATGGGGCATAAAGTCTTTATTCTCATTGAGAATTAGTATCTTTGTGGCGCATTCGCAATAAATGTGTTTGCAAAACATACATAAGGCGTCGTCAACGCTTTGCTCATTGAACTTTCTGAACGTAGGAAATTCAAATTGGTTGTCAATGGCATTGCAGAGAAGATGTCACGGGTAGGTTGTATAATCAACCCCCCGTAAGTGTGCCAAGGAGGGTAAACCTCAACGGCACACTTTTCGGGGTTATATATAACTTTCAGCGTGAGATTCTATCTGTTCGTCATCAACCAATGGCTTCCTACGGCCTAGAAAGAGTGACGAGCAAATGTAGAGTCTCACGTTTTTGTATTTAACAAAATGATTATAAAACTAAAAAACAAATAAATAGTAAGTGAAATGGATTTTGTAGCTATTGATTTAGAAAAATTAGACGATAGTAAGCTTTCTGTTTGTGAAGTAGGCATGGTTAAGTACCGAGATGGAAGGTTTGTTGATGAGTTCCATTCGTACATAAAGCCTGCGCAAAGTTTGCATCGTAATAAGTTTGGAAGGACCAAACTTAAACATATAACTGATGAGATGCTTCAGTCCGCTCCTGTATTCTCGGAAATTTACAATCTGATGAAAGATTTCGCAAACGGTGCTATACTTGTTTGTCACAATAAAGGTGCTGATTTGAATTATTTGTACTACAATGAGAACGAGTATGGCTTGTCTGGATTGTACAATGAATTCATAGACACATGTGATATATGCAAACTCAACTTAAAAGATTCATACCAAAAGATATTCGGCAAACAAATGGAAAAACATCATTCAGCATTGGATGATGCAAAACATACGGCTGAAATTCTTTTGGCTTTAAGTGAACAAATTGATGTGACGAAATATGTAAAAAGTAACTATATACCAGAAAAAGAGAAACCTAAGTTGAACAACACAAACTATAACACTGTGTCATCTGAAGATTTAGAGAAGGAAGATGGTATATTGTCTGACTTTGATTTCGTAGGTAAAAGATGTGTTGTCTCTGGCGGTTCTGACAAGAATAAAGATGTCTTGAAGTCCAAACTTAAAGAGATTGGGGCAAAAGTGACTGGTGACATTAGTGGAAAAACGGATGTGTTTATAGTTGGAGAAGATGTTGGATCATCAAAAAAGCAGAAAGCAAAGAGTCAAAAGACAGAACGTCCCGATACCTTCCATATATTCACACAGTATGGTGTCGCAGATAAATTAGGACTAATGTTAGGGTGAAGCTCATTCTATATATGAAACATTTTTTGTGTATAATAGCCATTACTTTCACAGGATTGATTTGCACTTATTCTTATGCTCAGTCCGTATCTGATAATGTGGAGTCCAAAAAGATTCTAAAATTTAAGAACATTCCTCTTACAGGTGAAATTAAAGAGTTCGATTTAAGAATGAAAGATAATAATTTCATTTTTATCGGAGACCTGTATTCTTCTTATAATTATATAGGTCTGTTTTATGGAAGGAAAGTTGATGCAAAAGTTATGTATGTTCCAGAAACGAAACAAGTGTCAAGTGTTGTTGTTATCTTTCCCGAAAAAGGAGATGATGCAACAAAACTGTATGAGCATTTAGCAACACAACTAAACAAGAAGTACAATGCGAGAAAAAAAATGTTTGTTGATGGTCTGTTGACATTTAGTTATGGTGAAGAATTTGAGATAACCTTGTCCAAAGGAATTCAAGGTAATGTTATTTTTCTAACTTATTCAAACAAAGCAAAATCAGAAGAAAGATATTTTTATCAAAATAAGCATGAAGAATGGATGTCTGAACATCAAAAAGATTTATAAAAACAATGAAAAGATACATATTCATATTTGCCTTTCTTATTATGGCTAGTGCAAAATCATATTGCCAAGGTACGTGGGATAAAATCGAAGTTATTACGGACAAGTTTAATAACATTAAACAAAGTGTGCTGGTTCATTACTTAAATGAAGAGATAGACGCTGTTTGGTTTGAAGATAGCCAACAGCTAAAATATATTGGTAGTTTTCCACCAGAAGATGCGTATTCTTTTACAAAAACGCATACAGATGTGGGATTTTATACGCCAAGAAAAAGAGAAGTTCAAGCAGACATAAATCGTTCGGGTACAATAGAAAAAGGAACTAAGATTGAAATGACATTTCCCAAAGTAACTTCACCTACATTTCAATATTCATTCTTCTTATGGATTCCAATGACATTAGAACAGATGAAAAAAGGTGATTTTATTTCATGCCGATATTTTAATATGGGAGAAAGCCAGAAATATGATGAACCAAGATATAGCGAATTTAATGTTAGTCTAAAAGGTTTTACCTTAGCTTATAACAAAAAGATAAAATAGTTTGCTATGTCCTTCATTGTTATTTCTTAGGGTGTAATAGATTTTCATCCCTGCATTTTTCAGTAGGTTTTTCAGTGGTGCCTGTGTTATGGAACCTTTGAAGTCTGGGAATACCTTGCTTTGTTTATATGGTGGATAGTCTATCAGTTTCAAGGTTTTCTCACTGTTATGCGCGATATCCCTTTCCTTCTACATTCGTGTGGTGATATGCATCACACCGTCCGACTGTATCTCCTCCCAAGTGAGCGTCTTGATGTCGCTCTTTCTCAATGTCGTAAGACAAGAGAACTGGAAGGCTCGCTTCAATGCCGGGGGCGGAGCAAGTCGTGGATGCTAAGCGGATAATTTCGTCTTGTGAAAGGTGCTCTTTGTCAGTCTGTAAGGTCTCGATGCGCTCCAAGAAATTGTTCGGGTTCTCCTTTGTCTTTCGGTCACGATAGGCTGTATGAATTGATGCACGGAAAGTCGGCCAATAGCTGACAGCCGAATTGACATGTAGTTTTTTGTTCTTATGCAGTCCTTGCGGTGCAGTCAGCAGGTACTCACAAAACCTGTTGTATAAGTCCACGTTTATCTCCCCAAAAGTACACTTATCTTGCGTGAAGGTACGAAAGTGCGTATAGGCGTATTGCCACCTTTTTAGAGTGGATTCATAACTAAAATCTTCCGCCCCCTTTTTTCTGGGGGGATTTTGCCTTATGACGGAGTTGGCTCTTGCTTGCGGAAATTACGTGTTTGTAAGGGGGCTTCAAGCATTTTCTCTATGCCCGTCTTTGCTATAAAGACAAAGGTAAAGGCCTTATTTTGTAACGACGTGATGAAAAATACGTGTAAAAAACATAGTTATGCTTTGATATTCAAAAAAGAAGATGTAAATTTGCAGCCGATAAAAACTAAAATAAAAGAAAGTTGAAAGTCTACAAGGATACGTGGCGCGTGAAAAATCGCTCGTTCACTTGTCAACTCGTAAACTTATAAACTCAAATACTCATTTAATGCCAGCACCGCAGAAGAATAATCGCCGCGACCGCAATAACAACAAGCCACAGCATCGCATTAACGAACAGATACGTTGCCGCGAGGTACGTATTGTAGGTGATGATGTAGAATCTGAAGTAATGCCCACGCGTCAGGCCATTCAGCTTGCGCAGCAAAAGGGTGTTGACCTCGTAGAGATCTCCCCCAATGCTGTTCCGCCTGTATGTCGCTTGATCAACTATTCAAAGTTCCTCTATCAGCAGAAAAAGCGTCAGAAGGAGCTCAAGGCCAAGCAGGTTAAAATAGAGGTGAAGGAAATTCGCTTCGGACCGCAAACTGATGAGCATGATTACAACTTTAAGTTGAAGCATGCCAAGGAGTTCTTGTCTGAGGGTGACAAGGTAAAGGCTTATGTATTCTTCCGAGGCCGCTCAATATTGTTCAAGGAACAGGGCGAGGTGCTTCTGCTCCGTTTTGCCAACGACCTTGAAGAATATGGCAAAGTTGAACAAATGCCTGTGCTTGAGGGTAAGCGCATGATACTTTTTATCGCGCCTAAAAAGACTGCAGCCCCCAAAAAAGTTGAGGCTGTGGCCGATGCCAGTGAGGCTCAGGAAGAACAGACTCCAAAGCCTGCAAAGAAGGCTCCTCAAGTGAAGGCTAAGAAAGAGTATACTGGTCCTTTTGTTGAGGGCGAGGATTTCTAATCTTTGCGTTCGGGTAAAAGAAGCAATAACTGAATAGCTCGCGCGCTACGTTCGGTATCTCACGTAGCCGCAGTGATATATTAACAATAAAACAACAAAAGAAAATGCCAAAAGTAAAGACTAATTCTGGTGCAAAGAAGCGTTTCGCTCTCACTGGAACGGGTAAGATCAAAAGACGTCATGCTTACCACAGTCACATTCTGACTAAGAAGACTAAGAAGCAGAAGCGTAACCTTGACCACGTAGCTATCATCGACAGCACTAACCGCCGTCAGGTTCGCGAACTCCTCTGCCTCCGTTAATCCTCTTAGCGGGTTTAACTGTAAAGGAGCAATCCAAACCTTTTAATCTTTCACATTAAAGTCTAACCGGATGTTCAGCTTCCAAGTTCGTCTGTCATGCAACTAAAAATATAATGTGGCAGCCGACGCTAACTTCCAAAATGTAACAACAAAATGCCAAGATCAGTAAATCACGTAGCTTCAAGAGCTAAGCGTAAGAGAATTCTCAAACTCACTCGCGGTTACTATGGTGCCCGCAAGAATGTTTGGACCGTAGCCAAGAATACTTGGGAAAAGGGTCTGACTTATGCCTTCCGCGACCGTCGTAACAAAAAGCGCAATTTCCGTGCTTTGTGGATTCAGCGTATCAACGCTGCAGCTCGTCTCGAAGGTCTTTCTTACTCACAGCTCATGGGTGGTTTGCACAAGGCTGGTATCGAGATCAACCGTAAGGTGCTCGCCGACCTCGCTGTAAACAATCCTCAGGCTTTCAAGGCCATCGTAGCTAAGGCTAAGTAATTAGTGCCGATAAGCACATTACAGCTCAATACGAAAGTATAACGGGAGAATGCACATAAGTGTTTCTCCCGTTTTTTCAATATATGCAGGTGTTTTGCAGGGTGACAATGTGCCTATATTTATAGAATGAGTTTTATTGCCATCTGGTAAAATGTAGACATGCGAACGTACTCAAGCATTAAGCGCTACCACTAAACGCTAACTCTAATGGGGGCGACGCGTCCCGAGGCTGCTGAAAAATGCCCCGATGCTGGGCAAGGAAAACTGCTATAAATATTT
>ERZ1026886.32-NODE-32-length-59858-cov-95.570289_pt1 | contig 59858 bp, 54 predicted proteins | sample MGYA00380173_ERZ1026886 | MGnify/ENA primary metagenome ERZ1026886 (study PRJEB33269, sample SAMEA4719809) | human gut metagenome | biome: human-associated habitat; feature: organic feature; material: feces | place: Cameroon | collected 2013-10 ... | reverse complement strand
ATGCAAAGGTAATATATTATATAGGTACCGCCATACGGGCTAATGGTGATTTACCAAGCGATACAGCATGAAGCGAACCAACTCCTTTACATAGATACAAGCCTTGATGGTATCCTTTCTGCCAGGGTAAGCAAACTTATGACCACGGATAGCCCAATACAATCTCGTGAAGTTACCATTCTCACCCTTTCCGAATACCACACCAGGACGAACGATAGTGAGCTGGCGATGAGCAGCATCGCCATTCTGCCACTTCTCATGAATCTTCTCTACCACCAACTTAGAGATACCATATGCAGTATTAGGAGTAGGCAAAGTAGTCTCCTTCTTCAACTCCTCAGCAGCTCCGTATGGTGCGATACTTGAAGTAAACACAATCTTCTTGATATTCCACTTTTCAGCAAAAGCCACTACATTCTCAGCACCACGGATATTCGTCTCAAAATACTCATGATCTTCATGACCAGGAGTACGATGCACTGCAGCAAAGTTGAAAATCACATCATCCTCTGTAGGAGTAAATGGCAAGTTCTCAATAGGCTTGCGGATATCATACTCGATGAAAGTAGACTGCAACTTCTGACCATCACGCAAAGCTGGCTTGTAATCCTTCACCACAGGGTTAGGAGCACCAGCCCTTATCGATGTCGCGGTTATATACCTGAGCGTCAGGATAACGCTCCTTAATCAAGTTTGTAAGATGGGTACCGATGAAACCGGTACCGCCAGTGATAATATAGTTCATATTGAAATTGTCTAATCAATTAAAAGCTTATTTTCTTCTTGTTCAAAAGTATCCTTAGATATTATACCTTGACGAAGTTTATATTCGTTTGAAGCTCTTCTAACATCCATAGAATCTCCATAAATATGCAGATAATCAGATATTAACTGCAACATTTTAGGTACATTTGTTTTTCTTACGTAGGCTTGATATTCAATATCCATGGCAGCAAAAAGTTCATCTTTTTTTGTTGAGTAGCTATTTTGAACAGCTTCCATAAGATTATTAATAATTCGAATATCTTCTCTACCCAAATTGTGTTTTCGAACAAGACAACGGAAATAAGCATGGATATGATAAGTATTATCAGAATCCTTTTCGAAATTCTCTTTGGCTAAAGACAAAGCATCATCAAAGCATTTTTGACATAAAAGGACTGTTACCAATTCACGTTTAGCCCTTTGCATATTTGGCGAATGTTCCAAGGCCTGGCGATAATACCGTTCTGCTCTTTGATAATCTCCCTGATTTCTAAAATAAAATCCTTTTAAGAATTCTTCATCTGTTCCATCTATATTTTTGATTTCCGTCCAAAATCTATTTGCATTTCTTTCGCTATTTTTCGCCATTCGGCATAATGCCAAACAAGCCCAATAGGAAATTTCACGATGTATATCCTTGTAATAGCTGTGTAAATCATTAGCTACAGCATCACAAATTTTAACAACCATCTTATAATTATGAGTATTATATACATCCATAAGAGACTTGATAACAATAGAAGGTATCAAAAACGATTTATTGTCACAATGGCCTTGAACAATTGAACGTTTAACCTTAAAAAGATATAAAGAAACATCTTCCGTTATGTCATCTGTGGTTACTGTGTTTTCTGCAACTTCCATAACATAAGTTTCCAAATCTGAAGGCAATGCTATTTTATTTCTTTTGACATAATCACAGATAAAGTGATCGAGCCTAACAAAAGAATCTGATGGGCCAAATGTAGATACAATCCCATATACCATCATTTTAGAAATTACATTTTGAAGCTCATGATATTGTTCCTCGAAAATTTTACCAAGAACATCAAAGGAAAGAAATTCAAATGTAGACAAGATAATCAGTATATTCTTTGACAATTCATCTACCATAAACATATCCAACAACGGCTTCATTTTCTTTGTGCCCAACAATATCAGATGTTCTATATCTTGTTTGGCAACTAGCACTCCTCTATTAGCACAAACTTCAACTGCATTCAAAATTTGAGAAGGAGATTGCAACAGCTTATCAACAAAGAAATTCACATCACTATCAGTTATATCTGTCAAATTATAAAATTCAGCATACTGATAAAAAAGTTTTTTTCTATCATTCTTGTTTAACGGAAGCAATTGAATATGTGCCAACTTGGGATAATCTGATTCGATGTAAGAATTAGGCGAGATACAAGACTTAATGAATAAGCCTATTTGTTTATTCAATTCTGGATTTTCAATGACATCAACAAGCCATTCTGAGACCTCTCGATTTGGTAAGACACAAGCCATGTTATCCTCAACAAAAACAATAGTCTGAGAATCATATAACTTATTTAATAATTTTACAGCTATGTTTGCTTTTTCTTTTGGTGCAGAACTCAGAATATCTTCAAGTTCCGATTTACTGTATTCCCTACAATATAGGTTCAAGTAAATAATAAAATTTTCGATGCCTTCTTTAACATCTAAAGAAATACGATATGGTTCAATTTCTTTAGGTTTACCCAACTTATACAGGCATTGTTTAGCAAAAGCATCTTTACCGACTCCATTTCTTCCTGAGATAATAAGACCTCTTAAGCTTCTACCCCGATTGGAAAATCTTTTGTCTTCAAAAGCTTCATTTTCAATACTGCGACCAATTATAGTAGTCTCACGGGCCATAATATTAGGATTTTCTCTCCAAATCAATCTTCGAATTTTCTGCTCAATGTCTTTTCTCAACATTTCAGGACTAACGAAATACTTCAGATTAAAACATTCGTCTTTAGCCATCCATGAAGGAACATCATCCAACTTCAATGAAGAATCTATAATATAAGGCCAAAACTGTTCCAACTGCCCAGAAGTTAGCTTGTCTTTAGCCTTGTAGATTTCTTTTTGAACCCAACTTGAAGCCAATGCCTCTTTAGAAATTAATAAAACAAAGATTGTACAAGAATCTATAGCTTTAAAAATTTCATCAATAGACTTATATGCTGGCTCAAAATCAAAACAATCAATCTTACAATAATCTCGACCGATTGTATTGACTAGTTCTTGTGCAAATTCCTTTTGCGCACTACTATGTGATATAAAGGCTTTTATCATATTAATCTATATTTATTCCGTTCTTCTTAAATTCCTCGTATTTCTCTTCAACGAACACTTTAATTTCTCTTTTGAATCTCTCTTCAGAGAAGCCTTCAGTCCATTGACGACTATCTGTAGGAGCAAATGGTTGTGAACCCATTGCCTCAAACCTATTGATGGCTTCAGCTATGACATTAGGAGTCTGCTCATTAAAGAACAATCCGTTTTTTCTTCATTTACAGTTTCTAGAGAACCACCATGGCCATATGCTATAACACAGGAGTACCGCAGCTTTGATTCTCTATAAGAATCATGCCAAAATCCTCATCGCCAGCAAAGCCCAAATCTTTGGCATACTGCATTTTCTCTTTCTGCACATCAAATGGTTGAGCAGATGCCCTTTACCTACCTAGGCATTGCCATCTTCATCTTGCGGAAGCAAGGAACGAAGGTCCCCCAGGTACATCCTGTCCTTCTGAATCCCCACCTACCCCTACCCCATGCGGTCCCATCCCGCATAACCTGGCGCAGGGCTTTGATGCCCCGCCAACCTTAGAGCGAAGCGGTTCTGAGCACCAGAGGGCGGTTACATCCTCTCGTCCCTGAGGGAAGAGAGGCCTGGTGAGAAAGGTGGAGCCTTCCTTAAGGGTAAGGAAGGACGGGTAGGTTTTCGAAAAAACATTATCTTTCCTTATACATATTCTCATAATACTTCTGATACTCCCCAGAAGTAACATGATCCATCCATTCCTGGTTATCGAGATACCATTTTACGGTCTCCTCGATACCCTCCTCAAACTGGAGAGATGGCTCCCAACCCAATTCCTTCTGCAACTTTCTAGAGTCGATGGCGTAACGCATATCATGACCCTTTCTGTCTGTTACATAAGTAATCAAATCCAAGTCAGCACCCTCAGGGCGACCGAGCAATCTATCCACGGTCTTGATAACCACCTTGATGATATCGATGTTCTTCCACTCATTGAAACCGCCGATGTTGTAAGTCTCGGCAATCTTACCCTTGTGGAAAATCATATCGATGGCACGGGCATGATCCACTACATACAACCAGTCGCGCACATTCTCACCCTTACCATATACTGGCAATGGCTTGCGATGACGGATATTGTTGATGAACAACGGAATCAACTTCTCTGGGAACTGGTATGGACCGTAGTTGTTAGAGCAGTTGGTCACGATGGTAGGCATACCGTATGTATCGTGGAAAGCACGGACGAAGTGGTCTGAGCTTGCCTTGGATGCAGAGTATGGAGAGTGAGGATTGTACTTGGTAGTCTCCAGGAAGAACTCCTCGCCGTAAGCCTCGTGGTTCTTATCGCTGGATGCCTTGGTGGTGAAAGGAGCAGGAATGCCCTCAGGATGAGTCATCTGCAATGCACCATACACCTCATCGGTAGAGATGTGGTAGAAACGCTTGCCCTCATATCCCTCAGGAAGACTCTCCCAGTAAATCTTTGCCGCCTGGAGCAGAGACAGGGTACCCATCACGTTGGTCTGAGCGAAAGTGAATGGATCCTTGATACTTCTATCTACGTGGCTCTCGGCAGCGAGATGGATGATGCCATCCACCTTGTAGTCCTGCATCAGCTTCAACATCAGGTCGAAATCACAGATATCACCCTTAACGAAAGTATAGTTAGGCTTGTCCTCGATGTCCTTGAGGTTAGCCAGGTTGCCTGCGTATGTCAACTTGTCGAGGTTGATGATGTGATACTCAGGATATTTGTTCACGAAAAGTCTTACTACGTGTGAGCCGATGAAACCAGCACCGCCCGTGATAATGATATTCTTCATTTACTTTGAACTTTGAAAATTGAACTTTGAACTTTATGATTAGTATTTTTGAGCAGACTCCTAACAATCCTGCCTTAGATTAGCTATACACTTCTCCAATGAATCCACCCAATAAGGAACCTTAACCCCAAAGGTCTCCTTGATGGTTCGCTTATCCAATACGGAATAAGCAGGACGGGTTACGGGAGAAGGATACTCCGAGCTATAACATGGTTGGATATCGCATTCCGCATGACCGGCGATTCTTGCAATCATCTGGGTGAAATCATACCAGGAGCAGACACCCTCATTTGAGAAATGATAAACTCCAACATATTCATCCTTGCTCTGGGCAGCCTTTACCTTATCCAATATAGTGATGATGGCATTCGCCAGATCGAGCGCGTAAGTAGGAGTACCGCACTGGTCGAAGACTACTTTCAACTGAGGCTTGGTTGCCGTCAGATTGAGCATCGTCTTGCAGAAGTTCTTGCCAAACTCAGAATACAGCCAGGCCGTACGGATAATCACGTAATCACAGCCTGTAGCCATAATCTTCTGCTCACCATGAAGCTTCGTTGTACCATATACGCCAGTAGGAGTTCCCTTCTGGTCAGGATTACATGGCACATTATAAGGTTCCTTACCAAAGACATAATCTGTTGAGATTTGAATGAGCAAGCCATCAACCTCCTTCATCGCCTTAGCCAGATTCTCTGGAGCTTCCGCATTGAGTTTTTCTGCCAATGCAGCCAGTTTCTCATCCGTCTCGCAAGCATCCACATTGGTCCATGCCGCACAGTTCACGATGGCTTTCACATCATTCTCCTTCACCATCTTGCGGATGGCATCCATATCGGTGATGTCAAGGAAAGTAGTTTCCAGACCTTCCACCTGATTGACATCGGTAAAGATATAATGATCTGTTGTATTTTGGCTAACGATGCGCATTTCATTACCTAGCTGACCGTTAGCACCTGTTACTAAAATATTCATGACCTAGTATTCTAAATTCTTCTTTAATATTTGATTGCCTTCATCCAATATCGAAAGCAGATATCTTCCATAATCATTTTTGAGCATAGGCTGTGCCACCTCACGAAGTTTATTGGTATTTGTTGTTTTACTTGTATAAATCCACCTTTAGTATTCGAAAGGACTTTCAAAGTCCTTCAACACTTCATGCTTTGTATCTTTCTCCGAAAGAATAGCATGTTCCGTAGAAATGCGCCAATCGATACCGAGAGAATCATCCAAGATCAAGATACCACCATCAGGCCTTCTCTTTAAACTCACGCTCGCTGAAGCTCTCGAAGAAATAGCCACGAGCATCTCTAAACAGGCGTGGCTCAATGATGAGCACGCCCTCAATATCTGTCGTTATTACCTTCATAATATCAATTATAATTAGCTTGCATATAGTAAAATCGGGCTACTAAGCTCCATCCCCGAAAAGTAGCTTAAATAAAAGGGGAGCGGGAACTGTTCGCCCGATATACCAATATTTTATTCCATATATTTTCTGCCATACCGCTCACCTAGCAAGGCTTGCTTCTGAGCGATATGATATAGTTTCTTCCAATCCGCCTCCTTCAAAAGAAGTATGTATATCCTTCTCCGAGAAAATACTGAATCGCAAGAAATCAAAGAAAATCTTTTGTTGTTTCAACATAAAGTTGTACTTTTGCAAGCATGAAAGAGAAATTACAAAGAGCCATCGGTCATATTATACCGACGCTCCTATTCATTATATTACTTCCTATATCGGTAGTCTTCACTCCCATTCACTGGCTGTACAAGACTATCCGAAGATTTTTTCTGCGATAAATCTTGCAGGAAACAGCAAGCCTGCCATCACATAACGCTTGCGGGTATGAGGTTCCTTCCACATTCGATAAACAAAGCGAAGATTTGTTTTATCCACCCATGCAGGATAGTAATCTATCTCATTCTTGGAAGTCTGATGGATAAATCCACCACAGGTAAACCCGATACCCTGATAACCGGCATTCTTCACCTTTAGCAGGAACTTCTCTTGCATCAAGGCTCCCATTCCAACTATCAAGAAATCAGAATTCTGTTCTACGATATGCTTAGCCTCTTCATCCATTTCCTGTTCTGAAGCAAAGTAACCATTACGATAACCGGCAAACTTCACCTTTGGATACCGCTCTCGGAATATCTCCACAGCCTTCTCCACCTGTTCCTGCTTAGAAGCCACAATATAGATGGTCTTTCCATGTTCCTCTGCATACGAGAACAACTCCGGTGCCATCGAAGTCATGTCAAAACTTCTCCGAGTCACCAACTTGCCATAAACCAACTTGATGGCTTTCACCAGCAAGCCACCATCAGCAAATATACCATCCATCTTACCAAACAGCTCCTTATTATCCAAAGCTGTGAGATAAGATACAGGATTGAGGTAAGTATAAACCTTACCCTTTGTTTCAAATATCTGATGTACGGAAGACGTTTCCGTTGCCAATATTTTATCAACTAATTTAGACATATCCTAACATATTATTTCCAACCATATTTTTTCCAATCATAGAAGCAGATTAATTTTCTCATAAAAGTCGTATGACCGTTTCTTTTGTAGAGAAAATCACTAAAATTCTTTTCTATAAAATTGCAAAGATTTGGCAGTTCCTCTTCATTAATATCTAAGTAAGGTATAAGAGCAACTGCCTTCCAGACATCTTCGCCACTATATTTATACATTACTTCTTGCAGACTGCATGTTTTCTCTTCATCGGGGAAATTATAAGATTGAAAATCATTTCCTTTTCTTAAGGCATAATTCACACCTAATTTATTTCCTTTATAATTATCGTCACTATTAATTCCAACTTGTGCCAAGTATTTATATATTGGAATAAATGCTTTAGGAGAAGTCTTCGTAAGTTGAGGATAAGCTTCTGTCAAAACTTGTTCTGCATTCAAATCAGTATTATCAGACAATACATCCTTCAATAATTCTACTGCCTTTATACCTCTATAGCCTACTGCTGAACGGAATTGATTAATTGCTCCGAAACCATACACAACTTGTATTGTCTTATCCTTATCAACTTCAGTAGAAGGTAAAACATATATCTGTTTCTCTGGTTTCTCAGACTGGACAATTTCAAAAAATTGCTTTTTGTATTCTCTAAGCACATTAGCAGGAATAGAACGTTCATAGTATTGAAGGAGTTCATAAACGTCCTTAAAGCTATGTGTCTTGATCTTAATAACTGGTAAATTCACCTTATTCGCCATCATAATATCTTGGCGTTCTATTGTCATAGCATAATCTTCATCTGATGTCCATTCTACAAATATGAGGTTATCCTGCAATTTCTGGATATTCGCATTATCTAAACAAGCGACAATTGATTGCAATATCTCTTGAATATTTGAATCAGATATAGAATAACCAAGAAAAACAACAGGATGCTCAATAAATATCGTTATGAGTTTAGCCGCCAAATATGGATTCTTTTTACTGAAATCATTATAATCGTCTTCTGTAAGCACCAAACTTTTAGGATCTCTATAACTACCATGGATTTTGTATATTTCACCAACACTATACGTAGATGAAAAGATTAATTGCTCTTGTCCAATGTATGGAGTAAATTGAGGGAAAAGTCTCTCAGCTGTATCATCCCAATTTGTAGTAATGATACCATCTATACTTAATTTTTCCAGGATATGTATTTCTTCTTCATATTCTTCGGGAAAATCCCGTAAAGATTGTTTTTTAAGATAGTCTGAAATTTTAAACTTAAGGACAGAGCTAGCATCTGTAATGCGATCTTGAACTGCTTTCTTGAACTCATCATTTTCATCCAAATTCCAAAACTCATCAGTAACATCTTTTGCAATCTCAGTAGCCACCTTGATTAGGGACTTTGTATTCAATTTAGAATAATACTGTGCTAGCCTGTAAGGAGCAAACATCTGTAATATTCCATCCCATTGCGGAGTATCTAAATAATGTCGAGAAAAACCGGAACCAAGAAATAAGAAAGGAGCACCTTTTTTATTTTTGAGTATATCTTTAAAATCTTCTTTATTCATATAATGTATAAAAAAATACATTTCTACTTCTACTAAATTAGCATATCTTTTTATAATACTCAACCAACTTTTTAGCTTCTCTTTGAATACTGTAACCAGCTTTTTCAATAGCGACAATGGCATCCTTAGAACGTAGTTCACGATTCTGCATACAATGACTATTCTCTACAGCATGAACCCAATCCGATATTGGCGCTTGAAGAGAGAGGAAGCGGAGATTACCAGTTTTATCTGCTTCGGCGGTTATCGTATCAGAAACCACACACTGCAGACCATTAGCCTGCTGTTCTACAAGAGTTAATGGCAGTCCTTCATATAGAGATGGCATGATAATAATATCAATGGCATTAAGAAACTCCGACACATTATCAATATTACCAGTAAACGTAACTTTATTTGTAAGTCCCAAACTCGCTACCTTTTGTTCTATCTCTGCACGCATAGCACCATCACCTATTAAAAGCAGATGATAACGAGAATCATTTTTTGCTAATTCGGCAAAAACATCAACAAGGAAAGACTGATTCTTTACAGGCATAAAATATCCTACATGACCTATAAGTATATCAGTTTCCGTCAATGCCAACTTAATTCGAAAAACCACTCTAGCCTTATTATCAAAAGAGAATTTCTCAACATCCACACCATTGTTAATTATTTCAAAAGGCTTGAGACCGAACATAAATTTACCGGCGCTTTCTCCGCAAGCTAAACGATCTGTACACAAGCAATCAAACAAACCTGCTAAAAGCTTATGCAAAGCGACGCTATTACATCCCGTACTATGTGCATGGATAATTCTCACTTTGCAGCCTGCTAGTTTTGCTGCAAGCAACTCAAGTACTACCGTGTGACTATTCCCATGAACATGAATTGCATCATACTTATTCTTCTTGATTATCTTACAAAGTGACCCAATATACCCCAGCACATTCCTTCTTTTCAAAGAATAAAGCGCAGCACCTTTTTCTTCCAAAAAGTTAACATAATATGCATCTGGATTATTAATAGCCACATAATCAAAGGCTACGTCATTCACCATCGCTTTAAGATAGTTAAAAATGACGTTGGTAATTCCATTTTTATCTGTAGGAACAGTATTTATTACAAGAATCTTCATTACCATAGAATTTACTTTTAATTCTCAATATTTGCATTATCCAAAGCCCCATATCCACTCAAAGCCTTTCTCAGAAAATCAATAGAATTTGCACGTTGCATATTCAGAATTCTGTCTATTTTCGAATAATCAATAGGAGTCGTCAAAACCATCTGAATCTCTTCAATACTATCTTCGTTAGTAAACAATCTATTCTCCAAGCCCACCAATTTTAAAAGTGATGTGATTCGACTAAGTTTACTTTTGTCACCAGCATAGACAACAAACTGGCGATGATACAAGAGAGAGAGAACGGTTCCATGAAACGAATCTGTAAACACATATTTTGCTGATGCAATATTAGTAATCCATTTTTCTATTCTTTCAGGATATGCCGTTTTTATATTCTTTAATTGGCGCAAGCTACCAATAGAGCGAACACCACAAGATAAGTTTTTCCCTAGAGTAACAGCACGGCGATAAAATTCCGCATCATTTACAATCTTATATACTACAATACCATCGCTCTGCTTTATGCTTCCTGTAATTTCCGGATAAGATGGGAACAAAAGTACAGGATCAACCACCTGGGTTGCATCCAGTCCAAACTCATTTTTACAGATTTCTACACCTTTATCTTCACGAATAAGTCGAGTAGAAAAACGGCTCAATAAACGCTTAACATGCTCCTTCTTGGCAAAAGCAGAATCATTCCAGGTACTTGTACCAAAACTGGAAGCATACGAAATACGCTTGACCTCTTCACCACCAAAATCAAGGAAATAAGCCAAAGCATACTCTTTTGAAATAACAGGATTCCATGTCTGGTCACTGCCAACAAGATAGACATCCGATTTAGGAGGATTTTGCTGCAATTCTTCCAAAGACTTATAAAGTCTAGTCTTATTAATAAAGAATTTCTCTCTAAAACGATTAAAGCGATAACGCTTAAGACTAAAAATAATCTTCGAGAAAAGGCCCTCGTGATGCCCCATATGAAGATTAATGATTTCCGGAGTATATCCCAACTCCTTTACAGCTCTATAAGTTGCATAAGCTTGTAGAGTTGCTCCATAATTATCCTCGTCATGATATGTTATAATAGAAACTTTCATATTATTATAGTTCATATTTTATTAATTATTTTTTTTACTACTGCACGATATATTTTATACAACATCCAAGGGCTATACTTACCAAAAGCAAAAGCATAAATGGCCTTAAGAGTTCTATAATTGAAATGCTGAAAAGTATAAGAGAGAAATCGTCTCTCTGGAAGCATAAATGTATTGTCTTTACACAAGCAGATTCTTTTGTTATGAGCAACAATATCAGAAAGATTTGCCTCATGCACCTCTAGAAATGCATGAGCATCCTTCAATAATGCTATTGATTCTTCAGAATGAGCTATAATAGCAGAAACACCATCACTGTGCTGTTCCTTAAAATCAGAAACTCCCCAATAATCACCAATCGTAAAATCTGACATTCTGTGAGTACCAGCAAACAGACATTTATAGCATGAATAACGATTGGTCATCTCACAGGCAAAGCCTGTGCTGATAAGATTACGTTCATTGGTATAGTCATGGATAAAGCCTTTATCGTCCATAATCTTAAGGTTATATTTGAATCCACGGGGAGTCCAGCCATGTTCCTTTGTTCTGAAAGATACGATTCCCTTTACTTGATAAGGTTCACATTCGATAAACTTATCTATCAGAAATCGGGAAGGAACACCGCCACATATCAAATCAACAGTAATCAATCTACCAGAATATTTGCGTTTTCCAAGATATCCATACAAACCAGCCACCTGACAACCCGTTCCTGAGAACAACACAAGTTTACCTTGTTTTAAGTTGACAGTGACAGTTTTATAAATTCCCTCCGCATTACTCTGGGTATATTTTGATCCCTGCAGTTTGTTAAGCTCATCCACTTTTTCGGTGCAGATATGCTTTACCAGAACCCCATCCACATTGGAAGCTCCGCATACGACTCCCCCTTTCGAGAATACATATTGTGCTAAAGCAGAAAAGGCGCCAGCCGTCGCACTGTTTTTGCGCACGACTTTATCCTTAGCCCATCCAGCAAAGGAACTAGCTACAGGACTTTGTGAATATGGAAGTTTGCTAACAACAGGACAGACCCTTTCACACAATTTACAGTTCACGCATTTACTTTCATCTATCAGCGGAACAATATGCCCCTCTTCATTGAGTGTAGCCTGCAAAGCATTGTGGGAACAACTGTCCACACACGCCATACACCCCGTACATTTTTTATATTGTGCTAGTTTTGGCATAATTTATCTATATATTGTCGATACTGATTCAAAATTGCTTCAGAAGAAAATTTTTCTTTTACTAATTTGGCCTGACAAAGACGCAAATCAGCATAACGAGTATTATACTCATCTATTGCTTTATGCATGGTTGTAGCCAATTGTTCCGCACTGCCCATTTGGAAGAAATAGCCATCATTCTCGCCTGTCATAAACTCCTTAAACGTATCAAGTTCAGAAGCTAAAATAGGAATGTTATAAAACAAGGCTACAGTCATTGCCCCACTTTGTGCTATGTCCTGATAGGGCATTACAAAGTAATGGCTGCTTTCAAAAAGATTAGGAATTTCCTCGTTAGGAATACGTCGAATATCTACAGAAACACTTTTTATTCCTTTCAATAAAGGAGCATACTTCCTTTCCCATTTATCTTTTCTACAATAACCACTAATCTGTACCTTAAAATTAGTTACACCTTTATCTTCTAGAATTCTTATAGCTTGTATTAATAAATCAACACGCTTATACTCCACAATATTGCCCAAAAAAAGGAAGGTGATAGGGTGATCCTCCTTCTTAACTGTCGGCAGACCATAATCTTTTAAACAGAGCGGTGCATAGAGAATGTTTGCCTTTCCGTTAAGCGATTTCAATAACTCAAGCTGATTGATTGAAAATACCTGGAAATTGCGATATACCTTAACAATATAGTCCATATAAGGCTTAGCCATCCAATAGTATCTTGCGCCTTTAGGAGTTTTGACATTGTGAGCAGCAATAACACATTTATCTTTCGGCAACAACATTTGAACCACAGGAATAAAGTAAGGAGTACCTATAAAATCAAAGTAATAAAGATCATAATTTTGTTTTTTCATCTCCTTGACCAACTTCCAATAGAAGAAAAACTTCTTAGGATGGATGAATATTCCTTCGTCTATTACGAGCTTATAATTATGACAACCTCTAGCTTCTATCAAGACCTTATCTCCATCTCGATTGGCTGTTGTTGTCAATACAATCCAATCAATATCATAATCTGCCTGTAACACAGGTACAATTGGTATATCCACATCAAGCAAGTAAGTTGATGTAATCCAACAAATTTTCTTTTTTGTCATAATATCAATAGTTCGTTAATAATTCAATAATGTGCTAAGCAGCTATACGCTGTAAGAACGAGAGATCTTTGAAAATCTTGCTAATTAAAGTTCGGTTCAGGGTGTACCCACTTGCTTTAAAAATTCGTTTCACCAGATAAATGTTGGTCATCAGTGACTTGAATGAAGACATAGAATATTCCATTCCCATCTCCTTCATAGTTACCTTGGCAACATTTAGTGATGTGAACGAAGCATTGAAAGCAAAATCGAGTTTCCACTTATCGCGAGCCTGGCAGTCCATAAGACCAGTATAGCCTTGGCGTCACGAAAGCAAAATTCGATCTGAAACCTGGTTCTATAATAAAGAAGTACCTCTTCACCCGAAAGTGAGGTGTCTGTAGAGAAGAATAGTTTCTTCTTGCCATTCGGCATCTGCCAGATGACAAGTCTAACTTTACACTTGAGTGCCTTGGAATAGGCAATCAAAGTATAAGCTGTTCCTTCTATATCTTTCATCTCCATCTTCTCCATTCGAGTGAGGTCAAGATTCTTCATATCAATCTTGCCATCCTTGGTCTTGGGGCGATCACGTTTTCCTGTACGTGGACCAGTATAGACATAAAAGAGACAAGCATTGTCACGAAAGCGGCTTATCAAAGAGAAACCTTCTTTCTTTATCCCATTAACAAATGTACTTGTAGAGAAGTAAGCATCTGCAACTATGAGGGTTGAGAGTTTAAGAAGTTCCTTGCGGTAACGCTTAATGACGCTGATATAGAAATCTACCATAGTCTTGTTTCTAAGACTCAGTTCTTTATTATTTAGCGACTGGTGGGCTCTTAACATCATGCAGTCTTTGGTATCAATATCAATGAGTCCAATACCCATGATTTCGAGACCATGTTTAACAGACTGAGCACATCCCGACCAAAAACGACCGATATGTGGAGTTTTCTTGCCAGCTTTGCTGATGTAGCTGGGATCAATGGCAATAGCCCATCTTCCCTGTTTACCCAAGAAGCGCTTGGCAAGTGAGACATTAAGTTTGAGCCAATCAATGCACTTCGACTTTTTCAAGCCGAATGCGTTGCGATAGGTTTGCTCAACATGCAAGCCATACCTCCCCATTTGGGTGAAATTTATCTTTCTTGGTATTACCATGAACAAAATTATCACCTCGATGAGTATTTTCTCGAAACTTTTTGTTATCTTTGCAGCTGAATCTTCAACTGCATCTTTAAAGATATCCATATATTGGTCAAGTCCTGTATTCATGTAATATTGTATTTGTCGTGATCTACAAAGTTACTGAAAATCAGCGACTTGACCAACTTTTTACAGTTAAGTTTTCATAAGCACTTCTTAATATAAGTTATTGATTTACAGACGATTAAATATTAATTTAACGCAGTATTGTATCATCATATCAGATTTTTATGTTAGTTCAACTTTCTTTTCAACTGTCCTCCAAGTACTCTAGCTTTCATATAATAATGGTAACAGAATACTTTCAACCAAAACTTTCTTTCAGTATTCATATCCTCAAAAACTCCATATACATTGTTTTCTTTGAAAGCTTTAATAACAGACCTAATGCTTACGTGACCTGTAAAACATGACTTGAAAAAATTATCCATGAGCCAATGTTTGAAGTAAGGAGACAATACTCGTGGCTTAAGAAAATAATAATCAAAACATAATGCATGCGAATAGTCCAACACATTTTTGTATGCCACTTTTGCCATTATTGAGCCTTTTCTATTCTGCCGATAATAATATAGAGGTCGATTTATGTATCCCACTTTATTAGCACAAATACATAAAGGTATGGTATAAGACAAGTCCTCATGCAACCGACCTTCCAAGAAATTTAGCCCAATCTCTTCGAGATAAGTTCTTTTATAAATTTTACTCCATGCAGTCATTTTAAATGTGCTGTTTTCAAAAAAGAACTCTCCAGAACAGATTGTTTCTTTAGAATTATAGGAGATGAGTTTCTTGTCGTTTTCTGAATAATATGCATAATAATTAAAGCATATCATATCAACCAGACCATATTTAGCAATGAATCTATCGGCCTCAGCCAAAGTTTCAACATCAATCCAATCATCTCCATCAACATAAAGGACATAATCACCCGTTGCTGATTTCAAACCTTCATTACGTGCTGAAGACAACCCCCCATTGGGTTTATTAACTACAACTATGCGAGAATCTTTCCTTTCCCATTTTTTTATTATTTCCAAACTATTATCTTTAGATCCATCATTTACAAGAATTATTTCCAATTTTTTGTAAGTCTGATTCACTAATGATTCTACACATTGATCAATAAGAGAGGAAATATTATAAATAGGAACTATTATTGAATATTTCAAAACCATTGCATTTAAATAAATTATAAAAAATCAAATACTTATACTACAAATAAAATATAACACTATATTAGAGACATTGAATAATAAGGCAGTACTATTCTACCACTGTAAGTCCAAAATTTGACCTATATTTATTTTAAAATAATATCCATTAACTTTGAACAATAATCCGAATAGTTATGCTTTAAAGCAAAAGCTCTAGCCTTATTTCCCATATTTTCAAGAACTTTAGGATTGGAGATCATATAGTTCATTTTCTCTTTCAAATCCTCTAAATTATCTGCCTTATAATACAGTCCAAATCCTTCCTTTTCTATATCAAAAGAAATATTAGTATTATCAGACATAAGAAGTGGCATACCCAATGCCAAGCCATCTATTACAGACGTCAAACCACACAAACCAGTATTAGTACCTCTATTTTTGCATGGTACAATGTTTATTGCCGACTGGCTCATCTTCTTCAACATATAAGGATACCCCTGATGAACTTCACCAGAAATATAATTATCACTAATAATACACTTATCAAAAATAATGGCCTTACAGCGTAAATCATGACAAGCAGCAACTAACAACTGATGATTTCTACTAACTTTTGCCCGTTGATATAAATATTGGGGTCCTACAACGTATACTCTTGGTATCATTCATCTCCTGATAAGTCTCCTCATAAAAAGCAAGCTGAGGATTCCAGTCTATCAAATATGAATTATTCAGATGATATAATTTATCATCTAAGTCCTTAATATTCTTGCTAAGATATATTAAACCATCAAAGCCTTTAGGTACATATAATCTTTTTCCATGATGATGAACAAAAGTATATAGTTTAGCTTTAATGATTCCAAGAACCTTCAAATATGCTAACACATAAATACATGGTGAATAAAAAGATATTATAACGTCATAACAGAACGCTTTTTTAAGTAAAGACAAATAAAACTTCAACAATTTAAGTTGCCCCCCTCTATTTATATAAGTCATCGTATCAACTTGATGCCCTAATTCTCTCATATAATCTACTCCCCATGTTTGATGCATTGGTACTTTAAATGGCTCATTATAAGCCCACTCTAAATCATAATTATTTATTGCTAAGATTTTCATACTTATTTTGTTCCATTAAATACATAATTAGCCCTACTATTATTAAATTACCATTTCTGTATATTTCCATTGATGTAGCAATACTACCCAACAACAAAAGTAAAAGTAATAATTTCAAATAAAAGTAATGTCCATTTAAATGATATAAACAACATTTTAAAACCAAGAATATCAAAATACAAACTGGTACTACACCTATTATCCAACTAAGTCCTATTATTCCCCAATCATTCCAATACAACAATTTGTCAAATGCCAACATTATTTCGTTGTAGTATGCCGTTCCATAGACTGGAGTGCCACCACCAAAGAAACGTTCTAATGGATTAGAAAATACATTCTCCATATAGTAATCATATTCTATAAAACGAATATAATCTGAATTGGAAAAAGTTTGTCCAGAGCCTTGGCGTTCTATCATTGAATCAATCTTATCTCTTACAAATGGAAGAAAAGACACAGCAAATCCTAAAATAATCATTAATGCTCCATACAAAACTATCTTAAATGAAAATCCTTCTTTCTTGATTATTAAAATAACAGTACATACAACTACAAGAAATAAAAGGCTCCTAAATCCCATCATAAAAGGAACTAACAATGCTAAAAGTGATATAAAAATATACTTTTTCTCTCGCTTTTCCAAAAAAGTTGATAGTCCCCATAAATACAAGAAAAAGGATAAGGCAGATCCCGCCATTCTTATCCGAACAGCACCATCTTCAAACAAACCAGTAGTTGAAGCTCCTGTAAATATTATAGTAGGAAAAAAAACATACTGGATTAAATAACAAACACAAAATAATATTGCTAATTTTACCATTCCTTGTTCTATTAATTTAGATTGCCTTATATTCAAACTCGGAAGTAAGAAAAAAGACAACAACCCTAAATACGGATAGCTTTCTACAAAAGTACCTAAAACTGGTTGTTTATTAAATATACTAGAACTAACAGCCGACACAAATATAAAAAGACAATATAAAGCTATATATTTTTTTATAGCAGATTTATATTTATATCCATTGATTAAAAAATATGCAAGTAACAATGTCAAAACATAATACCAAAAATGAGCTGTAAATATTATCAACTCATAAAATTGCAATAATAACAAAATCAAGAACAATACTTTATTTTTCATAATTACACTTTTTGAAATAGAAACAACCATTTTTTTACTATATTTTTAATACTTGTTTTTCCACTTCTTTTTATTGCAGCCGATGCAAAAACGCTTAAATCATCTTTAAGTAATTTTTTCAAGTCAATAATAAAACAATTCTCATTCTTTGACAAAAATCCATTAATTCCATTATCGATTAAATCATGAACCACTGAAAAATTATCCATAACAATAGGCACACATCCAAAATACTGTGCTTCAAGAATCGTCATGCCAAAGCCTTCATAGTTGGAAGTCATCATAAAAATAGAAGCCTTTCGATAGTATGAAGCAACATCGTCACTTTGCCCCATAAATTCATAATTAGTTAGTCCTATCTCCTTAGCATACTCTTTCAGCATCTCTTCGTCTTCGCCATATCCCACTATTTCTAATTTCCAATCACGAAAACCTTCCTCTTGCACCGCCTTCCATATTCTCAAAGATGCTTTTAAATTCTTTTGTATTTCAAAGAAACGAGAGACAATTAAAGCAATCTTTTCTTTTTTTGACAAGTCTACACTATCCTCCTCAGTAAAAGGCAAAGGATTTGAGATTGCAACAAGTTTACTTGGATCTTTTAATTTATAACGTTTAGCAAAATCAGGAATAAAACTATCTGATAACAATACGAATTTATCACAAAGTTTATACATTTGTTTTCTCTCGTGAACAAACCAATTTTCACGAATAATATGTTTATAAAACCAGACTTTAGTTTTAAACTTTATTCCATTTATCTTTTGATATTCATAAAAGTCAGGAGATAAATGAAAACAGTTTACTAATTTAAATCCCAACAGTTTCTTATATGAATTATAGAACTTCAATATCTTTTTGGAATACAAGTCTTGATTAATCACAATATCGATATTATTCAAACTAATAAAATCATTAAGTCTTCTATTGAAAACATCGGACGAATCAGCATAGTTAATTTTCAACTTTCGTTCTATTGGAATTTCTTCAAAATCATAATTAGAATATACATAATAACATTGTACACCCTGTTCTTCCAAACCTTTACTGACAGTATAAGTAACTCGTTCAATCCCCCCTAAATTAGGATTCAGCGAAATTTCCACAAATAGTACTTTCTTCATCATACAGACAATGATTCAGTTAAAAAGTTCCATGATTTCTTGCGCAACAAATTCAATTTATCATAAACCACATGATAATCTATTATAGCCGTATCATCAAAATCGGCACTTACAATTCTGTTACTTAATCCCAAAACACTTAATAAAGAATCCACACGTTCTCTGCCTCTTAATGGAGGAACAGTATAGAACTGTTTCTGCATAAGAACCGAAAAAGCCGTACCATGAAATGAATTGGTTACAACAAAAGAAGCCTCATTGAAATAAGATACAAATTCTTTTGGTCCACCATTAACTATTTGGATAATATCAGCCGAAAGAGACTCATTTCTCTTAAACAAAAAACACACTAGCTGAAAATGTTTTTTATCCGCAAGTTTCTTGGCCTCAACAAAGAATTCAGGATTCTCATTAAAAGAATAAGTCAGTAAGTATCGCTTCACAGGAACAGAATTACACACGCCTTGCCATACTTGCTTATCCAACAGAAAGACAGGGTCTAAAACAACAGTATTTGCTATTCCTTTACTACGCAAGAAATCGGCCAATCCTTTTTCGCGAACACTCACTTTACTGAAATTAGAAATATAGTTTTTGAAAAGCTCCCATTCATTCATCTCAACCTTTTCATTGCCATTGCTTGCTGCATACGATATCTTATTAGGAGCAGTAAGACCTTCGCAGAAATATAAAGGTTCCAGTTGTCCTGTAAGAGAACCATTCCAAATTTGGTCACTACCACAAACTATACAGTCGAAGTTAAGTGTATTAATTTCCTCCGAACTATAAACACGAGACGTTTTTATTAATGAATTATCCAAAAAATCTTCGAAACGATACCACTTCTGAGATTTATTTTTATGCTTTGAGAAGTTTTTGACGGATTTGAGTAAGGCTATAAGAACATTGTTTATTCGCCTATACCTCTTGAAAAATCCTTTAAAGTCCAACAACTCATATAAATCATATATAAATGGTAGCCTATAATCTATTATTTGGGCTTCATATCCCTTTAGTCTCAAGAATGTAACTAAAGAATAAGCTTGAAGCATAGCTCCATAATTATGAGCATAATGAAAAGTTAATATACCTATCTTCATTCTATTATTTTTTTAAAAGATTCCATATCTTGTTTTTTAATAATCGCGCCTTGTATCTCCACCCTTCTTCACCATATTTGAAATAAACATAGTTAAATCCTTTCTTTTCGTATTCCTCCTCAAATTTTTCACGTTTGGGATGTTTCATGGAAGGATTCAGCATATTAGGCTGCATACAATTCTCAAGATTGGCAGGTATGATATTCATCCTATTCTTAACAGCTTCAAAGAGCTTATGTCCTTTCTCTGTGTTGAGTAATACTAACGAACATCCCTTGTTATCTGCGTTGAAGTTAGGATCACTTTTCTCCCATCCCCAAAAGTCTGCAATAGTTATATCACTTGGACGTTTGGTATTTGCGAAATGACAATTCCCGCATGACTTGCGGAACATAATATGTTTATAAAATAGATATGTAAAGCTCATTTTGCCTCCCCCGTTTTTAAATTTAAACGTTTCATGGTGTGCAGCCCAACCATACTTTTGCTTATCTCTGAAATTCACCCACACAATAGGCGAACCTTGTTTCTTTTCTAAGTAAGCTATATAATCTCGCCACATATATGGACTTGGAACGCCATGGCAAACGATGTCAACCAAGAATAGATTCTCTCTCAATCGCTTTCCAACATAAGAATTCAAGCCTGAAGTTTGACAAGGAGTACCAGAGAATAACACCGTTAATCCATCACGCAAATCTTTTTTCACCTGACGGAACACTCCTGTCATATCACTTTGTACATACTTACTACCTTTAAACTCATCACGTTCTTCTTTGGTAGTAGCACGTTTATGAACCACGCGGAAATGATCAGTATAACCAGCGCCGTAAACGACTCCACCATGTTCCAATATATAATCAGAAATAGCAATAAATGCTGCGCCACTTCGACTGGTTTCAACTTCATTCATATCCTTATGGCGAGCACCATAAGCCAATGGCTTTTCGAGATTCAAACTCGTATCATAATGATCGTTGAAGGCACAAACCTTCTCACACAAGCCACAATCCACACATTTTTCCTTATCCACTTCGGGATATAGAAAGCCCAACCCATCAGGCTTCATCTTTATTGCATCATGAGCACATATACTAGCACAAGCCGTACATCCGCAACAATCTGCAGGATTATTTATCTGTATCATTTTTTATTACTTTATTCTTTATATTTTTAACTTTATCTATAACAAACTCACGCTCCTTACCATTACAACCAACATAGAATTCTACAATTATCGTACAAACTATGGCAGCAAAAGATAATATAACAAACGAGAGGAACGACTCTTCCATATATTTAGAAAGTAAACCAGGAACAAAAAGCGATAGCAACGTAACTACAATGACATTAAAATAGACCTTCTTCATATATAGAACAGAAGACAAACCTATCATACCACGCAGCATATAAAGGCGAGTTGCCAAGCAACATTGTGAGATTACGATAGCAACTATCAATACGCTTTCCGGCATACATCCCAAACGCAAACATATATATGAAATAGGAAGATTCATCATCTGTAATCCACCAACCACGATTTGATAGTTACGTATCTTACCTGTGGCAAGCATTGCTGTAACAAGAGGGTTAGATATTGACTCAGACATAGCGAATACCAATATTAACTGCACAAATAGTACAGTATGCTCAGGCACTAACTTTAACCAAATGACCAAAATATAATGCGTATTGACCAACACTGGCAACGACAGTAAAAGGAGCATATAGAAAGACAATCGAGCACCCTGGTATATCAAAGTCATCATATATTGACTATCCCCTGCTGCATACGATTTGGTTATCTGAGGGTTTAATGCCGTCATAAAATTAGAGACAAATCCCATAATGGCTCCATTCACCTGATTGGCAATTCCTCGAGCTGCATTCACGGAAGGACCATAAAAGAGGTTTATCACGATATTACCACCTTGATCTCGCAATACTGCAGATGATGCACCAATAAAATTCCACCCAGCAAAACCAAACATCCTTTTCAGAATTTCCTTATCCCAATGGAAATGATAGTTGCATTCTTCAAAATGTTTCTTACAATAATGTCCATAGGTAAAACGGACTATAATAGAGACTGCACACATCAATATCGCATAGAATATCAACTTATCTATTGGAGAAACTATTATAAGGAAAGCAATAGCCAACTTACATACAGCCTCCAGAATGCTGATATAGGCAAACGCCGACATCTTCTCATGTGCTATGATTGCCGCATTATAGGGTACACTAATCAGGTTGATGACAAATGTTATGATAGAGAACTGCAGCACCCAGTTGGCAGCAGCCATTCTATCTTCTGGTATCGTCATCTTAGCATTCAAGAACCACACACCTACTGACTCTATCAATACAACGATTATCAGAGACAGTAACAATTGTATGGTTACAGAAGCAGAGAATATCCTGTTGAGTTTACTTTGATCTCCCTTTCCTAATTCGTATGTAATAAATCGGCTTATGGCCGCCGACAGCGATCCTGATATGACTGTGAACATCGCCACGACGCCACCTACCACATTATAGATACCGAAGTCCTCTACTCCCAAAGCATTCAATATGACTCGGCTCGTATATAACGAGACCACCATCATAAAGAGCATTCGGAAGTAAAGAAGCAATGTATTCTTCGCTATTCGTTTATTATTATCTGATGTTTGATTTGACATAAATTACTTTCCAAATTCCTTAATTCTCTGTTCCTCTTTCAATGAGCAGACAAGCAGTTGTCCATTCTTCTCGGCTACGATATAGCCATCCAAGCCTTGAACTACCACCTTGCTTTCATCGGCTGCATGAACCACGCAGTTCTTGCATTCATACAAGCGGATGTCCTTGCCTACCTTGGCATTGCCAGCCTCATCCTGTGGAAGCAAGGTACGGAGGCTGCCCCAGCTGCCTAAGTCGCTCCAGCCGAACTCGGCTGGCAAGGTATAGATTTCCTTCGACTTCTCCATCACGGCATAGTCAATGCTTATCTTCTCGCAGGTTGGGAAGAGTTTGCCGACTACCTCTTTCTCCTGTTCGGTATAGAAAGAAGGTGCCATCTCGTCCATGATGCTGGCAAGATTTGGCTGGAAGGTTCGGATTGCCTTGCTGATGGTATCGATGTTCCATACGAAGATTCCGGCATTCCAATAGTAATTGCCAGCGGCAAGGTATTGCTCGGCTGTCTCCAGGTTTGGCTTTTCCTTGAATGCCTCTACCTTGTAGATTTCATCTACTGATGTTGGCTCTGCTGCGGCGATATAGCCATAGCCTGTTTCCGGGCGGCTTGGCTTAATACCGATGGTAACGATGGCGTTCTTATCGGATGTATAGCTCAATGCCTTGCTGAGCACTCGCTGATACTCCGAGGTATTAATGACCAGGGCATCGGATGGTGTCACCACGATGTTGGCATCAGGATGCTTCCTCTGGATTTTCCAACAGGCATAAGCAATACATGGAGCGGTATTGCGAGCCTCCGGCTCTGATAATATGTTATCTACAGGCATGTCAGGGATTTGCTCCTTGACAATGCGAATGTATTTCTCGTTTGTCACTACCCACATGTTTTCGACAGGACAGATTGGCTTCAATCTATCTACTGTCAATTGAATGAGGGAACGGCCCACACCCATCACATCAATAAACTGCTTTGGGTAATCAGGGGTTGACATAGGCCAGAAGCGGCTGCCTACGCCGCCAGCCATAATTATAATATGTATGTCGTTGAAATTATGCATAATATTGTTATTTTTACCTCTTAGTCTCCTTAAGGAGATGGTTTCGAAAACCTATCCGTCCTTCCTTACCGCTAAAGAAGAAGTCTTTCTAAAATCATCCCGTCCTTCTTTACCATTAAAAAAGGCTTTTTTCTACCTCTCCGTCTCTCCTGCAAGGAGAGCTCCACCTTTCTCACCAAGCCTCTCTTCCCTCAGGGACGAGAGGATGTAACCGCCCTCCGGTGCTCGGAACCGCTACGCTACAAGGTTGGCGGACCCTCAAAGGTCTACGCCAGGTTGTGCGGGATGGGACCGCCTTGATCATACCTGCATTGAGCAATCTAAAAATTCGATTTGATTATATGTCTGCAGTTGCGTCAACTTATGTTTAAACTCAATGAGCCAATCATAATCCACTTCCCAATCCTTACAATACTTGCGCAAGCTACAACCTTTACAATTTTGTTTGTTGTCCTACATCACTTTTTAGAAATATTCCCTTGTTTCCATTATCAAACTGTTTTGATTACGGATGCAAAGGTAATATATATATAGGTACCGCCATACGGGCTAACGGTAATTTACAGAAGTTATAAACTAATTTTTAATTATAATTTACTCATAATTAAAGGCATAACCACGAGAGTCTTTGAAGAGGCGTGGCTCTATAAAGAGCACGCCATCAATATTTATTTTTATTACTTCCATTTGTATAATATTTTTTTTAAAGATGCAATGATTAAAGCATTTACCATTTTTTACGGCATGCCCCCCAATATCACTTTTACAGCATTATCTTCCAAAGAAGTTATTCGCTCGTCATTCAACATCTTCCTATTTATCAAAAATAGAGCAAACTTTGTTGACAATGGGGGTTTTACTGTCATTGACCACAACCAATTAGTAAATTCCTTCCTAGTAACATGCAAAATTTCTTTAGCAAGCCTTTCATCATTATCTAAAATCTCACAAAGCTCATTTGGAAGCTTTTCTTCGCTCATACGCTTACAAAAATGATATTCATATAAATCGAATATTTTCTTTACTTCATTCTTATCCATAATAATTTATATTACTTCAAGAGTTCTACTTCCATAAGTTCCTTAAGTATATGCTACTTTACTTGATTGCAGCATTACTTTTATGCATTTCTTCCATCATCTCCTCTAACGTTTCAGACGAAGAAAGTTTTTGCCTTTCTATCAAGAGTTTGTCTAAAAGATACTTGTGTCGGAACTCCACGTCATTAATAACCTGACTCCATGTTTTGATATAGAACGACGCATTTGCTTTTGTATAAGCCCAGCCCGACAAAGGATCCTTTATTACAGAATCTCGAAGATTTGAATCTACATCCTGCCCTATCAATATAAATGTCCATCTTTCTCGATGATCATTAAACGCATCTGTCTTAAGGATTACATCACCATACGTTTGTATCTGTCCAAACTCTTTATATGTCAATTGCTTTATGTAAGTAGGACTTTTTATCTCTACTACCAAATTATGAGGAGTACCATACTGCGAATCCTGTCCAGTCAAAAATAAGTCCATTTCTTTATACTTATCTGGATGATTGATATATTCTTTTTCTGTTACTCCCAAAAGCTCGTATCTATACTTCTCTAAAGCCTGCGTAAATTTTACTTCTTCGGAACACACTAAATTATATTCTTCACCGAAAATCCAATAATGATCTACAAGAATTTTCTGCAAATGCTTAACTTCACCAGCTTTCAAAGAATGGTCAAAAAGGACTTTCTTCAAATCCTCTACAACCAAAATTCTATCTTTTATCAAATTAATTGTAGATATAACTCGCTTTAAACGAGTTGTTTCTAAGATTTTTGCAAATTCTTTTCTATCATCGGAACTTAGTTCTACCACTGAATCAAGAATTTTAAACAAACTGTCTTGTTCATTAGTGTCCATAACCAAATTGAGTAACTCTAAGAATATACGCTTTTGATCTGTATTCAATTTCATAAAAACAGCTGGTCGTACTTCATATAAGCCCTTGACAAAATCTACAAATGTTTCTTTCTTCTTCAAATCCCATGGATTTGAACCAAAATCAGGCATGACCTTTTCTTTTTCAAAACTATCAATAACAGAATTTGCCTGTTTTTTTAAGAACGGACGACGCTTTTCTGCCAAAAAATCATTCAACTGTTTTTCCAAGCTTTTAAAAATAGTACGATTTTTGTCAGAATCAAACAAACTTCTAGTTTCCGTTTCTTCTTCACTCATTTCTGTTTTTGTAATCTCATCAAAGAAGTCATCAACCAAAATCAAACTATGATAAAAGTTATCTCCTTTATTATTCAGTTTAGTCGTTTTCCGATATTTTACCTTATACTCTTTATTTAGAAAGTAGAATTTTGAATATTCATCAGCCGACTTTTTGTTCCAATTAATGTAAACACCATGGAAAGTATGCCTAGTGTGCTCGATATCATATACATCGAATTTGACATCCTCTCTCTCCGCTATAACAGATTTATAATCTAATAGTTCTCCATTAATCTGAATTTTTGCTTCCTTCTTGACTTCTAGAAACCAAGCAAATCGAGTTTTCAGATAAGGAACGAGCTTTTCTTTCACATACCCAGATGTAATATCAGCATTAATATCTTTGAAAGAAACTACTGTACCTGATACATCACCAACAGCTAACTGTTTATCAGAAGCTTGATAGTGTTTTAAGTCTTCACTATTCACATCTATTCTGTATTCATAGATAGAATCAGCTAACTTGTATCTTGTATTCCAAGACGCAAATCTTGCAAATTTAAAGAATGTCAAACGTCCATATCCATTTTTACCATGAACCAAATCCGTTTTTTCCTTTTTACCTTTTCGCTTTGCCGAATCATAGAACACCTTAAATTTATCAGCCAACTCCTCATAGCAGATGCCATCACCATTATCAACTATCTCTATAGAATCTGCCAATCCAAACTTTTCGTTGGCATACTTTATATTGATGTCCACCTCTGTTGCATTAGCATCAAATCCGTTCCAAATATATTCTGAAATTGCCTTTTCTGGATTATATCCTTTCAGAATATGCTGAATACTCTTGGACGTTAAAATTACCTCATTAGTTTTCATCGTATAACAGTTTTATTAACTAAAGTTATATACAATTGACCTTGCATACAAACACCAAGATATCCTGCCATTTCAACCTTGCCATCTTTCCATAAATAGCGATATATCTCCATATCAATGCCATTCTCACCAACAACTATAAAAGCACCGAGCAGCGTATCATGAACGCAATCTGTGCGATTGCTGAGCGAACTTGGCTGAACCAAAGATATTAAACACTCTCTATCATTTTTGGCATTTTTCATCTTTCGTAAATCACCGTTAGAACGTAACTACTGATTTTCAGCAGTTAGCACATCCAACATTTTTCAAAAAAAGCATATTATTAATTGGTATTGCCAGAGCTGCCAATTAGGCAGCCTTGGCATTCACCTTTTTGTTCGAGTTATAATTACATGGGATTAGGGACCTGATAAAATTTTCGAAAACCAACCCGTCCTTCCTTACCGTTAAGGAAGGAGTCCTTCTAAAATCATCCCGTCCTTCTTTACCATTAAAGAAGGCTCCACCTCTCATCTCGGTCTCTCCCCCTCAGGGAAGAAGAGGGAAACCGCCCTACTCGGTGCTCGGGACCGCTACGCTCTAAAGTTGGCGGACCAGCAAAGGTCTGCACCAGATTGTGCGGGATGGGACCGCCTTAATCATTACCATTCATTTTGTTTTTATTAATCTTCCTGATTCTATCATCCCTTTCTTAAATATCTTGGCAATTTCATGTACAGCTTTATCTACACTCTCTTTTGCCACATATTTCTCTCGTTCTGTAAGAGATGAAGCCTCAATATTTTGCTTAGCACATTCTAAAGCAGAGTCTCTGGTTTCATCAAAGGTATATTCCTTTATATGCCCAGATCCTAATATCTCTTCTATGAACTTTGCTACGGCAAAGTCAGCACGTTGCAGCGCTAAAACTTGTTCTTTTGTCATCTTGCTATTTTTTTACACAAAACAATTTGCATCTCATTTCCTTAGCAAAGCTTTATTGATCACATCGAACAAATCTGGCTCGTCACTATATACAGAACTAATCTCCATAGTTGATTTGTTTACACTTATTTGAGTATTAACAACCCCATTTGCGTTAAGTTCGATTTCACCAACAAAGGTTTCTTTGTTCGTATCTTCAAAAGAGAATTGCATTTTGCCATGAATAGTTACTAATGAATTTATATCAAATACGATTATAACATCATTATTATTAGAAACCAAAGAATGTTCTTTCTGTAACACGGATTTACACTCTTTCAATTCTAAATCAACAACGTCAATTTCCCCTAACGCCCTGTAATAAAGTCCACCATTCTTTAAAGATTCACGAACTTGCATTTCCGCTTTTTCGTTTATCTCCTTCATATGCCCATAAATCACTCCTAGATAAATATTTATATTTTGACCATCTGTAAAAATAGTATTCAAATATTCATCAACATCAGGAATATAAAGTCTTTTAGACTTATAGTTCTTGATGTCACTATCCAGCGATAGTACAACATATCTGTAATCGTCCTTATCTTCACAATCATCATTATCTCTAGAGAATTTCTCTAAAGCACTAAGAACAAAAGCATCCGGGAATTCATTCTTTTTCTTATTTTCCCCAAAAGGAAATTGATGACTGAAATATTGAGAAAAGACAGTCGCAACATCGTCACAGTAGTCATATCCCAAGATATAAATATTCTCTCCTTCAAAGAATTCATCTACAATATTATCAACCCTTGTCCTTATATCTGAAATTTTAGGCAATCGAAACTCTGTTAAATGACCTAGCAAAGCTTCCTTTTTAGAAATACATGCCAATTCTGAAGTAAGATCACCATAAAGATTAGCCTTTATTTCGCTGACAGTTATTTCAGTTGTTACTAATCCTATCATATTTTTCAAGGCAAGACTCTTTAAGGTTTGAATTTTATTGCCTGGCTTGAAATACTGTTCCTTCTTTATAATATTTGTATCAATAAAAACATAATCCATAACAACAATTTGATGTTTTATAAAATGTCAGTATCGTTTTTAGGATAGAGGATTGCCTATCCTTTATATCTTTCCCAATCCATCACGCAGAAGGGGCTGCCGTAATCTTCGTAGGACTCCATCTGGGCTATCTTTGACATGCCAGCATCGAAGTAAGCTACATCTTCTATTGTAACTTTGTCTAATTTAATTTCTGAAATGATGGACTTCAAAATATCGGAGCAGGTATAGTCGGGACAATACATGTCATCGAAATAACAGAAGTGCTCATCTTTCACGAAGTGATAAGAAAGGGATTCTAAGATTTCCAGGAATGTCTCGAAGGCTTTGCGATGGTTGCCTTTCGACACATCTTCCTTAATCATTTTCTCGTATGGCAAGAGGAGATTGGATATCATATTACAATCCATGTCTATATTACGAGGATTAAAGATTGACTCTATCTCTCTTTTCAAAGGAGATAACTCTATATCAGTTCGTAAGGCTGATTGCTCAGCTCTACGAAGAATGTATTTCATCTTTTCAGAAGCCATAATTTTACATTTTTGTTCCCCATTGCAGTATCGCTCTGCGCTTGTCGTCGCTCGAATGAGGAATATTATTTTTTATTTGTCATATTCTTCTAGGAAGCGTTTAATCATGGAAGTTACGGCTTGCGGAGACCGTTTGACATGAACAATCCCCATAATTACAACTTGCTCGCCATCTATCAAATAATAGACACGGTTGGGGGCTAACAATAAATGGCGTATAACCATATCCTGACCAGATACCCACGAAGTGTAGCGAGCATCATATATGCCATGTGTGGAATATTGAGCCAGTTCATCTGTCTTTTCCAAGATATTATGGAGAACTTTTTGAGAGGTTAATAAGCCAAAATGTTCTTCCACATAGTCTATGACTTCATCTAACTGCGTCAAAGCCAAGTCTGACCAAACTACTTCCATCCTCTTTTAGCTTTGATAAAAGACTCAACTTGCGAATTTGGAATGCAGCGACCTGCTCTATTTTCCTTCAGAGCATATTCTGCAGCCGCAATCATCACCTCACGTGGTATCCCATGAATCGAATTAGTCGACTCACTCATATCAACATCGCCCAAAGAAGACTCAATTTTAGCTATCAAGGAATATTTATCCTCAATGCTTAAATTCCTGATTTCATCCCAATAAGGAATGGTCCTATCTTGTGATACATTACTTATCAACATAATACATTCTCCTTTATTTTAATCTTTGTCTGCAAATTTACGACTTTCTTTCGTAATCACCAAGGAATTAAGAGAAAAAATGCATTTATTAACCTATGCTTGGTTTATGGCTAAACATTACAAAACACAAAAAGATTCTGCTTCCTTATCTGCTTTTTTCCTTCTATGTTCATAACGTAAGTTCCTTATTAATTATTGTTTTGTTTCGACTCCCCTGTCCCCCTCTTGCGAAGAGGGGGTCCTTACCCTATACCCAAGCCCTAAATCCCTACCATAGGGATTAGGGATGTAACCGCCCTCCGGTGCTCGGAACCGCTACGCTATAAGGTTAGCGGACCATCAAAGGTCTCGCCAGGTTGTGCGGGATGGGACAATTTAATATTTATCTTTTACGACCTTTCCCAAAAAGCTCAGAATGAGAACCTAAACGAACTAATTCTATTGCGTTATTGTTCTTATCAAACCAAATCAAAACGCTTATAATCTTTCTTGAACTGCGAGGTCTTTCGAATTTCTTTCATAAACTCTATTCCTCCATTGATGCCATGAAACTTTCTAAGCTATCTACTCGAACTACTCCTGCATCATGACCACTCTCTGCCTCTTTCATTGCTGCCAAAGTTTCTGCGTTTGGAACATCTTCCAAAGCAGCACTCCTTGAAGCAGGGGAGTCAGAAACTATTTTAACGCCTCTCATAAGAGAGAGGACATTCTTTAATTGCTCCAACAAAGATGGGCTATCTACCTGTAATGTTAACTGTGCCATAACTTCAATATTTAATTCGTAGCAAAGATAAGGGTTTTCTGTGAAACTACCAAATTTTTAGAGGAGTTTTTACTTCTTGCCCTAATCTCACGCAGATTTTATTCACATAGCTATGTGTTAGAACTTGGTAGATGGAGAAGAAGATTGAATCGATGCCTTGACGAATCTTTACATCTAAGCTGTCTTCATTGGTCGGAAGTTAGTCCTTCCAAATAAGACGGAATACAACTCGGCATAAAAATATGCCATTATCAAATATCTTTTCTAAATTATCGCAAATTTAAAATTTTCAATCTAGAAAGCCATAAGGAGCTAAATCTGCCGGATTTATACCGTATTCTATGCTCTTTGCAGAACGAATGACCTATAGTTGTACGACCGTAAGTCTGCAGTTGTACAACTATATGTGCTATGGTTGTACAATTCTGGAGCTATGGTTGTACAACTATAAGGGTCTTAGTTGTACAACTACAGAATTCTGATTTTTTGGCGGAATCAACAAACTTAGATAACATACTGACTTACTGACATTTATGCATTTTTACCATATTTCGGATATTCTCCAAGAAAGATTTCCTGGTCGGAAATCCGTAAGTTTTGAAGAGAGTAAATCTTGAATTTGTAAGAAAATTCCACAATCAGGAGATTCTGACTGACTTCCTTATATCACCAATACAGCGTCCCCATTATATTATAAGTAGTTCACCTTTCTGTTTTTGGGAAAAAGTTATTTTTGCTCCTCATTGCAGTATCGCTCTGCACTGGTCGTCGTTCGAATTCCTCCGTCTCCCTTTAGCCAAAGGGAGCTCCACATCCTAACCAAGCCTTCCCTTCTCAGAAAGGAAGGATGTAACCGCCCTCCGGTGCTCAGAACCGCTACGCTATAAGGTTGGCGGGGCATCAAAGCCCTCGCCAGGTTGTGCGGGATGGGACCGCTTTGCTATAACTTACAATAACATTTTACTCAGATAACTCATGCTAGTGGGCTACCAGCCAAAAATGTCACTATGTGTACCTGTATCGGTTAAAGCAAGACTCTTCATTAATTCATCCAAATCATTAGTAGCAAAGAGTTTTTCATTCTTTGCTGCTTCTAATGCCTTGTCTAATCTACAAGCCTTAGGGGCTTTTTGCTTTTTGGCAACCCACCCGAATTTCTTAATCAATGATTTGAAAAGAGAAATATCGGTTGCAGGGACATCTAATGTATATGTAGCTGTATTCATAATTGTATCTCCTTTTTTGTCTGCAAATATAAGGTTTTTCTTTGAAACAACCAAATTTTAGGGGTGTTTTTTCGATTAGAACAGATATTCATATTGCGACAGGAGTCTTTGATAATCACTCTCATATCTCGGCTTGTTGTTTGGAGTGATATGAGGACTTGAGATGATCTGTTCCATTTCCTGGAGTACCTTGCTCCCTTCACGCATGATGGGGGCGAGGTGCTCCTTGAACTGTTCTACGAATGGGGAATAATAGTAGCCAATCTCCTCTATGATAAAGGAATAGATGTTCCATGCGTCATTGTGGGTGATTCGGGTGTTTGACAACTCATCCAAGGCGTACTTTCTCAGATAGTCGATGTTTTCTGCCTGCAACGCCACTTCCTTGTCGTCTTTCACTGGATGGAAATAGCGGTCTATCAGCACTTGCCGTTCCTGCAGGTTGCGCTGGTAGAAGATTTCCTCGTTGGCTAGTCGTGTCTTGTCTTGCTCCACTTCCTCAAAATGTTCGGCATGAACACCGCTGATGGCTACGCTCAGTCCACCGACGTCCATCACCAGGCGGCGGTCTCGGTCGATACGGATGATGTAACCTTCCAGTCCTGCCAACTCACCTGTGGTGATACGGAGGAGGATGCGGTTGCGAGCATAATAATGGTAAGGATGGAGCAGGAAACGGATGCGATCAGGTGATGTCTCTGCGACACGCATGAAGGGTTGCATCTGCGCATCGGGGATCTCTGCCACCTTGCCTGTGCTACAATTTTTGCATAGGCGAACGTTTGGGAAGTACTGGTCGAGATAGGCTTGTATCTCTTTGGGATAACCCTGGAAGAAGACCAGACCGCTGACGGTCGGCACTTCCTGATGCCGTACCTTATGTTTGCCTTGTTTTCTGAAATAGCGGACTGTCTTATGCACGAAATAGGTTTTTCCGTCCTCCTCCAACAGCATTTCCAACTTCTTCACTTTACTGTTGTGAACGAAGATGTAAGACCAGGTTGTTCCATCCGAGTGACGATACTTCTTTATCGCAGGACCAGTCTTTACGTCTGGCTCTGTAACGTGGTTGCCCTCTGGAGAAACAAGTTTCTCGTCGGCTGTAGAAAAAGAACTCGTACCATCCGGTTTCATAAATCCTGTTCTACTTTATGTCCTCAGCAACAACCATACATGACGGTTGTGGAAGCCAAGTCGATAGGTTCTTGTTGTGCATAATCTTAATCGTATAGAGATAACTTTTTGCAAAAGTACGAAAAATAGTTGGATTACGTGTCAGATTTTATCATTTTCTGTATGCCACTCCCCAAATTTAACACATATTGTTTAGCAAAAGAGTTATCGGATATGTTTCATACCTATATTCCTATCATCTGGCATCCGCCAGCTCATTATATCCCCAAACCATGATGAGAACGAAAATGCCGGCGAGCAGCATCAGGAGATTCTGCGTCTGCATGATTGTATCAAGCACATGGGTAAGGGCACGGGAACCGGTCAGCAGGAAATCTATCTTCATGGAGAAGAGCCAGCCCTGTATCTGCTCCCATCCCTGGCAAACCACAGCAGCCACTACGCCGACAGCCACACAGGCTGCCGTCCACAGATGTTCCAATCGAAGACGCTTAGCCAAAGCCTGATCCTGATCAAGAGCCAGCACGGTCTTTTCCGGATCAAGACCCGGCAATGCCTGCATCACCCTATCAGAGAACCCATCATCCGTAATCTCCTCCATCCTGTTATCGGCAAAGAAAGCCTGAAGGAGCTGATCGTCCGTGGCGCTCAGCGGTTCAAGCTCCATACCATTTCTATTATCTATCATTTTATCGGTCATAACCATTATGCTTTAAGTAACTTGCAAGTTTCTGTTTTCCACGAGAGAGATGCGACTTGATGGTGCCTTGCGCCATCCCCGTCACTTCTGCTATCTTATCTATAGAGAGACCATCCATCAGCTGCAGCGTGATGCACGTCCGTTCGTTCTCGCTCAATATCCGCAGGGCATTGAGCAAATCCATCTTCAGTCCGGCATTCACTCCCTGCGCATTCTGCCGGGCAACCGCCGGTGTATCAATATCCTGTGTTTCCTTATGACTGCGGGTATAATCATACCACACATTATAGGCGATACGATAAAGCCAAGTGGAGAAGCTGGCTGTACCCTTGAAACTTGCCAGATGGGTATAAGCCTTCACAAAGGTATCCTGCGCCAAGTCGTCACTCAGCTGCGCATCCCCCAGCGTCTGCCGTAGGAAGAACCCACGAACAGGTGATTGATACTTCTTGACCAGCAAGTCGAACGACTTGCGGTCGTGAAGCATCACCACCTTCGTAACGAGAGAAATATCGGATAACTTTTCCACTATATATATTAACTAATAACTTATCTTTCCTTGATTCTTTACACCGGAGTTCCATTATAACCCGTGCCCTGATTGCCATGGCGGTTCTTCCACCAATCCTTGATGGCTGGAAGCGAACCTATCAGGGTCTGTCCCAATCCATAGAAGAAGACCAAGGCTCCGATACCCGCCAGGAAGTCAGCTTCCCACCAAGCGAACATGGCGCACAAGCCTGCTCCCAGGAAGGCATTTCTCAATCCTCGCTTCACCAGATATTCATCGCTCTGCTTGTCTATCGGACGGTCACTTTCCGGAACATTGATGCCCTTCTCCATCGCCATCTCCGCCAACTTCATCCGGTCGTTGTGGCGGCGAATCAGATATCTGATAACCAGGAACACGATGATCAGCGGAGCAAAGACAAACAGCAGACCGAAGATGATACAGAAGATGACGATGACCGACAGCGCTCCGCCACCAAATACCGAACCGATGAAATCGAAAGGATCATCATAGTTGCCCAGACTGTACTTGGAATGATAAGCACGATTGTCATTGTCATCCACATCAGCGTAGTCGGTAGTATCCGTTGCGGTGGTATCAGAATAGGCAGCAATCGCCTCATCATCCTGAGCTGCGGATGCCTGCCCGGCAGTAGCCTGCTTATCCACCTGTTGGGTAGTTGGATGATAACGATGTTTTGGAGCCGAAGATGCCAGAGATACCTGGGTAGCTCCGATGCTCATGATGAGCGCCAATGTTAATATCGCTTTCTTCATATCTAACAATATTTTTATAGTTTTACCTTGTTATTTATTATTTTTTCTATGTCTTAGACGCATCTCTTGGGAAATTAGTTGCAAAGAAACGAAATTTTTCTTATTTTTGCAAACAAAATCAAGAATAAAGGCATAATATGAAGACATTACCAGAAGATTTCATCCAATATACCCAAGAGTTGATGGGCGATGAACTGTTCCTGCAACTGAAACAGGGCATCACCGAGGGAGAAGCACCTACCAGTATCCGTCTCAATCCTTTCAAATGCAAGGAGGGAGAAGATGCTGCGGGCGAACCGATTCCATGGTGCCCTTCCACCGGCCGCTATCTCTCCACCCGTCCTAACTTCACCTTCGACCCATGGCTCCATGCCGGAAAGTATTACGTACAGGAGGCTTCTTCCATGTTCGTGGATCTGGTGATCCGACAACTCGTTCACGAACCCGTGATGATGCTCGATCTCTGTGCGGCTCCAGGTGGAAAATCTACCGCCGTACGTGCTGCCCTGCCGGAAGGCAGTCTTCTTTTCAGCAACGAACCGATGCGCACCCGATCGCAGATTCTTGCAGAGAATATCCAGAAGTTCGGTCATCCCGACATGATCGTCACCAACAACTATCCACGCGATTACAAGAAGTCGAAGCTTCAGTTTGATGTCATCCTCACTGATGTTCCCTGCTCCGGCGAAGGTATGTTCCGCAAGGATGATGGCGCCATCAGCGAATGGAGCCTGCAGAATGTGGACAACTGCTGGCATCTGCAGCGTGAAATCGTAAGCGATATCTGGAACTGCCTGAAACCAGGCGGTCTCCTCATCTACTCTACCTGCACCTTCAATGCCCACGAAGACGAAGAGAATATCGCCTGGATCTGTGAGGAGCTGGGGGCTGATGCTATTGCACTCAACGATATCGATGAAGCCTGGAATATCACGGGCAATCTCATAGGCACAGACATCCCTGTCTATCGTTTCCTCCCTGGCAAGACCCGCGGAGAAGGCATCTTCCTTGCGGTACTCAGAAAAGAGGGAGAACCGGAAATGGAGAAGGAAGATAAAAAGAAGAAGAAAGACAAGAATAAGGATAAAGGAAAGAACAGAGGAAACAAGGGAAAGAGTCTGCAGGTTCCAACAGACTGGCTGAAGTCATCCGACTATGAAACGATAGCCGAAGACGATAACTTCTATGCCATCCCAAGCCGATGGAAAGGCATCTATGAGGATGCTGCCAGAAACCTGAAGGTGATACATGCCGGCATCAAACTGGGAACAACCAAGGGCAAAGACATCATTCCCGACCAGAGTCTGGCACTCTCCACCGAACTCAACACAGAGGTTTTCCCACAGGTAGAACTCTCCTATGAGGATGCCATCCGCTACCTGCGCAAAGAGGCTGTGAATCTTCCTGCAGACACCCCCAAAGGCTACGTGCTCGTTACCTATCAGCAGATGCCTCTGGGCTGGGAGAAGAACATCGGCAACCGTGCCAACAATCTCTATCCACAAGAGTGGAAGATCAAGAGCAGCCACGTGCCGGAAGAGCCCTGTGTCATCAGCAAGAAATAAGTATCAAGAAACAAGATAAGAATTCATCAAGAAGAACCAATCATCAGGAATGAATATGATCAGCATCATCGCTTGCATCTCTAAAGACAATAGAGCCATCGGCTACCAGAACCGACTGCTTTATCATTTACCATCAGATATGGTCCGCTTCCGTGAACTTACCACGGGGCATACCATCGTGATGGGCAGAAAGACATTTGAATCTCTCCCTAACGGTGCTCTTCCACATCGCCGCAACATCGTTGTCTCTAAAAGTCTGAAAGAGATAGATGGGGCCGAAGTATATCCTACCCTGGAAGAAGCACTCAGGGCTGCACAAGGCGATACCTTGTCTGCCCCCAAGGAAGATGCAGGAATAGCCAGTCCGGAAGAAATCTTCATCATTGGCGGAGAAAGCATCTATCGTCAGGCTCTTCCTACAGCCCGGAAACTCTATCTCACCCTCGTAGATAAGGAGCCGGAACAGGCAGATACCTTCTTCCCTGCCATCGACAGTTCGGCTTGGGAAGTGACGGAAAATGAAATGAGGAATGAAAACGGGTTGCCGTTCTCATTCCTCACCTATATCAGAAAATAAATTCGACCAGTACGGTTGAATAAATTCCTATTCTTCTGTTGTCTCATCTTCCTCATCAGAAACCTGCTGGATATCCTTCAGAGAAAGCTGACGGTCGATGGCTGCATTGAAGGAGATGATGGTCTCGCTTCTGGAAAGACCCAATGGCTGCAACTTATCGTGGATAATCTCCAGGAGATGGTGGTTGTTGACTGCATAAATTTTGATGAACATATCAAAACCGCCCGTAGTATAATGACACTCTACTACCTCAGGAATCTTCTTGAGTTCTTCTACCACCTGATCAAACTTCTCAGGTTCCTTGAGGAACAATCCCATATATGCACAGGTTTCGTAACCAATCTTCTCTGGATCGATAACAAATTGAGAGCCTTTAATAATGCCAAGGTTAGTGAGTTTAGCTACACGCTGATGAATGGCAGCACCGCTTACATTACAAGCACGTGCTACTTCCAGAAATGGGATTCGGGCATCCTGAGAAATCAGCTTCAGAATATGCCTATCTAATGAATCTAATACTTGTTTTGCCATAATTAATTATTATTTGCCTGCAAAGGTAGCACTTTTCTTTAAAAAAAGCAACTTTTCTAATAAAAAAAATAATAAATTAATATTATTTTTCCTTTTAGAGCATATTATTTCCTATTTTCTACAGCAGAATAGCTTATTTTCAATGCTTTTGCCTGGCGAAGCGCCTGCTTCACATCGGTAATCACTCCCATCCTGGTGTCCTGGTCTGCCTTGATGGAAACGGTCATCAGTTTCTGGTCTTCAGGCGACATCCGCTTCTTCTCGGCAGAGATATAATCCTGCACATCAGAAGCACTGGCAAACTTGTCATTCATCTGTATCTGGGTACCTGAGCCGTATTTGCCCTGCAGATCCTTGGTTGGCTTACCTATATAAATATGACTTACAGCCGACTTCTTGGTCAGGCGTGTGAGATTCTTTCCTTCCGGCATACGACATTCCACCTTTAAGGTAACCTGTCGCATGTGGGTAACGATCATAAAGAAAAAGAGTACCGAGAAAATCAGATCCGGCAAAGATGACGTATTCAACTCCGGAACCGAATGCGATTTTTTACGAAAATTCATCATTTGGCGCCTCCTTTCTCCTGAGCAGACTGGGTTTCCTGTTTCTCTTCCGCATCAGCATCTACACTCTTGTCTTCATGAGTCATCGCATTGGCATACGACTCCGTAATGCGCTGAGGACAGATCTTACGCACCTGCTCCTTCTGGTCATTGTTCAAAAGCGCAAAGTCTCTATGATATTTCTTCTGGGCTGCCTCATTGCGAAGTTGCGCATAGGCTTCCATCAACTCATTCTGCATCTGGAAATAGAGGTTGTAGTTGGCATCACGGTCGCTCTCAATGGAAATCAGATGTTTCTTACCCAGGCGATGTACCAAGCGGACGGTTTCCTGCTTCAGATCTTCCAGCTTCATCGGCTGGTTGTTCACCAGCAGCGTATCTCCAGCCGTAAGATGAATCGCCATCAGACTGTTCTTATCCACTACCGATTCCTGCTGTTCCTTCTTCTGAGGTTCAGGCGAAGGCAGCTGGCGCAACAATCCCTTATCCACATCCATGGATGTGGTTACAAGGAAGAATATCAGCAGCATAAACGAGATGTCGGCTGTTGAGGTGGTATTCAATCCCGGGGTTTCGTTACGATTCCTTCTTATCAGCATTGCGTTATGATATGATACTAACTATTATTTTGTTTGATAATTACAGGCTGTTACTGCTTCTTTCGGATATATCGGGTGGCGCCGAAGCAAACGGCTCCAATGCCTGCCAGCAACATCAGCAGCGAGGTGATGACAAACATATCAGAAAGTTTCAGCCACAACCAGTCGGCGTAGTTCTCGCCATTGATGAGCATCGGATCGGAACCTCCCAAGAGGAAAGTCAAGACCAGAACTGCCAGCAAGGTAAGCCAGGTGATGCGGAAGATACGACGCACCGGCACACCATTCACCACAGCCTCCGACTTGCTACTCCGGTAATCCTTCACCATCGAATAGACCGCCAAGCCTACTCCTCCTATCAGGAAAAGCCACATCAGGAAGATGAGCACATCGGTAAAAAGAGGGGCATTGAAGTCGGGGTTCTCATCGAAAGGCAAATCATAACTTATCAGATAGAACAGACCGAAAACCAGCACAGCCAAACCTATCATCAGACGGAAAACCTTCTGAGATATCTGTTCGGCAGACTTGTTACTTTGAACTTTGAACTTTGAACTTTGAACTTTCAACATGGAACTTTCAACTTTGAACGTTGTTTCTTCACTCTTCACTTATTCTTGGCGATAATATCCATCAAAGTTACAGCCGATTCTTCCATCTGACTGGTCAGATGTTCTACCTTGGAAAGGATATAGTTATAGAACACCATCAGAATCAAGGCTACAATGATACCGAAGATGGTAGTAATCAGCGCCACCTTCATACCCGAAGCCACGATGGTAGGACTGATATCTCCCGCCTGCTGAATCTGGTCGAAAGCCATCACCATACCGATCACCGTACCCAGGAATCCGAGGGAAGGAGCCATGGCGATGAAGAGCTTGATCCAGGAGCATCCCTTCTCCAGGTTGGCAGCCTGCACGGTACCATATCCACTTACCGAGCGCTCGATATCATCGAGATGCTCATCCATATGCATCAATCCCTGATAGCAGATAGAAGCTACAGGTCCGCGGGTATTGCGGCAAAGTTCCTTGGCACCTTCCACATCGCCTGCTTCTACCTTTTGGTCGATATCCTGCATCAGCTTCTTGGCATTGATTTCAGAAAGGCTGAGATAGATGATGCGCTCAATACAGAAAGCCAGACCCACAATGAGAGCGATGGCAACGAGCGACATAAAGCCGGCATTACCCTCTATGAACTTCGTCTTAAGAGCTTGATGAAATCCGATATTCTCGTCTTGCGCCATGACAGGCAGAGAACACATTACTGTGAAAATGAATATTGCGAAACGCGCAATAGCTGTATTTTTCTTCATAATCATATATACCTTATTATATATATAAAAAAGCGGAAAGAGGGGGATTCGAACCCCCGATTCCCTTTAGGGGAATACACGCTTTCCAGGCGTGCCTCTTCAGCCACTCGAGCACCTTTCCAGTTTCGGAGTACAAAATTATCACTTTTTATTCGAAAATCCACATATTCGTTTGCTTTTTACATTTCTTTAACTAGAGAACATATAAAACAAGCGCCCTGAAAGGGCAAAAGCATCTATTTTAAAGCTTTTGCCCTTTCAGGGCGTATGAATAAATTTCCAATCTTATTTCTCAGGAATAATCTCGAAGATTTCTGCTGAGCCTTCAATCTGAAGCTTGGCAGCCTTCTTCACCAATTCTATCTTGCAGAATGACTGGTCGATGTTGGTTGTTGCCAATACCTTGCCCTTGGCATTCAGCTGGCGACAAACCAATGATTTGCCTGGAGCCAACTTCAACAGCAGGGTGTAACCCTTTACATTCTTTTCTACACCCATAGTAAGGGTGCCCTCGTTAGTGAATGAGGTGCAAGGGTTCTCATCGAAACCATACATCGCTGCCTGCAGATTGCCTGCCTCAACAGGGAAGCTCAAACGATCTGGAGTAGTTGGGTTCACCTCGAAGGTACGGACTGCAGCCCAGTTGCGCTTGTCAGACTTCAACTTCTTGATGCGGATATAACGAGCCTCAACAGGAGAATCGGTCTTCCAGTTGATGACATACTGCTTCTTCAACTCACCGGTAAGAGCCTTCCATTCCTTCTTGTCAAGAGAATACTCCAAAACTGTATTGTCGAAGTAATCCACATCATCCACAGAGTTACGTCCCTGAAGGATTCTTACCTCAGAAACAGGACGAACACAACCTAAGTCAGCACCAATCCAGTCGCCAGTGTTCTGACTATTACCTGATGTATAATAGGTAGTAGAATCATTGTCAAACATCGCCTTGCTCTGGGTAGTTCTCAAGGTAGCATAAGTACCGATACCCTTATAGAAAGCAGGCACCTTGCCAGTCAACTTCTTGAAGAAGCCAGAAGCCATATCATCCATAGACTGCTCATAGAATGGCTGCAATACCATGGTTCCAGACTTATGCTTCTCGTAAGCAGCCACATCTTCCTTGCTCATACGGTTGTTGACATAGCCATCCCAGAAAGCCTGGTCATTACCAGCCTTGTACTCCTTGATGAGCTGCATGGTCTTCAAGCCACGGTTGCCCAACTTGCCAAACTCTGTGAGCCAAGGACGGAGTTCCTTCATCAACAAGGCATTCTTGCAGTTTGCCTCCATCTGAGCAGGTGCATTCTTCACCTTTTCAAATTCCTTCTGCAAAGCATTGAACTCAGCATCTGTAAAGTTGTCGATGCGGAAGCTCTTGGTTTCCCATGATTCGATACGGCGATAACCGGTCTCTGTATCGCATGAGTGCATGGCGAAGGTGCGATAAGCTTCGTGTGCCTCTGGAGTCAGATCTACTAGACCACGCTCCCAGTTGTCGAGCGGATTATAGTTGGCGATATTCCATGCATAGTCAGCTACACCGTAGAGAGCCAGTTTGGAAGCCTCACCATGCTCCATCGGGTTGCTCACGAAACCACAGAGATCCTTGTTGGTCAGGTCGGTCTGCAAACCGTAGGTAGGACCCTGCATGATGATATGGCGGGCATAATCAGTTACAGGGAAGTTCCACCAGTAATAAGCAGGGCGCTTGATACGGGAGTTCACCCAGTCGAGCGTCTCGCGGGTCAAGTCACTACATACCACATCACCCGTCCAAAATACATTGATAGATGGATCGAGGGTATTACCGAAGATAGCCAGAGAACCGGTTGGTTTTGGATTCGCCCAGAGACGGGTATAATCGGTAGGACACATCACGAGCGGTGTAACATCGCCCTTAGCCTTCACAAACTCCTTAGCCAGGCGGTTTAGGAGTTCCGACTGCTTCACTGGGTTGGCACCCTCGCCGGAAATATCATCAAAGAAGATAGCGAAAGAACGCACACCGAGGTCGTACATCAAGTCGAGCTTGTGAACCAGGTTCTGATAGTCTTCCTCATTCCACTTGATATCCTGTCCCGGATGGATAGCCCATACGAAATCTACACGGTTGCGACGGCAAGCCTGTACGAGTTCGCTGATGTTCTTAGCCTCTTTCTCCGGATAAGGCAAGCGCCAGTTAGGGCAGCTGTGATAAGGATCATCCTTTGGACCATAGAGATAGGTGTTCATCTTGTTCTTTCCATAATAATCAATGAGGGAAAGACGCACCTGATGAGACCAAGGCTCACCATAGAAGCCTTCTACCACACCACGGTTTGGAAGATCTGGGTAGTCGTTGCAGGTGGTATAAGGCATCTGGCCCTTTGCCATCTCGCTGTTTACAATCTGGCGCAAGGTCTGCAAGCCATAGAAAGCGCCACGCTCATCGTATCCCACAATCTGGATACCTTTGGCATCAGCCTTCAGGCTATAAGCACCCGATACCGGCTTCACTCCTGCCTTAGCAGCAAGCTTCTCACCGAAATCGATGGTCAGGCGAATGCCCTTGGCGTTAGCGGTCAGGAACTTCACATCATCCGCAAACTTACCTTTCTTGTCAATCACCTTGACACCCTTCTGCAGGTCGAGTCGGTTAGCAGCATCCACATTCAGGAGATGTGGTGTAGGACTCACGATGAGTCCGTGATGATCCAGTTTTTTACCAGGAATCATGTGCACGTCCTGCTTTTCAGAACGCTGGCCGCTCAGGTCTTGTGCCTGAATGCCCTGTGCAAATGCTGCCATCAACATAGCAGCCAAAATCACTTTTCTAGTCATAATGAATCGTTTGGTTTTAATATTAAGCTTATAATTTTTATTATTTCATAGGGGAAAGACGCTTTCCTGATTTAATTCAGCTGAAAGACGCTTTCTACATTCTTATTCGTCTGTTCTGCGAATTCCTCCTCACTCACTCCGTATGCCTTCGCCAAAGTCTTGAGCACTTCTATTACGAAAGCGCTTTCATTGCGCTTGCCACGATAAGGCACGGGAGCCATATAAGGACTGTCGGTCTCCAGGATGATGCGATTCATAGGAACCGCAGCCGGAAGGTCTTCTCTGAGATGACTGCTCTTGAAAGTAGAAACACCACCGATGCCCAGCACGAAGTTATCGAAAGAGAGAAGCTCTTCAGCCTCCTTCTGATTGCCCGTGAAACAGTGGAAGACGCCACCAGGCAGGTCTTTCTGATACTGACGGAGCAAGTGCACCATCTCGTTCTGTGCCTTGCGGCAATGAATCATCAGGGGGAGACGGGTTTCTATCGACCACTTCACCTGTTCCTCGAATGCCTCCAGCTGCTCGTGCTCGAACTCACGGCTCCAGTAATAATCCAGTCCGATTTCGCCAATGGCTATGAAATCGGAAATCCGAGGAGAATCGTCTGCAGGATTGGCATTGCCTATTATGCGATGTTCCTCCAATATCTTTCGGAGTTCAGCCAGCTGATCCTTCCAGTCTGCCTTCACCTCTTCAGGATGCAAACCGATCATCGGATAGGCATAACCCGGATATTCCCGACTCAATGCCAGGACAGCGTGCGTGGTCTTCACGTCGATGGCAGGCAAGAACACCTTGCCTACCCCCGCTTCCCTGGCACGAGCGAAAGCTTCCGCTCTATCCTCGTCAAACTCTTCTGCATCGAGATGAGTATGCGTATCTATTACTTTGAACATTGAACTTCTTTACTTTGAACTTTGAGCTTTGAACTTTGAACTTTATGATTAGTACTGGCGCTTCATCATTTTCTGTGCATATTTTGCCAACTCCTCCTTGCGCTCAGCAGGCACATTCACAGCATCAAGATACTTCTTGCTCTGCTCGAAGTAATAGGCAATCTTATCCTGTGCCATCTTGTCGATACCGATCTCGTTATAGAGACGGGTAACAGCAGCCACCTTCTCATTGCGGTCGAATTCCTTGGCATCCACCCATTTCTGGAGTTCAGCACGCTGGGCATCGTTGGCATGGTTGAAGGCATTGATGAGCATGAAAGTCTTCTTGTTGGAAGTGATATCACCACCAATAGCCTTACCGAACACCTTGGAATCACCATATACATCGAGGAAATCATCCTGCAGCTGGAAAGCCAAGCCGATCTGCTCGCCAAACTTATAGAGATTGTCAGCATCCTCAGCAGAAGCATCAGCCAGGATGGCACCAATCTTCAGGGCACAAGCCAGAAGCACACTGGTCTTGAGGCGAATCATCTCGATATACTCCTCTTCCTTCACATCATTGCGGTTCTCAAACTCCATATCATACTGCTGTCCCTCTCCAATCTCAAGGGCTGTAGTAGTAAAGAGCTTCATCACCTTGGCAAGATGCTGATCGTCGCACTGTGCCATTCTCTCATAAGCCAACACCAACATACTGTCACCAGAGAGGATAGCAGTATTGGCATCCCACTTCTTGTGTACAGTCTCATGACCACGACGGAGGTCAGCATTATCCATCAGGTCGTCGTGCAAGAGAGTATAGTTGTGATAAGTCTCAAGAGCTATCGCATTCATCAGAATCTTCTCAGGATCATTCTTGAAGAGATTGTATCCCAAGAGCATTAAAACAGGGCGAATACGCTTTCCACCTAAAGAGAGTACGTACTTCACCGGTTCGTAAAGCGACAATGGTTTACGATTGTATGGGAGATTTGCCAGGAAATCATTCACCATTACCAATAATTCTTCTGATGTCTTCATATCTATCATATTTCTAATTTATAATATCTGATTTATAATCTGTCTTGAAATTGAGTATTCAGTTATTTTATCTTTTATAACTGGAATACCACCGGAATAGCAATCATGGTACGGCACACCTTGTTTTTGTCCATACCCGGTTTCCATTTGGGCATCATCTTCATCACGCGGAGCGCTTCTGCATCAAGGGCAGCATCCACCGAGGTACTTACCTTGGTATTGGCGATGCTTCCATCCTTGTTCACGATGAAGGTTACCACCACCGTGCCCTGCACCTTGTTGTTCTGCGCCACCTGCGGATACTTTAGGTTCTTGGTGAGCCATTGCATAAATGCCGACCAGCCTCCCGGAAACTCCGGAATCTTCTGCACCACGGTAAACTTGATAGGAGCCTCAGCCTGTGTATCTGCCGGATCCACCGCCGTCTCAGGAGCCGCCTCCTTGACGTCAGCCCCTTCTACCACACCCGAACCATCACCGATTACCAGTTCACTGGTAGTCGTACTGATCTTTTCCGGAGTCTTCTTGACCATTTGCTGCTCGGTAGGTTTCACCTCCTGGGTGATAGCCTGCGAGGCAGGTGCCTTCGCCATAGCCTCCGCACTCACCATATCTTTCTGATCGGGCGGAGTTGACATTTCCATATCTTGCGAAAGATCTTCAAAGTTCTCTGCCCAGTCGTCATCTCCCTGCGGATTTCTGGAATATTGCAATCCTACAAAAAGAAGCGTAAAGGCAATAAGGAGTCCCAGCAGGAAAAAGGTTACCCGCTTGTCCTCCAACTGTGCACGATCTGATTTCTTTATTTCCACAATATCTATTATCTACTATTTGCAGACTTGTTCACCCGTTTTTGGGGGCCAAACTGCAATATTTTACATTCTCTTTCGTTATTTTCTACGAAAACATTGCAAATTTACGTCTTATTTCTCAAAAAAGCCGTATCTTTGCCAAAGAATTAGATATTTTAAATGAAAAAAGTTGTTTTTTCCATTATATTGACGCTTTTTGCGACAAAAATGGGGGCTCAAGAGAGTCAGACGGGGTATAACTTCCTCCGACTCCCCGTCAGTGCCCATGCTGCCGCCTTGGGAGGCGATAACATCACCTTGATAGAAGATGATGCGGCACTTGCTTTCCATAACCCAGCCCTGCTGGTTTCGGTGAACGACCGTACCCTCAACTTCAACTACATGAACTATATGAAGGGGGTGAATATGGCATCAGCTTCATTCAACCGCATCGCCGGAGAGAAGGCTTCGTGGGCGGTATCGGCGCAGTATGTGGATTATGGCAAGATGAAGCAGACCGATGAGAACAACATCCAGATGGGTGAATTCTCGGCTAAGGATATCTGTCTGGCAGGTACTTTTTCCTACCTGCTCAGCGAACGCCTCGTGGGTGGTATCACCGCCAAATTCATCACCTCGTATATCGGTGACTACAACTCCATCGCCATGGGGGTGGATCTGGGACTCAACTACTACGATTCGGAAGAAGAGTGGTCGGTTTCCGCAGTAGCCAGAAACCTGGGTGGACAGCTCAAGGCTTATGATGAAGAATACGAGAAGATGCCGATAGACCTGCAGGTGGGTGTCAGCAAGCACTTCATCAATACTCCCTTCCGCGTTTCAGCCACTTTGGTGAATCTGAACCATTGGGATAAGGGACTCAGAAACCATGCGGTATTAGGTGCCGACCTGCTGTTGGGCGAAAGCCTCTGGGTGGGAGCCGGCTATAACTTCCGACGCCACGATGAGATGAAAATCGTAAACGGAGAAGATGAGACCAGCAGCCATGGAGCCGGATGGTCGTTGGGTGGCGGTATCAATCTGGAGCGCTTCCATCTCAACATCGCCTACGGCAAATACCATGTCAGCAGCAATAGTCTGCTGCTGAATATCGACTACAGATTATAGAATACGGATTATAGAATACAGATTTATAGAACAGATAAACTTTTCAGATTTAAAGACATGAAGAAGATTACAATAGCAATTGACGGTTACTCTTCTTGTGGAAAGAGTACCATGGCAAAGGATCTTGCCAAGGAAATCGGATATGTGTATGTAGATACAGGTGCCATGTATCGCTCAGTTACGCTCTACGCCCTGCGCCACCAGCTCTTCGATGAGGATGGCAAGGTAAAGGTAGCAGAGTTAGAGGCTGAGATGCCAAACATCAACATCTCTTTCAAGTTCAATGCCGAAACCGGTCGCCCAGACTGCTACCTCAACGGTGAGTTGGTAGAGAAGGAAATCCGCTCGTTGGAGGTTTCCAATCACGTAAGTCCTGTGGCAGCCATCCCATTCGTAAGAGAGGCATTGGTAGCCCAACAGCAGAAGATGGGCGAAGACAAGGGCATCGTAATGGATGGCCGTGACATCGGTACCACCGTTTTCCCTAACGCAGAACTGAAGATCTTCGTTACGGCAAGCTCTCAGGTAAGAGCACAGCGCCGTTTCGATGAACTCAAGGAGAAAGGAATGCCTGCCGACTTCGAGGCAATCCTGAAGAACGTAGAGGAGCGTGACTACATTGACACCCATCGTGAGACCTCTCCTTTGCGCAAGGCTGATGATGCCATCACACTCGACAACAGTGAGATGACAATTCCGGAACAGAAGGAATGGTTGATGAAACAGTATCAAAAAGCCGCAGAAAAGTAACAAAAAGCTACTTTGTCGTAGAATATCCAAAGACGATTGCAAAAATATATTAAAATTTCAGTTTAATATAAAAAAACTGCCATTTTAAAGAATTGACTTTGCAAAAAAACGTCGTTTTATTTATCTTTGCAGACATAATGACAAGGTAGTAATGATATAGATTATAAATTTTGAGTTAATTACTGTTTTTTGAAGGTGATAAGTCCTCGTGAGAAGATTTATCACCTGTTTTTATTTGATGAGAAGAATCATCAGATTACCTGTTTCTGTTTATGATAAGGTATCCTTGATGATTTTCTCCTTGCATTCTTCCATCAGCCATTTAGGAGTACTGGTAGCACCACAGATGCCTACGGTATTTACCCCCTTCAGCCAATCCATATTGATTTCTTCGGCACTCTCTATCTGATAGCTGTTGGCATTCACGCTCTTGCACTCCTTGAAGAGCACCTTTCCATTGCTGCTCTTTCTGCCACTGACAAAGAGGATGACATCATGCTTGCTGGCAAAGGATGCGATGTTTGGCATTCTGTTAGCCACCTGGCGGCAGATGGTATCAAAGCTCTTGAAGGTTGCGCCCTCTACGATATGCTCCTGACAATACTCGATGATGCGATGGAACTCATCCAGACTCTTGGTGGTCTGGGAATAGAGATAGATATCACGGTTGAAATCCAACTTACCTACTTCCTTCAGATGCTCTACATCCTCAAACTTCTCTACCACGAGGGCATGACTCTCGGTCTGTCCTACCAGTCCCAGCACCTCGGCATGTCCCTTCTTTCCGAAGATGACAATCTGCGCCTCCGGATTGCTCACATACTGCTTCTTGATGCGGCGCTGCAACTGGAGAACTACCGGACAGGTGGCATCAATAATCTCAATATTATTCTTCTCTGCCAGCGCATAAGTCTCAGGCGGTTCACCATGGGCACGAAGCAGCACCTTCACACCGTGAAGCTCCTTCATCTCCTCATGGTCGATGGTGATCAGCCCTGCCTCATGCAGGCGCTCCACCTCCATACCATTATGCACAATATCACCCAGGCAGTAGAGTGTACTGCCCTTTTCCAACTCTTCTTCAGCTTTCTTGATGGCAGTGGTTACGCCGAAGCAGAAACCACTACCATTATCTATTTCTATCTGCATTACTTTACATTTATTCTAATTACAACTTTGGCATTCTCCGGATCATTGGTAATCATGAGAATACGAGGATGCTTGGCACGCGACTTCTTCAAATCGGCAGCCACGGCTGTCACCTTCATCTTCACGGTCTCTCCCGGCTGAATCTTACTCTTCTTCAACTGTACCTGCAAGCCCATGGTAAACATCTGCATGCTTCGGATATCCAAAACCGACTTACCCAGGTTGCTAACCAGGATTTCTCCCTTGCGCTTCTTCTTGCCGTTGAAGCTTCCCAGATCCAGATCGGTGGTAGAGAGTTCAACCTTCGGAGCCTGTTCCTTCTGCTCGGCAGTCAACTTGTCGAAACTTGGGAGGAGAACGGCAGAAACCACGATTTCCTTCTCTGGAGCAATTTTGTCACCAGGACGCTCACCCAGATAAACAGAAGTCTGATTCAAACCGAAATCACGCAGCTTCTTCGAATCCAGCATGAAGGTAATCTCTGCAGAACGGTGAGGAGCCACCTTGGATGGCGAAACAGAAGCCTGGAGATAGTTAGGCAGGTGCATCACCACAGGTTCCATCATCTCCTCTGTAGGATTGAAGATGTGGATGCGCTGTACCGGACGGTCGCCACGGTTCACGTCATCAAACTCCACCTCCTGGGCATCCGACTTGAGTTCGCCAAGCAGTTCATTATACGGACCTGCGAAATCTACCACATTGCTCACTACCCTACCACGCATGGAGAGGATAAAAGGTTCCTCCGATGCATTGCTGTAGAGGCATATCTGCTTGTGGAAGGTACCCATCTGCTTGGCATCATACACCGTCTTGACCACGAAGCTGTCGCCAGGAGCCACACTGTTCTTCGGATACACCACCTCTGTACATCCGCAACTCTTATACACCTGATGGATGATCAGCGGTTTGCTGCCCTCATTCTTCATCAGGAACTCAGCGGTCACCGGTTTGCGGAATACTACCTGACCACAATCCACAACCTCGTGCTGAGTACTTATTTTCTGTGCCGACGCAGACACCGCCAACAGCGATGAAAGCATCAATATATTCATTCGTTTCATACTATTTTATTCGTAATTATCAATCCTTATTTTAATTATTAACTGTCATCTTATATGCCTCCGTGCGACCTCCAAACTCCGGACTGTAGGTACACTCTGCCGTGCAGGATCCCGACTGGTAATCGCCCTTACGGTCAACATAATATTCCATTTCTACGAAATGCTTACCTTTAGATAAACGATCAAAATAGAAATTTGTTGTATTATCCTTAGGAGAAACATAACATTCCATACCCCACTGGTAACCGCTCAGCTGATTGACAGGCTCCAGACAGGCTGCCCGCTTGTCCACAATCTTCACGAAATCGTAGTCACGGTCGGCAGTGATGATGAGTGTTACCTTCACCTTCTCTCCCACCTTCGCCTGCGCCTTGCCCCTGCCCTGCGATTCAGCAGGAACGATGACACGGCGCACCTTGATGCCCGATTCGGCAGAGGCTATTTCGCTAAGCGGCTGCTTGAACTCTGCATATACGGCACCCCAGCTGGTATAATCGCTCTTCTTGTTGATGCTCAGGGTAGATACCTTACCCGCCTTTTCAGTCTTGACATAACCCAGCGTAGTAGAATCCTGCGGCATCGGGAGCAGCTTGCCATCCAGTTTCAGCACGGCATTCTCAGCCTTTCTGTTCCAGTTGCTTTCATTGCCCTTCATAAAGGCATAGACGGCATCCACGGTATTCACTGGCGTATCCCAAACCTGGGTACGCTTCGACATCAGGAGCCAGCGCTGCATCTCCTCGATGGTCTGCAGTTTGCTAATAGCAGACGATGCTGATGAAATAGCAGCTATAGACTGAGCATCCAAAGCCTGCAGAGCCTCGATGGCAGCCACCTCCGTTGGAATCTTATAGTTTCTCCAACTATAGTACGCCTTGCGAGTATCATAATATCTGCCCATATCCTCACGATAGACGGAATATTCCTCCATGCTCTTCAAGTAGTCGGCAGCCGTCTTGTAATCGTAGTTTAGGGCGAGTATCACAGCAGCCTTCGCCTTGCCATAGATGGTCAACGAACCCGTCATCTTCTTCAGTTTTCCGAGGAGATAATCCATGTCATTCAAAGCAGGAGCTTTGAGTTTCACACAAGTCCCATCCATTGCGACAATATAGAGATAATGCAAAGCCATCTCGCTTGGCGTAGCCTGGTAAGCCTTGCCATTCCGAGCGGCTTTCTGCGCAGCCTTTGCCTCATCCTCCTTCATCGCCTTCACCTCACGAGCCGTTTGCTGACGCAGATAGTCGATTGCTCCCGAAAGCATACTTGCGGTAAAGGATTGTCTGCCCACGATGGCATTGAGACGAACCATCATCTCTGCCACAGCCGTGGTCATATATCTGCTACCGCTCATGCCCTTCCACCAAGAGAAGGAACCATCCTTGTTTTGGAGTTTCTTCAGGAGAGCGACATACTTGTTCACCTTCTTTTGCAAGGTATCAGAAGCCGATGCCAAGCCCGAAGCATCGTCGATGTCCTTGGCATTCACGTTCAAGGTCTTCTGGATATGGCGGCTGAGGGTGTTGGCATAGATGGCAGCCATCAAGGAGAGTGCATCCTCCTCGGTAGGATTGCTGATGGCAGGCAGCGCCTTGACCATCAGCCAACTTGGATTGTTGGTATATTCCACGGTCACCTTTGTATCCTCTGCGCCCTTCGCCTGCTTGCCCTCCTTGTTCAGGAAGAGTTTGCTCAGGTCGAAACTCTGCTCGCCCGGCTGGTGCAGGGTGATAGGCAGGGTGTTCACCACGAGTTCACGATTGCTCAAGACAGGCAGATAGTGCTGTTCACCATCGCTGTAGCCATTACCGGCAGCCACCACCTTATTAATATATACACCCTCTTTCAGACCTTGAACATCGAAGGAGACGGTAGCAGAACCCTCGGCATCGATACGATAGTTCTGGGTCTTCTGCCAAACCACCTTCTGGGTTTCGGCATCCAGAATCTGCATGCGGGCATTGCCGTTCACCTTCTTATCTGAGGTATTGAAGAGTTTCACCACGATGGTAGCCTTATCGCCTTCACGCAGGAAGCGAGGCATGTTAGGCTGCACCATCACGGTTTTCTGAGCCACAGCCTCATCTACCAGGCATCCGTTTCTCATCTCCTTGTCGTGCGCCAAGCCCATAAACTTCCAGGTAGTCACGCTTTCCGGCAGGGTGAAATTGATAGCCACATTGCCCTGGTTGTCGCTCTCCAAGGCAGGATAGAAGAAGGCGGTCTCGTTCAGGTTTTCACGAATCTGAACCTTGTCGAGGAACTGTCCTGCGTCTGAGCCAGAACCGCCAGCAAACTGCGGCATCTCCTCTACTACATCAAAAACCTTGTTGACAGATGGAGCAGAAGCACCGACACGAGCCATCTTAGAACCACGAATTCTCATGACTTTCGCTTCTTCTCGTACCAGCTCGTCTTTCTGTATACGAACAGACTCAACGGTTCCGCCAGAAGAACGTTCCAACTTGCTCAGTTCCACAGCTTGCATATAACCATAATAGCTAAAGTATTTGCCATCAAACTGATCCACATCCAACTCCTTTTCATCATAATACTTGGTAGGATAAGTACCAGCCAATCCCATCTCATAATACTTCAGATTGCTCTTCCAATAGCAGTCTGGCAACCACTGGCTGAATCCCAGTGACATTTCCCAGGTATGTTCAGCCAACTGGTCGAGCGACTTATCATAAAGCACACTCATCAGCTGTGCCTTGGCTGGCTTGCCGTCGGGAGTCGTAATCTGCAAGGTCCACTTCTCCTTCTGTCCCGGAGTGAGACGGTCGCGGAAAGTCTTCCAGGTGATGTTCAACTTCTTCTCCGGCAAAGGACGGGCGATGCTGATTTTTCTGGTATAGCATTCGCCATTCTTCACGAAACTATAATTAATCACCACACCCGAAGCATATTCCGGCTTGTAGGTGAATGGCAGGGTAACGATGCTGTCGCCCAACTCCCAGGCACCCTTCTCCAGCAGTTTGTTGCCAGCGATGATGGAATAAACGATGTGCGCTCCGTTTTCAGAAGAACCCACCTGCACATATACCGGTTTTCCATCACGCGGGAAGGTCTTCGCCGTCTGATAATACCATTCAGTGGTTGGCTCCATCGGATGGGTATCCTTGATGCTGAAGAGGGTGAACTTCTGCTGCAGGGTATCTTGTCCGCAAATTGCCTCCATCTCATGCACACCTGATGGCAATACAGCCATAGAAATCGGCGCATTCGCCTCGGCATCCTTCCATTCGCCCTTGTCGATGCGGTACTTCAGGTTGCTGGATATCTCCATACCGCTGGCATTGCGGTAAGCAAAGGTCACCGTCTTCAGACTGTCTGTCTCGATACGCTTAGGAAGATTCACCGTGAGGATGGTTGGCTTGGTGCCCAGAGGCAGACTCATCACACCCTCGTGGCTCTCGCCGCTGATGTCGGTAACGATGGCTGAGACCTCGAAGTTGAAGAAACGGGCGATGCGCATGAAATTGCTCATATCAGCCTCGTCTTTTCCTGACAAGGAAGCCTCCAGCGGAATTTCTACGTCGAAGGTTCCGTCCTCACGAGTCACGCAACTGTCAGTCTTCACCAACTGTCCGGCAGAGCCTGCGCCCCACCACCAGAGCTGGTTTCTGCGGGTCACCTGATACTCCACTTTGGCGCCCTGCACTGGTACACCGGCGTAGGTCTTTGCCGAAGCCTTCACCACTACGGTGTCGCCCCAGTTATATTTCTCGTTCACCTTCGGGAAGGTAATCTCGAAGGTTGGACGCTTGTATTCCTCCACACGGAAGGAACTGTTAGCTCGGTTATTCACGGATACATGATACATGCCTGTCTGTCCACCTTGAGGCAATTCGAAATCCACAGATGCCGTACCATATTCGTCGGTTGTAGCCTTCTGCTCAGCCACCTGCTTCCAGTTGGCATCCCTCAGGATAAACTTCAGTTCCATGCTCTTTCCCGGCACACTGGCATCCAGGCCTTTCTTCACGATATAGGAAACGGCTGTGGCATGCACCTTCTGTCCCGGACGATAGATGGCACGGTCGGTAAACAGCTGATATTTCGTTTCATCATCCTTCTTCTCGTAATAGCGGGCACGTGAGAGGTAGATATCCTTAGCAGGCGCAAACTTATCTGTAGATGTGTAGATCAATACCTTTCCATCCACATTCTTGAAGTAAGCCTCGCCCTGGGCATCTGTCGTCATTCGGGCATGAATGAGTCTCTTGAACTTGCCCGTCTTGTCGTCATAGTTTCTGTCATAGAGCACTATCTTCGCACCAGGAACAGGCTGACCATCGGTAGCATTCACCACCACATAGCGATGCTTATCATCCGGCAACTGCTGGATCATCACCGCCAAATTGCTGACATAGAAGAGTTCTCGCTGCGGAGCAATGCCTGTATTATCCGAAGTCACCTCCATCAGATAGACGCCTAATGGCAGATTGCCTCCTATTTCGATGGAATCCTTCACCTCTTCGTAATCCGGACGACCATAGTAGTTGCGGCTGAAATCCTTCTGATGCAGCTTCGTGGTCTTCTTCAGGAGCATCTTATAGGTAGCCTCATTCTGGACATCATATTCATTATCCGCTGTGATATTGAGACGGGAAAGCCGAATGTTCAGATTCTGGAGATTGCGCACGTTCAGATGAACCCACTTCTTTTCCGAAGGGCGAAGCACCAATGGCATATCCTGCACCTGGAACATCGGTTCGGTGAGTCGCTTCTGCGCATTCCTCAGCACATTCATTCTCGACCATCCGCCCCATCTATTCAGTGCATAGTTGATATAGTTGAGCTTATCCTGCGGTTTGGCATCGGTAGCACCTTCCATGAAGCGGAAGTGCTCCACGGCAAGTTCGCCTGCCTCCGGAATATCCTGATAGACGTGGATGAGCGAGTCGATGGTATTCAGATACTTCGACTTTCTGACCTCTCTTACGTCATCCTGGCGGTATTTCTCGATAAGCTTGTAGGCACAGAGACAGGCTGCACCCCGATTTTCCACCTTATTATAATAGGTGTACATCAGCAGATACGCCTCCTTGCTGTCAGCTTCGAAACCGATGAGATGCAGCAGATCATTCTTGAACGAACTGCCATCCACACCCTTCAGCGTCAGCGGCACATACCCGGTAGAAGCATTTCTGGCAAGAAGTTCAGGCTGCTCCAGGGCTTTCTTGAAGAACTCCTCGCTCTTCTTCCCATTCACCTCCCTATACACCTTGCCGAGCACGGCATATCTCACAGCCTTCAGCACGGGGTCTTTCGCTTTCAGTGCTTCCGTTTCCATCCGCTTCACATTGGGCGTCAGCGAGTCGGGCGAAATCTCTCTCCAGAGTATAGCTTGCCTTATCTCAGCCGCCAGCAGCTGCCCGTAGTCTTTCGCCGCCGTAGCCTTGGAGATGATTTTCTTCATCACCCCTATCTCGCTCTTGGGCTGATCCTTCTGAGCGATGATATCAGCTTGCTTCCACAAGTTGTCGTAGGTTTGAGCCGTTGCTTGCAGCATGGCAAACACGGTTATGAGGAGTGTTATAATGTTTCTTTTCATAAGCCAATTGTATGTTATGTTAATCGCAAATTGTTAAACATCTAACTTTTCAATGCAAAAATACAAAAAATATCTGTTTTCTAACCTATAAACTGAAACTTTTTATTATCTTTGCACCAAATTCATGCAAAAATTCTAAAAATAAACATTAAAAAAACAATGGTAGAGAAAAAGTATGGTCATTTTGATGACGCCAATCGCGAGTACGTGATTACTGACCCAAAGACCCCATGGCCTTGGATCAACTATTTGGGTAACGAGGATTTCTTCTCGCTTATCTCCAACACAGCAGGTGGGTATTCTTTCTATAAGGATGCCAAGTTCCGTCGTCTCACCCGCTATCGCTACAACGGGGTACCTATGGATAATGGTGGTCGCTACTTCTACATCAAGGATGGCGATACCGTCTGGAATCCAGGCTGGAAACCATGCAAGACGCCACTCGACAGCTATGAGTGCCGCCACGGCATGAACTATACCCGCATCACGGGCAGCAAGAACGGCGTAGAGGCAAGCGTTCTCTTCTTCGTTCCGCTCCATACCTGGGCAGAGGTTCAGAAGATGACGCTCAAGAACCTGTCGCATGAAGCAAAGACCCTCAAGGTGTTCTCCTTTGCAGAATGGTGCCTCTGGAATGCCGCTACCGATATGGAGAACTTCCAGCGCAATTTCTCTACAGGCGAAGTGGAGATAGAAGGCTCTACCCTCTATCACAAGACGGAATACCGTGAGCGCCGCAACCACTACGCTTTCTATACTGTAAATACAGAGATTCAGGGCTACGATACCGACCGTGAGAGCTTCATCGGACTCTACAACGAGTTTGCCGAACCGGAAGCTGTACTCGAAGGCAAGCCACGCAATAGTTTTGCACATGGCTGGAGCCCTATCGCATCACACTATATAGAGGTAACCCTGAAGCCGGGCGAAAGCCGCGACCTCATCTTCCTCCTGGGATACGTAGAAAACGAACAGGACAAGAAGTTCTCTGCCAAGAAGGTGATCAACAAGGAGAAGGCACATCAGCTTATCAACAAGTTCGATACCACTGAAAAGGTGGATGCAGCCTTCGCCGAACTCAACCAGTACTGGGATAACTTGCTGAACATATTCACCGTGAAGAGCGGAAACGACAAGTTAGACCGCATGGTGAACATCTGGAACCAGTATCAGTGTATGATTACCTTCTGCATGTCGCGTTCTGCAAGCTTCTTCGAGAGCGGCATCGGCAGAGGCATGGGCTTCCGTGATTCCAACCAGGACCTTGTGGGCTTCGTTCATCAGATACCTACCCGTGCCCGCCAGCGCATCATCGACATCGCCAGTACCCAGTTCCCTGACGGCGGCTGCTATCACCAGTATCAGCCGCTCACCAAACGAGGCAACAATGATATCGGTGGCGGTTTCAACGATGACCCTTGCTGGCTCATCTTCGGCACCGTGGCCTATATCAAGGAAACGGGCGACTTCTCCATCCTCTCCGAGCAGGTACCATTCGATAACCAGCCAGGCAGCGAGGTGAGTCTCTTTGAACATCTGAAGATTTCGATGAACCATGTAATCAACAACCTGGGTCCGCATAAGCTTCCACTCATCGGCAGAGCCGACTGGAACGACTGTCTGAACCTGAACTGCTTCTCCTGGGACCCTAACGAGAGTTTCCAGACCACCGAGAACAAGGGCGAAGGCAGCAAGGCAGAGAGCCTGATGATTGCCGGACTCTTCGTTGTAACCGGAAAGGACTACGTGGCGCTGTGCAAGCAGCTTGCCAAGGAAGCCGCGAACAGCCATGAAGGCACTATCGCCGGACTTGCCGAGGAAGATTATCTCGTAGAAGCCGAGCGCATGCAGCAGGCGGTGGATGCAATGAACGAAGCCGTGAAGCAGCATGGCTGGGACGGCGAATGGTTCCTGCGTGCCTACGATTTCTTCGGCAACAAGATAGGCAGCAACGAGAACGAGGAAGGCAAGATCTTCATCGAGAGTCAGGGCTGGTGTACCATGGCTGGCATCGGACTGGAAGAAGGCCTCTGCGCCAAGGCACTGGATAGCGCCAAGGAGCGCCTGGAGTGCGAGCACGGAATGGTGCTGAACAACCCAGCCTACACCACCTATCATGTAGAGATGGGCGAGATTTCATCCTATCCTGAAGGTTACAAGGAGAATGCCGGCATCTTCTGCCACAACAATCCTTGGGTCATCATCGGCGAAACCGTTGCCGGACGTGGCAATGATGCCTGGAACCATTATACCAAGATTCTGCCAAGCTATGTAGAGGAGAAATACCAGACCCTGCACAAGGTGGAACCATACGTCAACTGCCAGATGGTAGCCGGCAAGGATGCCGCCAAGCCTGGCGAGGGCAAGAACTCCTGGTTAACCGGTACAGCCGCCTGGATGTGGTACACCGTATCAGAATTCATCCTCGGTATCAAACCGGATTACGAGGGATTGAACATCGACCCATGTCTCCCAAGCACCGCCCATGAATACGAGGTAACCCGCAAGTTCCGTGGCGGCGAATACCACATCATCGTGAAGAATCCTGAAGGCAGGGAGAAAGGCGTGAAGCAGATTACCGTAGATGGAAAGACCATCGATGGCACCATCATCCCTTGCCAGAAAGGCAAGCACGAAGTGATTGTAGAAATGTAATCGATTAATTCAAAATAATAATGAAGAAAATTTTATGTTTTGTGGCAGCTCTGGCTGCCACAACTTTTATCACAACAACCAGTACAAGCTGTAAGTTTGCACCCGACCAGCATGACGGCGATACCGTAGCCGCCAGCGAGTTCTATCCGGAAGATACCGCTGCCATCCATGCCAAGAAGACGGCGAAGATGGCTGCTGTCAAGGCAGGCAAGGATAGTGTAGGCATCTACTACATAGGCAGTGGTTCCACCAAGGACATGATTCAGCTCGTCTCCTACCCTTCCCGTCGTGATACGATGATATTCGGCAAGACCCGCCACGTGAAGGTGAAGGGTAATGCTGACATCAACCACGTGGTTAGAGTGGATTACTACCTGCTCAACGGCAAGGATTCATTAGTGAAATATGTGGAGGAAGTGGAGCTCAAAACAAAGGAATAAAGCACCCCAAGCACTAAAAAAGGCTAGCATGCACAAACGCACGCTAGCCTTTTTCATATTTCATTCAACCAGGATTTTAAATCACTTAACTGAACTTTCGTAATATGCTAAAGCCTATCAACTAATCATAAAATCCCGGCTGCTTGTACTCAATGCCCAGCTCATCATCCACAGTGGCGATGACACCCTGAATCTGGCCCATGGCAAACATGCGGCCCAGGAGGGTGTAACCGGCATTGTGTCCGTGGTTGCTCTCATCAAACACACCACCTGGCTCATCGGTGAAGGTCATGCCATGATCTACTCGCATCGGCAATCGGCGACCCGAATTGCACTTGCCTTCCTGTTCTGCCTTCTCGAAGATGCGGCAAAGCTCTATCAGATGGCCACGTCCACCCAGGTGAGAAGCTTCGGTGAAGTTACCATTAGGGAAGATGTAGCAGGAACGCAGGTGAACGAAGTGAGTGCGGTCGGCAAACTGCTTCGCCATGGCTACACAGTCGTTGTGCTCGCCGGCAGAGAAGGAACCTGCACAGAATGTCAGACCGTTGTGCTTGTTAGGCACGGCATCCAGCATCCACTGGATATCCTCGGCACGGCCGATAATTCTTGGCAAGCCGAATACAGGATAAGGAGGATCGTCTGGGTGAACACACATGTTGATATCGTATTCATCGCAGATAGGCATGATTGCCTCCAGCCAGTATTTCATATTCTCCTGCAGCTTCTTCTTGTCGATGCCATCGTAAAGCTTCAGCAGGTCGCGGAACTTCTGTACAGGAGCCGAGTCACCCTCACTGAAGTTACCAGAAACAAAGCCCTGGGTCTTGATGATGATGTTCTCTACCAAGGCATGATCCTGCTCTGGTGTTGAAGTCTTCTTGATTTCATCAGCCTCAGCCACGAGATCTCTGCCCCACTTGTGCTCCTTAGAGAATTCAGCCCAGTCCTCACGGGCACCTTCACGCTGGAGGATATAGATGTCGAAGTAGGCAAACTCGCCCCAGTTCATAT
>ERZ1026886.30-NODE-30-length-61899-cov-104.779785_pt1 | contig 61899 bp, 46 predicted proteins | sample MGYA00380173_ERZ1026886 | MGnify/ENA primary metagenome ERZ1026886 (study PRJEB33269, sample SAMEA4719809) | human gut metagenome | biome: human-associated habitat; feature: organic feature; material: feces | place: Cameroon | collected 2013-10 ... | reverse complement strand
CGTAGAGATCGAGTCCGAATACATCCTTGCGAGAATAGAGATTCTTCAGGCAAGAGTAGTCCTGATCCGCCTTGCCTACCTCCAGAGGAGCCACGATAGCCTGCAGTTCCTCCAGCAATGGGTCGGAAGATGGCTCAAATGGCTTCAGGTTATCATCCAATGCCTTCAGATAACGGGCATAGCCAGCCAATACCAGCGGAATCAAAACCAGGTTGCTCTTGTCGAGACCACGGTCGATATACTTCTTGATGGTCTCACCGAAACGGATAGAGAGTTTCTGACTGGTATCGGTAGCGATACGCTGAGGAGCATCTGGCATGAAAGGATTAGGCAGACGCTTGTTGATAACGGTGCCGATAAACTCGTATGGGTTCAATACGCCTGGGTCTGTAACCACCGGCATTGCCTCGATATAACCGATCTTCTGGATAAAGGCACGCAGGTCCTCATCCGCCATCTCGGCAGAAATCAGGGTATAGTCGAGCATACAGCCATAGATAGACATCGCCGTATGTAGCGGATTCAGACAGGTAGTCACCTTCATGGTCTCCACCTCATCCACGGTCTTGCGGGTAGTATAGAGCGCACCTCCCAACTCCAATGGCGGACGGCCGTTGGTATAGGTATCCTCGCAAACGAGATACTGCACTTCCTCTGCATTCACGAAAGGAGCAGTAAAGGTATGCTTCTCAGTGATGATGGTATCATTATCCTCAAAACCATCCTCAGCCAGCATCGCCTGCACCTTCTCATGAGGACGAGGCGTAATCTTGTCGATCATAGACCAAGGATAAGTCACCTTCTTGTCATCGTTGATATAATCCAGGAAATCAGCCTCCACGATGCCATCCTTCACCCAGCGCTCGGCATACACCTTCACGCCCGCCTTCACGTGGTCACCGTTGTGAGAGCAGTTATCAGTTGACTGAAGGGTAACCGGAAGCTTGCCCGCCTTGAATCTCTCGTAGAGGAGTGCGGTAAGCTTACCCATGGCGAAGACTGCATCGAGACCACGAGCCAAATCGGCATCATTGAAGGAATAACCCTTCTCAGTAATGGTAAAGGTAACCATCTGCAGGCTCGGTGCCTGGAAAATCTGAACCAAGCGAGCCCAATCCTCACCAAACTGCTTGTCAGCCTTCAGACTCTCCGTGATAGAAGCGATGACCTTCTTCTCAATGGTGCCGTTAGACTGGAGGCTCACCAGGAGCGAAAGGTTATGGTAAGGGCGATAAACCTTGTCGATGATTTCGTAGTCGAAGCTTTCCGCCACGATGACGCCACGGTCGTACTTACCGGTGTTGAGAGCATCGTTGAGGATAGCGGCAGGGAACGCACGGAAGATGTTGCCTGCGCCAAAGTGAACCCAAGTAGGCTCATCGTGAGTCTTCTTGGCAACTGCTGCAATATCATAATGAGGAAGCTGATAACCTTTAGCTTCCCATTCTGCAGCCTGAAAGTTTTCAGAAAGAATGTCGTTCAGTTTCATACTTTTATATTTTGATGTTGTTTTATGTATTCGCCTACAAAAATACGAATAAACATCGAATCTCCCTCACATTTTCGCAAGAAAAAACAAAAACGGAACGAATAGAAATCGATTTTGAACAAAAAAGCATCCCCCACCCTTACATCAAAGTAAGAATGGGGGATGTTCATTCACGATACTATTTTCCATTCCAGGCTGTTCACCTCCTCCTTCACCGAGAAGTTCAAGCCTATCTTCACCACCATCTTGCCACTCATCTTGAAAGCGTCGGCATAGTGCTTTGTTTCTATCTGTGCGAGAGCCTCCTCGGCACTCTTGTTGAACTTCAGTTCCATCACATAGATGGTGTCGGCTGTCTCCAGCGTGATATCGATTCTGCCCTTCGCCGTATGCTGCTCCACTATGATGCGATAGTTGGTGAGCAGGGCGAACATGATGTAGAGCGTCTGCTGCCAATGCCCCTCGTAGTGGGTGTTGTCGCAGTAAGGCACCGTCTCCAGAAAGTCGTTCAGCAGGCAGAAGGCAGCATCCATATCCCCCTTCCACACCAATACCGACATCTTGGCAATGGTCGTGTTAGCCTTCGCCGACTTATCCGTCAGATAATGAGGCAAGAGGCTTCCATACAGCCCCACCCTAATCTCCTGGTTAGGCAATGCCAACAGGTACAATTTTGTAGGCTTGTCATATCCCTTGATGGTGACGTATCCACTCTGATAGAGCAAAGGAACGATGGTGGTCATCGTTTCGGTGGGGGCATCAAAGTCCTTCTTGCCCACCTCTATGGTTTCGCCAAGGTCTGCAGGCAGGAATTCATACTTTCTCATCATATTGATGAGATAGGTAGGTGTGCCCGATCCGAACCAGTAATCATCCATTTCCTGCTTGGCGAAGCAATTCAGCAAGCTGTAAGGATTGAAGACATCAGGCGATGGCCAAGTGAAGTGATAACCATCATAATGGTCTTTCAGCTCCTGGATGGTCTCCTCCCTGCTCAGTTCCAGATGCTCGGCAAGAGCATCGATATCATCGCTCATCTGGGTCAACAGTTCCTCCTTGGTGATGCCGCAGATGCCGGCGTATGGCTCGTCCATACTGACATTCGTGATGTTATTGAGCTCGCTGAAGATGCTGAGCTGCGAGAACTTCGTGATACCCGTCAGGAACACAAAACGGAGCAATGGCTCGCAATCTTTCAAGGGACTGTAGAAATTGCGCATCGTATTGCGCAAAACATCGAGTTTTTCCTTTTCGTGCGCCACATCCAGAAGCGGTGCATCATATTCATCGATGAGCACCACAGCCTGCTTGCCAGTCTTTGCTGTAACTGTTCTTATCAAGTTGAGCAAACGAACGTTTGGGTCTGGAGAATCACAATCCACTCCAAACCTATCCTCATTTTCCTTCAATATATATAAGAGATATCGATCCAGCTGTTCCTTCTCCATATGTTTGCCTCCAGCCAAACTGAAGTGCAGCACGGGATATTCATTCCATTCTTTCTCCAGCTTCTCGATGGCAAGCCCCTCAAAGAGTTCCTTCTTGCCCTCGAAATAACTTTGGAAGGTAGAAACCAGCAGCGACTTGCCGAAACGGCGTGGGCGACTCAAGAAGAAATACGTTCCATCCGTATGGGTCATACGATAGATATATTCCGTCTTATCTACATAGAACTTATCCTCCTTGCGGATCCGTTCAAATGTCTGAATTCCTATTGGATATAATTTTCTTGCCATAATCAAACGCTATCTATTTATTTGCAAATATACATCAATTCTTCCAAACAACCAAGCATTTCTACGATTTTAACAAAAAAAACAATCCCGGCCCAGAAATTCCATAGAATCTCCAAGCCGGGAACCAGCACCAGACCACCCATGGCAATCAGCATCACGGGAAAAACGACAGTCCACCCAGCCTTGGTATCGGCGCATGATGCACCTTTCTCTCGTCAGGCATGTCAAATTCACATTACCATGAACTGGGAGGCGAATTAGAAAAATCTGCGTTAATTTGGGAACACCTTATTATAATATGATTATTCACGGGAAAAAATATGGGGAAAAGTTTGGAGAATTCAGTTTTTATTGCTACCTTTGTGGGCGATTCTACCAAGAATCTATATTCTAAGAATAGAAATAGAGAAAAAAACAACTTACACATAATAGCTTATGAAGAAAAATATATACAAAGGTAATGAACTGATTAGAAGGCTGGTGATCATCGCCGACTTCTTCATCCTCAATTGCTTGCTATTGGGCCTTATTAACATCGAGTTCCTTCATGTACCCGAGTATCTAGACCTGAAAACAAAGATTACATTCTTTATAGCAAACGTTGCTCTCGCCATCGGCGAATACAACTATAGCACTATCATCCATATAAGACGAATCGGTTTCCAGCAAGTACTTAAGCGTACGCTCTTCCTGGTGCTTTGTACCGCCGTCTGCTTCATGATCTTCCTGAAATTCTTCAGTCATGGTGGAGCAATATTTACATTCGGTATCTACTTCGGCATCACATTCTATATTGCTTTGGTCATCAGTAGAATCATCGAGCTCAAGTTTCTGAAATATCACCGTGCGAGAGGTAGAAACATTCGTACCGTGGTCTTCGTGGGTAGCGATCCTGCCGTAAGAGAAATGTACATTACCATGACAGAAGACCCTTCTGCGGGTTATATCGTGAAAGGCTATTATGCCAATGATGACATTGCTGGAGCACCTCAGGAACTGAAAAAACTGGGTACCATGGAGGATCTTAATAGAATTTTAGAGTCCAAGCTGAATGATACCATCAACGGTTCATCCTATGATCTGGATGAGATTTTCTGCAGCTTGTCGCATCAGGAATCGGACCAGATTGTGAAGATCATGCGTTTCTGTGACAAGAACGTGGTGCATTTCTATTATCTGCCTCGTCTGTTCGGCGAATATAAGCTGCATCTGGATTCCCATAACTTTATGGGTAAGACGGTTTACACGAACCATCTTGAGCCGCTGTCTTCTGTCTCGAACCGTATTCTCAAGCGTGCCTTCGATATTGCCGTGAGTGGTGTGATCTGCCTCTGTTTCTTGCCTTTCATTCCAATCATAGCGCTGATTATCAAGATTCAGAGTCCGGGTCCTATCTTCTTCCGTCAGGCTAGAACGGGTCTGAATGGTAATACCTTCATGTGCCTGAAGTTCCGCTCAATGCATGTGAACAAGGATTCAGACAAGGCTCAGGCGACGAAGAATGACCCAAGAAAGTTTGCTTTCGGCAACTTCATGAGAAAAACGAATATTGATGAGTTCCCTCAATTTATCAATGTATTGAAGGGCGATATGAGTATCGTAGGTCCTAGACCTCACATGTTGTATCATACTGAAGTTTATGGTAGTTTGATTGATAAGTATATGGTTCGCCACTTCTCGAAGCCTGGTATTACCGGTTGGGCTCAGGTAACGGGTTACCGTGGTGAGACGAAGGAGCTTTGGCAGATGGAGGAGCGCATCAAGCGTGATATCTGGTATATCGAGAACTGGTCGTTCTGGCTTGACATCCGTATTATCTTCCTGACAGCGAAGAGTATTATCTGCCCGGATAAAAACGCTTATTAAAATTACTCCTCTAATGCCTTGATCTGCTTTTTGGGAGTTACTCCCAGATTCTTCAGGCTCTCTACCCTTCTCATTACATTGCCGGTACCATCATAAAGCTGCTTTTTCGCTTTATCATAGGTACCGGAGAGGCGAGTGAGGAGATCACCTATGCTCGTGAAGGTGTCTTCGAAAGTCGCTACCTTATCATATAGATCGGCTGCCGTCTTCACGATTTTCTCCACATTCTTGTTCTGACGGTCATACTGCCAGAGATTATACGCCAGCTGCAACGCCATCAGGAGATTGCTCGGAGATATGATGATGATCTTCTTCTGATAAGCATAGCGACTCAAATCAGGCTGCTGCTTCATCGCAGCGATATAACTCGTCTCGTTAGGGATGAACATCAGGACAAAGCCGATGGCATCTTCTACTAACTTCGAATAATCCTTCTCCGCTAACTCATCAATGTGCTTGCGCACACTCTGGGCATGCGACTTCATCAGCCTCTCCCGCTCCTCATCGGTCTCTGCCGCCAAGGCATCGGTATAGGCGGTGAGAGATACCTTGCTATCTATCACCACGCTCCTGCCTTCCGGGAATCGCACGATGACATCGGGACGGAAGTTCTTGCCGTTCTCATCCTTGGTATTCTCCTGGATAAAGAACTCCTCGTCCTTTCGCAAGCCGCTGTTTTCCAGGATAGTTTCCAATACCATCTCACCCCAGTCGCCCTGCATCTTGCTGTCGCCCTTCAAAGCCTTTGTAAGGTTGGCGGCATCGGAACCGATCTTCGAGGTCTGCTCCTTCAGACTTGTTACAGCCTGCTGCTGTTCCTGCTGGAAGAGTTTCATCGTTGCCTCGAAGGTACTCTGCAGTTCCTTTTTATTCACCTCGTTCTGTGTCTTGCTCTCTTCTACCGATTTCTTGAAATCGGCAAACTGCTCCTTGATAGGTTTCAGGAGTTCATCCATCTGGAGTCGGTTGTTTTCCTGGAGGGCCGACTGCTTGGCAGCGAGCTGTTCGGCAGCAGCTTTCTGCTGTTCGATGGTCATGCGATGCATCTCCTGCTTCAAGCTTTCGAGTTTCTGCGCCCACTGCTGGTCGCTTTCAGCACGGAGCTTTTCGGCAAACAGCCGTTCGTTCTCCATCTGGGCTTTCAAGGATTGAAGTTCAGAAGCATGATGCTGATTGCTCTGGTCAATGTTTGCCGCCAGCACCTGAGCCTTCGCAATGAGCTGCGTTTTCTCCTCTCCCGCCTTTTTTCCTTCCATCAGCTTGCCCACGAAGAATCCGATGGCAAGTCCCACTATAATTCCAATTATTATCTCCATTTATCTTTTTTCTTATTAAAAATTATTTAAAAATCAGTTTCTCCGTTCTATCAGCCAGGAAAAGAGGGATGTTGATAAAGGAATCATCCCTCTTGAGATTAAGCATCGAATATCTGATGCGCAAACCAGGTGAGTACCTTTTGTTATACTCTATCAAACTACGCCCCGTGACACTGGTACCCGACTTCACTTCCACCGGAATAACTTCCAAACCACGCTGAACAATAAATTCCACTTCTGCTTTATTACCCGAAGCCCAATAATGGGAACAATTAACGCCATTAGCCACTAGACTCTGAAGAATATAATTCTCTGCCAAAGCGCCCTTATATTCTTTAAATATAGGATTATCAACCAGATAAGCCTCAGGACTCAAATCAGCAAGCACTCTCAATAATCCCACATCAAGACTATAAATCTTGAAGATGCTCAAATCTTCATACGATTTCAAAGGAACTTGCGGAGTAGAGCACAAGCTTACCTTATATATCAATCCCGCATTTTTAAGCCATGTAAGAGCATCCTCATATTCCCTCGCTCTTGCACCAGGACGAACCAGCTGATAAACAAACTTTCTATTTTCCTTAGCCAACTGTGACGGCAAAGACTTCCAAACATGCGAAATCCTATTAGCCAGTAAAGGCGTAGCATGCTTCACAAAGTCCAAGGAATAATCTTGCAAGATATTACGTAGAGTTGTTTCCACGCCACTCAGATCCTTTTCTATCATCTTCATTGCCGCAGCTGGCATTCCACCAGATATACGATAGGCAGTAAATGCCTGAGAAAGTCTATCAAAAAAAACGTCAGGAAGAGGTTCCAAGCTATCTATTGACATATAATATTGGTAAAGCCTTTCATCTCGCTGCTCCAAAAACTCAGAAAAAGTGACAGGATACATATTTATATGGTCAACCTTACCCACAGGAAACGAAAAGCCTTGATGGCCAAAAGTCAACCCCAAAAGAGAACCAGCACAGGCCACAACATATTCCGGCGTCTTTTCGCAGAAATATTTCATTGCGCTAATGGCTTCCGGACAGTCTTGTATCTCATCAAGAATAAGCAAAGTCTTCTGAGGCAAAATAGGTTCTGAAGTAAGATATGACAATTGCTCGATGATTTGCAGCGGGTTCTTGGTCTTGCGAAAGATATCGCAGACTCCCTCTTCTTCATCGAGACTAAAATATGCGCAATGCTCAAAATATTCTTCTCCGAACTTCTGAAGTACAGAAGTCTTTCCTACTTGTCGAGCGCCCAGCATAATCAATGGCTTACGGTCTTTTTTAGCTCTCCATTGTTTTAATTCTTGAATAATTATTCTATTAAACATTTTTTAGCACCTCCATCGTTAAAGTGCGGAAAATGTGTAAGTTTACACATTTCTGATACTTCTTTTGTGAAATTCTCCACATTTTCCGCACTTGAGTTTTATTTTTCATCGCAAAGATACTAAAAAAAAGACAAGCGAACAAGCTATTACTGCATTTTTAACCAACTTTATTACATCATTTATTTCAAGAAGAGCATAAGACCATACGTAAGATTCTTTCTAGCTCATTAAAAAAAAGAAAAAACAAGGGAAAACAGGTGATTAAATGAAAAATTTGCATTATCTTTGCAAAGGCAATTAAAATTGAAGGAAACAATAGAAACAAAATAAAGATATAGACTATGATCAAAAGATTATTATCCTTTTTAGACGCTTCGCCAGTGAACTTCCTGGCTGTGAAGAATATCTCCGAGGAATTGGAGAAAAATGGGTTCAGACGATTGAACCCTCAGGAGCCGCTGGGCAAGGTTGTGGCTGGTGACAAGTTCTTCGTTACCAAGAACGACTCTTCTATCTATGCTTTCCAAATCGGAAAGAAGACACTGGCTGATGCCGGCTTCCACATGATCTGCGCGCACTGCGACTCCCCTACCTTCCGCATCAAGCCTAACGCTGAGATGACTTGCGAGGGCGGTATCGTGAAACTGAATACCGAGGTGTATGGCGGTCCGATTATGTCAACCTGGTTCGACCGTCCACTCACTCTGGCGGGTAGAGTGATCGTAAAGGGCAAGGATGCGATGCATCCGAAGACTCTCCTGCTCCATATCCAGCGACCTCTGCTGCAGATCAGTAATCTCGCTATCCACTTCAACCGACAGGTGAACGATGGCGTGAAGCTGAGCAAGCAGAAGGATGTGCTCCCTATCCTCGGCATCCTCAATGAAGAACTGGAGAAGGGCAATCTGCTGATGAACGTGATTACCGGCGAACTGAATATCCAGAAGGAGGATATCCTCGACTTCGACCTCTATCTGGCGGATGCCACTCCTGCCTGCACCTTCGGTGTGCACGATGAGTTTATCTCTTCGGGAAGACTCGATGATTTGTCGATGTGCTGGGCGGGAGTAGAGGCTTTGACGGCGACTGATACCCAGGATACGACCCAGGTGCTGGCGATTTTCGACAATGAGGAGACGGGGTCGCAGACCAAGCAGGGTGCGGGAAGTCCTTTCCTCTCTTATATGCTGCAGCGCATCGCCCTGGCACAGAGCGGAACGGAGGAGGCGTATTATCAGGCAGTGGAGCGTGCCTTCATGATTTCAGCGGACAATGCGCATGCCTGGCATCCTAACTACAGCGAGAAGTTTGACCCAACGAATCATCCGATGCTGGGAGGCGGTCCGGTTATCAAGTTCAATGCGGCACAGAAGTATGCGAGTGATGCGGTATCTGCTGCTATCTTCGCGAATATCTGTGAGGCAGCGGGTGTGCCTTGTCAGCGTTTCGTGAATCACAGTGATGTGGCTGGCGGAAGCACTTTGGGCAATATCCTCGCCTCTTCCATTCCATTGAAGGGCGTGGACATGGGTAATGCCATTCTCGCCATGCACAGTTGCCGTGAAACAGGCAGCGTGATGGATCACGAATATTGCGTGAAGGCTTTCACGAAGTTCTATCAGTTATAATTTAAAAGCTTTTGCCCTTACAGGGCGACAGGCTTGCATCCATAAATACCCAGGGCGATTGCCCTGGGCTAGGAGCTTCTGCCCTTTCAGGGCGTATGGAGACTAGGATATTTGCTATGGAGTTTACTTGAAAAAAGGCGTTTAGAAAAACGCCTTTTTTCAAGTAAGTATGCTCTTTATCATTTCTTTTCATACCCCTTATTCTGCACGAGCTTGGGATTCAGGTCGAGGCATTTCTGAGGAATCGGGAAAAGAATACTGGCTTTATCACCCTTGCAGACCTTTGCCTTCTCCTTCATCAACAATACCTCGGGATAACAGAAACGGAAGAGCGGCTTGAGATGCTCCGTTTCTACTAGATGGGAACCGCCATTCTCACGAAGCAACCTTGCATAAGTGGAACTATTGAATATCTCATTCTCCTCCAAGCCATACCCTTCTGCGGCCAATTTATCACAATAGAAGATACAGGTTTCCCAGGCATTCAATTCCTTGCTGCGATTCTCACCAGCCGTTCCACCATTGAGTAGAGAAGCACCATCGGCCGTCTGAACCACAAAGTGGATTTTCTTACCTTTAGGACGTTTCTTATATCCTCTGATCCAATCATCAAACGTATAGATCTCAGCATTGAAAGCCAACTTTGCCAACAGGAAGTTGATTACCGGTTGCGTGATTCTTCCCTCATAAACTCCAGCATTGGCGCTATGCTCATTCGGAAGGTAAGGCAGCGCCTGCTGCAACTCACTGAAGATAAAGCGGAACACCTCGCTCCTTTCGCTTTGCGCACAGAGGTTGACATCGGTAAGCGAAGCCACGGCAATGCCTGAAGCCGCCTCATAGATGGCCGCCTCGCCAGAAGACAGAATCACGGGAATCCTGCCAAAAAGCTCCATCGCCTCGTAATACATCATAGCTCTGATGGCACGCACCTCAGCCTTAAACTGGTCTTTTTGATTCACAGAGAGCAAATCCGACTTGTAATCGATGATATCAAGCGACTGATTCGCCTTTCCTATCACCTGATAGAGATGACTCCACACTGCATAGAGCGAGTCTTCCTCCTCGCTATGCTCTACAAAGTCTATGTCCTGATAGAGAGAAGATACGGTATGGTTGTAGATTTCAGACGCAGAACCATACATGGCATTCCCGTCGAGCTGCTCCTTAGGATGCTCATTCGCACAAGAAGAGAACACCATGACAGTCCCCAGCATGAGGACCCAAATGCAAATACGTGAAATCTTCATAACCATATCTACAGTAATTCGGGTAAAACATAATCTAACTGCAAATATACAAAAAAGAAAGATAGAAGATGTAAAAAAGGCGGAAAACTTACGCAAAATTTGCGTATAGGCTGAAAGAAACGGAAAAAGGAAGCCAAAACAAATACAAACTTGTCCGACTTCCTTTTATTTCATTTATATAAACGAGAACCACTATACCAAGGTTCCGTGCTTATCTATGTGAATTATCTCTTCTATGTGAATTATCTCTTCACTCTCAATCCATTCTCGATGCTGGAGAGTTCATCGAAGAACTCGGCATCAATCTTCAGTCGCTCCTCTACCTTGGCGCAACTGTGGATAACCGTGCTATGATCGCGATTACCAATGAGTTTGCCCACTCTGGAAGCAGGCATCTTGATGAGTTTCTGAGCCATGAACATCGCCACCTGACGCGCCTCCACGTACTCACGCTTGCGGCTCTTGCTGTTGACTGCAGCCACCGTTACCTTGTAATGATTGCAGACCGCCTCCACGATTTCATCGAGGGTGAGCACCTTGTTGCTCTCCTCAACCTTGACGGCACGCTTGATGACACGCTCAGCCAGTCGGATATCGATGCTGCTGTTATATACGATACTGTAAGCCAGCAAACCATTGATGGCACCCTGGAGATCACGCACACTGCCGTTGCAGGTCTGTGCGATGAAGGAAACCACATCCTTCGGAATCTTCAGTCCATCCTTGCGCACCTTGTTGCTCACGATATCGACGCAGAGTTCCACATTCGGCTTCTCCAACTCCGCCACCAGTCCACAAGAGAAACGGGTGATGAGTCGGTCTGGCATATCCTTGAGTTCTACCGGAGGGCGATCACTCGCCAGAATGATACGCTTTCCATTACGGAAGAGGTGATTGAAGATGTGGAAGAAGGTATTCAAGGTCTTCGCCTTGCCTGCCCAATCCTGCACATCATCCACGATGAGCACATCGATAGACTGGTAGAAATTGATGAAATCATTGCTCGCATTATGCAGCACCGCATCGGTATATTGTGTCTGGAAGAGGCGAGCACTGACATAGAGCACACGCTTCTGCGGATACATCTGCTTGGTTTTCAGACCGATGGCATTCACCAGGTGAGTCTTTCCGCTACCAGAAGGACCATAGATGAACATCGGGTTGAACTGCGTGGTATTCGGATGCTCAGCGATAGACAATCCCACCGAACGTGGCAGCTTGTTGCTGTCACCCTCCATATAATTATTGAAGGTGAGTTTCGGATCAAGTTGGGTGTCAATGTCTTCAAGCTGCTGTGGTTCTGCCGGGTTAGCCTGTGTCTGTGGCTGCTGTGCCAATCTCTTGCGCTCAGCCTCATCAATATCAGCCGGATCAGCTTCCACATCCTGGGTCAACCTGTGTTCCTTATCCGTTACCACACGATAAGTGAGACGGATGCCATCGCCGAAATTGCGATGAAGGACCTTGCTCAACAAGCCAACATAGTTCTGTTCCAAGTATTCATATACGAATGGACTTGGAACTTGAACCAACAGAGTCTTGGTCGAAGGCTTGTACGACTCAAAGACTATTGGTCGAAACCATGTATTATATTGCTGCTCTGACACATTATCTTTTATAAGCAAAAGACTATTGTCCCAAAGCGCTTTTGGACTTGCTAACATTGACACTATTTACTACTTATTTTAATTGATTTTTTACCTTAACACTACATCAGATTGCACCATCTGATGCAAATCGACTGCAAAATTACAAAAAAAAGCCCAAAGTAGCAAATCGGGCTATTTATAATATTTTAAGACTACCTAGATAACCACCTCATAATCAAGCAACTAAGAAAGTTATCCACAATTGCGTTTTAGGGGCAGTGAAACAATTTTGAAACACCCCGAAATAGCTAAAAAACAACAAGTTCTGTAGCTATTCCGGGGCGTGAAACATTGCCTTTGTTATTTAGACAAAATTTATTTTGGCATTTTCCTCAAAGAAGCCTTTAAAACGGCATATCCGAGTCTCTACTTGTCTTTCTTTCCAAAAACTGAGAAGTGAACATAGCGCTTTGGATGCGCCTTGAGATCGATGACCAGAGAGTCGGCATGCGACATCGTTGAGTTCAGATTCTCATAGAGACGGGTATCGTTCATGAGGAGACCGAGGCTACCCTTTCCGCTGTTCAACTGCTCGGTGAACTTCTGCGCACCATCGAGGGTGGCATTCACACGGTCGAGTGTGCCCTGCACATCGAGACTCGCCAGATTAGAGGTGAGTCGGTTGGTATTGTCGAGAACGCCATTTGCCTTCTTCATCATACCCGGAACCTGCTTGTTCAATCCAGCCATCAGGGTATTCAACTCACGGGTGGAAACGGTGAGGTTGCTGGTGATGGTCTCCACATTGTGGAGGGAAGCAGCCAGGGCAGGATCAGCCAGGAGTGCATTCACACTGGTGAGGATGGAATCCAGCTTAGGCAGCATCTTCTCGACTACCGGAATCATTTCGGCAGCCTTGCCCATCATACCGGAATTCACCATACCAGGGATGATGCCGCCCGGTTCGATACGCTCACGAGGATTGTTGGCAAGCAGGAGACTCACCTGGAGATTGCCCATGATATCCTTAGAAATCTCTGCTGTACTACCCGCAGGGATTCTCAGATCCTTATTGATATCCACCTTGACCTTGATGGGACCCTTTCCTGAATAGTCGAAATCCAGCTGATCCACGGTACCCACCTTGTAGCCATCGGCATAGATAGGGGTAGAAGCACCCATCCCCTGGATGTCATCAAACGTCATATAGTAGGTGTTATTGGTAGAGAACAAGTTGATGCCTTTCAGAAAGTTGATTCCGAAATACATCACCAAGATACCTACAATAGCGACCAACGCTATCCTAATTTCCTTTGTCAGTTTCATATTTATCTATTTTTGTTCTTTTTATTATACCTATTTATATAGAGCGAATCACAGACTGCGGAGCTACCGGCTACCCGAGAAGGGAGCTGCAGGGTGCCCGAAAGGGAGCTACCGGTTGCGGTTCTGCTTGAACTCCCGGATAGCCTGGTTCACGTCATATTTCTGTCCGTTCTTGAAGGCGATGATGAAAGCCTCCGGAAACTTATCCAACTTTTCCTTGCGCAGGCGATAGATTTCGTTGTAATTGGTGGATGCACCCAGGGTGTATTTCACCAGATTGCCTTCCTGGAAACTATCGTAATCGGTTTCGCCCTTGAAATGAGCATCGCCCTTGCGAAGGTTTCTACTACCTACGAAAATCTGAAGCTTGAAGACCGGCGCATCGGCTATCTCAGCCTTCTTCACTTCCTTCTTCGGCTCCTGCTTCTTCACATCCTTCTTCGGCTCCTGCTTCTTCACATCCTTCTTCGGCTCCTGCTTCTTCACCTCCCGCTTTGGCTGTTCAGGCGTTGCCTCTTCACGCTTCGGCTGCTTTCCCCTCGTTACGACACGAGTCTTAGGCGCAGGTTCCTGATCAGGAACAATCTTCGGTAGATTCACATCCTCGGAATCCTTGGCACGATAAGGAACGGAAACCGATCTGTCGTACTTATTCTTGTATTTTGCGAAAGCCTCGTAGATGCCACGGGCGATATCATCCACTCTGCTGTCATTGTTGAGCAGGCGCTCTTCATCAGGAGTGGTGATGAATCCCAACTCTATGAGGCAGCCCGGCATAGAAGTTTCTCTCAAGACCAGGAATCCCGCCTGATGCACGCCCTTGTCGGGACGGTTGGCACCATCGCAGACACCTCGCTGAATCATTCGTGCCAGATCTACGCTGCGCTCCATGTTCTTGCCCTGGATGAACTCGAAGATGATATAGCTCTCAGAAGAGCGGGGATCGAAACCCTGATATCTCTGCTGATAGTCCTTCTCCATCGAGATGACGGAGTTTTCTCGCATCGCCACATCGAGATTATCCTTGGCACGGTGCATACCGAGGGTATAGGTCTCGAAGCCACGAGCCACCTTTCCTGCCGGCAAGGCATTGGTATGCACGGAGATAAAGAGATCGGCATTGGCACGGTTGGCGATATTCGCACGCTCATTGAGCGGGATGAAGACATCCGTCTTGCGGGTATAGATGACTCTTACCTCCGGGAGATTCTGCTCCACATACTTACCGAAGCGCAAGGCAACGGCAAGATTGATATTCTTTTCCTTGGATATGGCTCCGAGTGCTCCGGCATCATGACCACCATGACCAGGGTCGATGACCAGCGTGAATCGCTTATTTGCAGCTAACGATGTCATTACAAACATACACATCAAAGCCCATATCAGTGTTACTTTCTTACACATACTTTCTGATGATTTTGCAAAATTACTACTTTATTATCAGAAAACCTAATTCTAACTATAAGTTTTATCATTTGTTAATACAACCTCTACCCCTGCGCCGTCGCTGTCGGCCCCCATCGGTGGATTCACCTTGGTGATAGAGAGTTGGAGTTTCTGGATTTCCGGGAAATCGGAAAAGAGCCTATGGGCGATTCTGCCTGCCACATGCTCCAGGAGCTTGCTGGGCACCACCATTTCCTCTCTTACCTTCTGATAGACTTCGGCATAATTGAGGGTTCCCTGAAGTTCATCAGTCTGCATGGCAGAAGAGAAGTCATAATCCAGCACCAGGTTGACAAGATAATCGTTGCCAACGATTCCCTCCTGCGGCAATACGCCATGGAAAGCGTGGAAACGCACATTCCTGAGGTATATCTTACTGCTCATCAATTTCATCTTCAGTCTCCTTATAATCTATTCCGTTTTCCAAGTTATCTATTCCATTTTCTTCATAGAGGTACTTCTTCAAGGCTCTTTCCACGCCCACCCGCCAGGTGTTGAGGGTTTCGGAGGTGAGTTGCAGCTGATTGACCAGCTTGATGACGTGGGCAACCGGCATACGATAGCGCAGAACGCCGGATATGAGCTTAGCATAGTTCCAATACTCGGGATTGAACTTCTCGCTCAATCCTTCGACGGTAATCTTGTAGCCACGCTTGTTGACAAACTGGAAATCATATCGCTTCTGTCCTTCCGGGAGCACCGTCTTGATAATCTTGCCCTTGGTGACAGACTTGGGGAGCATGATGCCTTCATCCTCATCCTGCAAGCCGGTGAATATCTCGTAGGGATGACCATTGAGCAATCCGACCAAAGCCACCCATTTCTCCTTATTGTTCTGGTATCTTACCACATCGCACTCCAATTCCTTAGGTCGAACCTCTACCACTTCCGGACTAACGAGCGATTTCTGCGTTTCTTCGGAAACGAGTTTCGCCAATGGCAGATGGAGCTTATTCCAATCGACATTCTGCGCATCGAAATGCTCATGCAGGTCAGCCAATCGGGTCTTCAAATCTTTCATCAAGGCGTGGCTCGCCTCTTCGAAAGTCATATTTTCAGTATATTCCATATCAAACGTTTAATAATTAGCTGCAAAATTAAAACAATATTTCTAAAATATGAAACGTTTGAGCAGATATTTCATCAAAAAACGCACGAAAAGCTCATTATGAAGCAAAAAATGTAAAAGAACCGTGTCCTTTTTGGGAAACTTTCATTATCTTTGCATAAGATAAGAGAAATATAAAAAAGAAACAAGATATGGAATCAATCAAGAAAAGAACCTCGATTCGCAAATATGCAGACAGAGAGGTAACAGATGAACTTTTGAACAGATTGCTGGAAGAAGCGATGCGCACTCCTACCATGGGAAATCTGCAGCTCTACAGCGTAGTGGTAACCCGCAGCGAAGAGGGAAAGAAGGCTTTGGCACCAGCCCACTTCAACCAGCCGATGGTGACAGGCGCTCCTGTGGTACTCACCATCTGTGCCGACTACCGCCGTACCACCCTCTGGGCAGAAAACCGCAAGGGAACCCCGGGATACGACAACATCCTCTCGTTCATGAATGCGGCTACCGATGCCCTGCTCTTCACGCAGACTTTTACCAATCTGGCAGAAGAGGCGGGTCTGGGAACCTGCTTCCTGGGCACCACGGTGTATATGCCGAAAATGATCATCGACACCCTGAAGTTGCCGAAGCTGGTAATGCCAGTAGCTACCCTTACCATCGGATGGCCGGATGAGCAGCCTGCCCTGAGCGACCGTCTGCCATTGCGCAGCATCATCCACAACGAGCATTTCGAGGATTATACCCCAGAAAAGATTGATGACTTCTATGCCAAGAAAGAAGCACTGGAAGAGAACCAGGAGTTTGTACGCATCAACAACGTAGCAACCTTAGCCCAGGTTTTCACCGATATCCGATATACCAAGAAGGATTGCGAAGCCATGAGCATCGGATTCCTCGATGCCCTCAAACAGCAGGGATTCCTCAAATAAATAAAATAGCGCATCAGCAAGTTAATCTCGCTGATGCGCTTTTTTATTTTACTTTCAGTTTTACTTATTGAAACCTGTAATCTCTACGTAAGGAGCCTGACCTCTGCCATCCTCATCACGATAAGATACCTTGATAGTCTTGCACTCGTTCGGCATCAGACTGAAATAGTTATCGCTGTAGATAACTGGGAGAATCTGCTCACCATCACCACCCTTCAGATTCAGGCGAACCAAGAGGGCAGGTACATTGCCGGTATTGCGGATCTCTACCTCGCCAACCCACTCTTCGCCCTGCTGAACGAAACGCTTGCCGCTGACAGCAACCTCTGCCTTTGGCAACTTAGAGAGTGCCTGGAGATTGTCCTCTTCCTTACCCATCACATAGAAGTTGTCTGAAACCACCTGGTTGTTCTGCTCCAGAGTCAACTTGATGTAGTAAACCTCCTCATCCGGTTCACTTACGCTAACAGCATCGAGGGTCTGGTCTTCCGCCACATTCACTTCCTTGCTCTCCTCCTTGATCAACTTTCCGTACATATCAAAGACCTGAGCCTTTGCAACCAAGCCATTCTTGGCACCACCGGCAAAGTTGACCACCTCGGCAACCTTCTTCACTGGGTTGTACTGGATATGCAATGGTTCGCAAGCCTTCTTCACACCAAAGTAAGCCGCAGTTGGCTCAAAGTAATAATCGTAGGTACACCATACCATGCTTGGCCAGCAGGCATGACTCATCCAGATGAGCAAACCAAGACGGTCCTGCTGAGAAGACTCGTACATCGCACGGTAGCCATCATAGTTGAGCCACTGTGCCCACTTGGTAAACTGCTCAGCACTCTGAGGCTTGCCATATCGCTTCTCCATGATGTTGTTGAAAGATTCACCACCCTGGGCGCCCTTCAATGTATAATCATGCTGTCCCCAAGCATCGCTCTGTGGCCACAGATGCTCCGTTTCCATCATTCTGCTCAGAGACTCGAAGGTAGGCACATTCGGCATACCACGCTCTGAATGCAGCTTATGGCTCTGATTAGCGAAGTAGAAAGACGGTGACTTCATCTGGTAAGGACCATGACCGCTGACACCGAGGTCGGCTGAGCTAGGAATATAGCCCAACTGTGGATGGATATCCTTGACCTGCTCTCTCAGCACCTTGTCGATGGATGCAGGAGGGAAGCCCTCGTTTCTACCGCAATAGATACCGATACAAGCATGGCTGCGGATGCGGGAGATGTAATCGGCAGAGTTCTCGAGGAACATCTTGTCGTCATCAGGATCCGGTCCGTCCCATGGGTTAGCCAACCAGAAGTCCTGCCAGATCATGATACCATACTTATCGCATGCCTCATACAGTTCCTCATCACCAATCTGACCCACCCAGTCGCGAATCATATTGTAGTTCATCTCCTTATGGTAGCGAACGGCAGCATCGTATTCACGTCCACGGTAGTTGAGGTTGGTCTCAGAGAATCCCCAGTTACCACCCAATGGATTCAATCGCTTGCCATTGATGTAGATCTTGGTCTGGGTATCCAGGTCGGCATAGCTCATCTGGCGGATACCCGCCTTATAGTTGACCTCAGAGATTACCTCGCCTGAAGCCTTGTCAGAAACCTTGAAACCGGCATCATATAAATAAGGAGAACCGTAGCCGTTAGGCCACCAGAGATTCATGCGCTGGTTCTTGAGCTGAGGATAATCAGCTGGAGCGAAAGCCACCTCACGCTTCTCGTTTGGCTGCAGGCTAACCTCCTGCTCGAACTGGATTTTGCCGATAAAACCGGAAAGCTTCACGGTCTTAGCCACGGCATCTGCATTCTTCAGGAAGACAGATGGAGTCATGGTTGCCAATGTATCCGGCAGATTCAAAGTAGATGTTACCAGCGGATCGGAAACGCTCACACCGTTATCGTGGGTAAGATAGACGTCATTCCAGATACCGATTTCACGACCTGGGGTATTGGTAATCCAGTCCCAGCCGATAGATGCGTGGAAGGTAGGGTTATCAGCACCCAACTCACCACCGTTGAGGTCGGTATTCTGGAGATTCTTCTGCTTCACTACGCCGAAGTGAGCATTCTTGATGACATGCACCTCGAGTTTGTTGGCACCCGTCTTCAACTTCTTGGTCACGTCGATGCGAGAGCGGATAAAGGCACCATCGATTCTGCCAATCTTCTCACCATTCAGGAGGATATCCGCCTTCCAGTTGATACCATCGAAGTTAAGATAGGTATGCTGGTTCTTGTTGGCAGATGGCTGATGGTTGATGGTAGTACGATACCAGAAATCAGAGTTGAAGAACGACTCGGAAATCTGTCGCATATTGTCATCGTAGCGGTTATCAGGCACCGCACCGATATTCATATAGCTGGTAAGCACGGTACCAGGAACGGTAGCCTGAATCCAGGCATCACTTCCCTCACGACGCAGCTGCCACTGGTTGAGCATCTGCTTGCCATTCTTAGAAGCCAATGTGTTGGCTGCCTCGGCACGCAAGCCACCCTTACCCATCACCTGCATCTCAGACAAGGCATAGCGACCGGAAGCATCCGGCTGGGTAAGCAGCAATCTCACATATCTGCCATGACCCTTGCAAGCCACCTTCTCGGTCAAGCCCTTCTGTTTCTGCTGACCCAGGGTAGCAATATCACTCCAGTTTCTGGCATCACTGGAAACCTGAATCTTGCCCTGACGAGCCTTGTTGACCCAGAAGAGATTCACCTGATCGAAATCAGCCACAGTACCTAGATCTACATAGAGCCACTGATCATTCTTTGCCAATTCTGACTTCCATACACTGGAGAAGTGCATGGAAGGACGCCATGAAGTGGTATTATCGATGAGTTTGACGCGCCACCACACAGCACCCGGCATAGTAAATTCGATGCGTACGTGCTCGTAGTTGCCCGGTTTCTTCAAAGGAATGGAAACATTCAGCTTGCGGAGCGGCAGGCGCACCACATCCTGGAACTTGTTTGGGTCGGAACTTACCTGCTGCCTGGTAGCCTCGCCAGGAAGTCCGGTGCCTTTCTCTTCACCCAGCACCTCCCATTTCGTACCATTATGTGAACCCATCACACGAATCACATACCCCTGAGTAGCCTTGTCCTGATAGTAAGCCAATTCACCAGTAAACTTCAGGTTTCTGAGGTTTACCTTCATGGCTTCCCAATTGAACTCAGCAAAAGCCTTCTCGCCCTTGATATACTGACTGGTGACCGTGTTGCCATCGATCATCTTCTCCTTGTCACGGTTGGACAACTCGCCTTCATTCGTTCTTACACTCAGGAAGGAAGGAGCCTTGCTGGTGATGATACCATCTGTTACCAGATGACCTGTAAGATTGAAATCAGCATTCGAGGAAGTATATACCATACGGTTCAAGGCGATGTTCCTATAGGTATCATCCTTCACCATTTGAGGAGCCGTAAACTGAGATGGGCGTCCCGGATACTGTCCGATACCCCTTGTCCCGGTCTGATCATCGGCATAAGTCAAGCCCAGAGCCTGACTGAGTAAAGCTATAACCACAACTGCTTTCTTCATTATTTTTTTAAGTTTAAGTAATATACTAAGTTTTGTGCAAAGTTACAAAAAAAAATCATACGCACAAATATTTTAAACCAATTTATTTATTCTTGCGTATTTTAGGGCAAAAAAATAGCCAATGCCCTATAAAAACAAAGAAAAAGCGCAACAGGCAAATAGTCTGTTGCGCTTCTATCATTAAATTTCAATTGAACTAGTACTCATTTCTTCTTAACGGTTCACGACCAACCGTCAATCACCAACTACTCAACGACGATTGGCTTGTACTTAGGCACCAATGCCTTCATGATACACCAGCCTACGAGGTAAGCCACGCTGCAGATGCAGAATACAATCATATAAGCACCTGGTTTGCCATCGAAGCCCATGAAGGTGAAGGCAGAACCCTGACCCTCTGCGTAGGTAAAGAGCATACCAGAACCCTTGTTGATGAGGAAAGAACCGATACCACCCGCCATAGCACCAATACCAGTGATGGTAGCCACAGTTGACTTAGGGAACATATCACCGATGGTAGAATATAGGTTGGCAGACCAAGCCTGATGACCTGCACCGAGCAAACCGATGATGATAGCTGGCCACCATGCACTATACTCACCCATAGGCTGAGCAATCAGACCGAGCAATGGGAAGCAAGCGAAAATCAACATCGCACGCATTCTACCGATATATGGATTCATACCCTTCTTATCTACAAAATAGGTTGGCAAATAACCGCCACCAATACTCAATACCGTAACAATCGCATAAAGAGTGAAGATGAGGGCAATACCCATACCAGAGTCTGAAGAGTAACCATACTGATCAGAGAAGTAAGCAGGAGCCCAGAAGAGGAAGAACCACCATACACCATCGGTCATCAACTTACCCACGATGAACGACCAGGTCTGGCGATAGCTGAAGCACTTGAGGAAGCCGATTGTCTTCTCCTCAGAAGCCTCTGCAGTCTCAACTTTCTCAGCCTCAGCATTTACCTTCTCCAAATCTTCATCCTGCTCAATGTAAGTAAGCTCAGCCTTGTTTACATGCTTGCTCTGAGAAGGCTTCTCATAAAGCCACACCCAGAGACCCATCCATACATAACCGAGCACACCGATGATGATGAAAGCCCACTCCCAGCCCATGCTGCGAGCCAACAATGGAATGGTAGCTGGAGCTGCTAAGGCACCTACAGATGCACCACTATTGAAGATGGCTGTAGAGAACGCACGGTCTTTCTTTGGGAAATACTCAGCGGTTACCTTAATGGCTGCTGGGAAGTTACCTGCCTCACCCACAGCAAGAATCAAGCGGCAAGAGAGGAACAACCATACACTGATGGTGGCGATAGCTACAGCTGCATCACTGCCAGCCTGTACCATGCGAAGTGCCTCGATAGAATCGTAACCCTCGATCTCCATAGCTACCCAACCGCAACCTGCGTGCATCACAGCACCGGTTGACCATACGAAGATGGCGATGAGATAACCTTTCTTGGTACCCATCCAATCCACGAACTTACCTGCAAAGAGGTTTGCGATGGCATAGAAGATAGAGAAAAGACCGGTAATCGTACCGTAGTCGTCATCAGTCCAGTGGAATTCTGGAGCGATGAAGTCTTTCCATGTTAATGACAGAACCTGGCGGTCCATATAATTGACTGTGGTGGCAATAAAAAGCAACGCACAGATTACCCAACGGAAGTTGGACATTTTACTTGTTGAAATAGGACTCATTTGTCTCAGTTTTTAAGCGTTTTGTTTTGTTATTCTAATGTAGGGATCTTTACCACCTGCATATCATTATAGATGAGGTTCTCACCCGCCATACCCCAGATAAAGGTATAGTTGCTGGTACCTGCAGCGCAGTGGATAGACCATTCAGGAGCAATGACAGCCTGCTCATTGTTCAACCAGATAGGACGTGTCTCCTGTGGTTCACCCATGACATGGAGAATCTTCTGACCCTCTGGGACATTATAATAAAGGTAAGTCTCCATACGGCGGAGGTGAGTATGAGCAGGCATGGTGTTCCAAACAGAACCCTCCTTCAACTCGGTAACACCCATCTGCAGCTGGCAGGTACGGACACCAGCCACACCATCGATGATCAACTGGTGGATCACACGGTCGTTGCTCTCCTTCAGGCTACCCGCCTTGATGTTGTTGGCATCCTTCAGGGTTACCTTCTTGGTAGGATAGGTCTGATGAGCGCAGGCACTGTTCATATAGAACTTAGCAGGCTTGGCAGCATCCTTACTGCTTACTTCGATGCTCTTGGCACCACGACCTACATAGAGAGCCTCCTGAAAAGCAAGTGTATATTTCTTGCCATCTACGGTAACTGTTCCCTCGCCACCGATATTGATGATACCCAACTCACGGTTGTCGAGCAGATTCTTCTGATCGTTTGGCTTATCAGTATAAAGCGGAGCGATAGAAGTAAGCTTCAAAGGAGCGGTTGTTGGCTCTGCACCACCGATGAGGAAACGGTCGAACATGGTGTAGGTCCAGTTTACCTCACCTGGAGCGAACACCTTCTCGATAGCGAACTCACTGCGGAGACGCTCGGTTGTATAATGCTTGGCATCCATCGGATTGCTCGCATAACGAACGTTATAATTAGTATAGGCATTTTCTGCCTTCACTTCGTATCCACACTTACCACACTGGCCAAAAGCCTGACTTGCTGTTAATACCATTGCTGCTAATATTAATGTTAATTTCTTCATAATCGTTTACTTTGAACTTTGAATTTTGAACTTTGAACTTTATGATTACTTGAATTCTTCGTTCTTCACTTTCTTGTTTTATTTCTTGGCTGCTGCCTTTTCTTCTTTCATGATGCGCTGGCGGTTGAGAACCAGCAGGGCGATGGTGAGGATGGTGAGCACGCCCATACCAACGTATGAAAGCTTCACACCACGATAGATGACCCATCCGAAGAGAGAGGAAGCGAAATCGAGCGCACCACCTGCGAATCCGTCAGGGATATGAGCGGCATTATCGCCTGTGGCAGCATAAACCTGGTTGGCTGCCATCGTAAAGTCAGGAGCCATATCGGTTACGAAATAGAGACCGATAATCAGGGCTACCAAACCGATGATAAGTGTCTTCACCACATTACCCTTGGTAAATGGCAAGATCATTGGGAAGAGGTAGAACATACCAGCCAATGATGCCAATGGCAAGAACTGGTTGCCTGGCAGGAAGACTGCGATTGCCAGGATAACCGGAATCAAGATAACTGATACCACCAAGGTAGTAGGATGACCGATAACCAAGGCAGGACTCATACCGATGTGTACCTTCTTGCCGTTGAACTTGGTCTTGACCAACTCCTGTGTCTTCTCAGAGATAGGCTTCAAACCATCGATAAAGAGAGAGGTGATACGAGGAATCAGCTCCATCACAGCTCCCATGGTTACACCCAGAAAGAGAATCTTCTTGATATCCAACTGAGCAGCCCAACCAATCAGGGCACCTACGATGACACCGAGAACCAATGGTTCGCCGAGCACACCAAACTTCTTCTTCAATCCCTCTGCATCTACATCGAGCTTAGAGAAACCAGGAATCATATCCAGGAGCTTGTTGAAGACGATGGCAAATGGCATGAAACTCTGGCAGAATGGCTGCGGAATAGAGATTCCATCCAAATCGTAGTACTTCTGGAACTTGTCGGCGGTCAGGTCTGCACATACCAATGTAATCATATAGCAGACGATGGCTGCGAAGTATCCCCAAAGCAAGCTCTCGCCCATCACGAAGTAAGCTACGGCACCGATGAATGCGAAATGCCAGTAGTTCCAGAGGTCGATGTTTACCGTACGGGTGGTCTTGGTAATCAACATCAGGAAGTTGACACCCAAGCAGATTGGGATAATCAAGGCACCCACCGCAGTATTATAAGCTACGGCAGCAGCTGCAGGCCATCCCATATCAAACACATTCAACTGCAGGTGATAGATGTCGGAGATAGCCTTCAACGGGTCATTGAAGTTGGTAGTCAGCAAAGCTGTCACCACACCCAGTCCCACGAAACCCACACCTACGAAGAGTCCCGACTTCAAAGCCTTTCCAAATTTCATGCCAATACACAGTCCGATGACCGTGAAGATGATAGGCATCATCACGCTCGCACCCAGACTAATGATATAGCTAAATACTTGTTCCATTATTACTTTTGAATTGTTAAATAGTTAAAGAAATACACATAAAAGTGCACCCTTGCTTGTTTTTAGATGATTTGTTGGTTGCAAAGATACACTTTTTTATTCATATTCAATACGTTTTAATGGAAAAATTTACGTAAAAAAGAATCCCATCCGAGCTTTTCGGATGGGATTTATCGTTTTTTATACGTTTTTGCACGATTTATTGTCGCCAGCAACGCTTCTTTTCACGCTTAATCCTGGTAATAAACCCTCTTCACTCGGTTGCTGATGGTGGTCAGCACTTCGTAAGGAATTGTCTCCAGAATATCACTCAACACCTGAACAGGAAGATGCTCGCCGAAGATTTCCACGCTATCACCTTCCTTGCAGTTGATGCCGGTGACATCGATCATCGCCACATCCATACAGATGTTGCCTACATAATCTGCCTTCTGACCATTGACCAGACAGTAGGCGTGGCGATTGCCGAGACGGCGGTTCAAGCCATCAGCATATCCGATAGGAATGGCAGCGATGACACTGTCCTTATCAAGGATGGTCTTGCGACTGTAGCCTACACTATCGCCCGCCTTCACGTTGTGCATCTGGAGAATGGTAGTCTTCAGGGTGCTCACGCAGTTGATGGTCTTGTTGTTGCGGGAGTTGATGCCATAGAGTCCGAGACCCAGGCGGCACATATCCAACTGGCGCTCCGGGAAGTGCTCGATACCTGCCGAATTGCAGATATGGCGCAGGATTTTATGGTCGAAGGCAGCCTGCAGCTGTCGGCTTCCCTTATCGAAGAGTTCAAACTGATGAGCTGAGAAATCATCGAAACTATCGTCATCGCTTCCCACGAAGTGAGAGAATACGGAACGAGGGATGATGGCATTCTGATGCTTCAGCTTACCGATAAGCTCCTCCATATCGTTTTCAGGATCGAAGCCCATGCGATGCATACCGGTATCGAGCTTGATGTGAACAGGAAATCCGGTGACACCCTCCTTCTCTGCAGCCTTGATGAGCGCATCGAGCAATCGGAAAGAATACACCTCAGGCTCCAGGTCGTAATCGAACATGGTCTTGAAGGCCGTCATTTCCGGGTTCATAATCATGATGTTGCTGGTGATACCGTTCTTGCGAAGGGTGACACCCTCATCGGCAACAGCCACAGCCAGATAATCTACACGATGATCCTGCAGGGTCTTGGCAATCTCTACCGCTCCGGCACCATAGCCATCCGCCTTGATCATGCAGACCAGTTTGGTTTCCGGCTTCATGAAGGCACGGTAGTAGTTGAGATTGGCAACCACCGCATTCAGGTTGACCTCGAGGGTGGTTTCATGCACCTTCTGCACCAGCAGTTCGGTAAGCTGATCGAAACCAAACTGGCGGGCACCCTTCAGGAGGATAACCTCATCGCGGAGGGAGGCAAAGACCTCACTATTGATAAACTCCTCCACATTCGGGAAGAAGAACTTTTCTGAAATCTGAATCGTATCATGCTGTTTGCAGAGTTCCGGACCGATACCGATGAACTTCACTACGCCACGCTTGCGGGCAAGATCGCTCACCTCTTTATATAGAGCCTCAGGAGTCTGACCGCTCTGATAGATATCGCTCAAGATCAAAGTATGGCGACGGCCACGATGATCAGGACGGCGGTTCATGAAGTCGAGAGCGATGTCGAGTGAGTTGATATCGCTGTTGTAACTGTCGTTGATGAGTGTACAGCCATGCTGACCCACCTTTACCTCCAGTCGCATCGCAACCGGTTCGAGCAGTGCCATACGCTTGTCGATATCCTCGGCAGAGAGTCCGATCTTGGAAGCGACAGCAGCACAGATGATGGAGTTCTGGATGGAAGCATCATCAATGAAAGGAATGGAGAAGCTATCCTCTACACCTTTATATATATAGGTGATGACGCTCACGCTCTGCTGCTTCTCTATCTTCTTGACATAGAAAGGAGCCTCAGGGTTCTTGAGCGACCAGAAGAGTTTCTCGCCTTTATAATCAGGATATTCAGCCACCACCTTGGTAATCACCTCATCATCGCCATCATAAACCACGGTTTCAGCATCATGGAAGAGGATGAGCTTCTCACGGCACTTCTCCTCCAGGGAAGAGAAGTTCTCCTGATGGGCTGAACCCACATTGGTAAGAACGGCGATGGTAGGCTGGATGATGTCACGGAGGGCAAGCATCTCGCCAGGCTGACTGATACCCGCCTCGAAGACACCTACCTGGGTCTGCTCGTTCATCAGCCAGACAGACAATGGCACACCTATCTGGGAATTGTAACTGCGAGGGCTGCGGGTAACGAACATGCTTGGCGAGAGCAGCTGATAGAGCCACTCCTTGACCATCGTCTTGCCGTTGGAACCCGTAATACCCACGATAGGGATATTGAATTCATCACGATGGCGTTCAGCCAGACGCTGAAGAGCCTCCAGCGTATTGACCACCTTCAGGAAGTTAGCCTCCGGATAATCAGAAGCATAGCCCTTAGGGACATCAGTTACCACAAAGTTTTTCACACCTCTGCGATACAGTTCAGGGATGTAATTATGACCATCATTGCGCTCAGACTTGAGTGCAAAAAACAGAGTTTCCTCTGGGAAACAAAGAGAACGACTATCGGTCAGGATAAAACCGATGTTGGTATCATTGTCTCCATAGCGACGCGCACCTATCAGTGTGGTTACCTTTTCAATAGTATATGTCATTGTCTTAATACTTTAAATGTTCTACATTATGCTTTTGGGCTTTCAGCCCGCCACTAACCCATATTTTTTCTCGAACCATCTTTTCCTTTCTTCCGTTCTGGCGATGAACTTCTGATGTTCCTCGCTATCGGGGTTGAAGGGCTTGTGGCCGAGGGCTTCCCGGATGGGACGCCAGTCTTCCAGGAACAGCTCGGCAGCCTTGCCGAAATAGGTTTCCCGGAATTTCTCCCAGATATATTCTACTGCCTGATCGCTCGGGTGCAGCATATCTTCCTTGTAGAAACGGTAATCACGAAGTTCATCGTTCATGATTTCGTAAGCTGGAAAATAGCTCACCACACCAGGGTTTGCCTTCACCAAGCGGTCTGCAGCCAACTGAAGCGTAGCCTTCGAAAGCTGACTTCCGTGATAGCCGTATTTGGCATAACGGATGGGGCTTACGGTGATGATTACCTTTTCAGCTTTCAGCAAATCAATCGTCTTTTGCAGATACGCAGCACATTCCTCTACACTCAGTTTCCTTTCCTCGAAAAGGCGCTGGGGGCGCTTCTGGCAGTTATCCACAATCTCGCCCGTTTCCTTCAGAATATACACGTGGTTCGTACCCAACGTAAAGACTGCCACACGAGGATGCACCTCGGCGCATTTCTCTACCGTATGGAGAATGCTTGCCGGATTATACATTACACCGAAAGGATTCACCGTAGCACGGAAGCGATTCTCCACGAATCGGCGACCCAGATTGTCGGCAAAGCAACTGCCCACGAAGAGCATCTGCTCTGCCGGCTGTATCTCGAAGTCGGCCTTCGGAATATCAATTTCTGTTCGAAACTGCATCTGTCTTCTTGCGCTTTTTGATTTCCACTCCTATACCTATTATAATAAGGAGTACCAGAACACCATAGCCGATATAAGCTACCATCTCTGTATTCTTGAGCGACTGAGGATGGAAATCGAGTACCACCTTGTGGTTGCCCGGTTTCACGTTGATGGCACGGAGGATATAATCCACACGTCCCAGTTCTACAGGCTGACCATCTACGGTAGCAGTCCATCCAGGATAGTAAATCTCAGAGAAGACGATGACGCCACCCTTGCTCGACTTCACCTCGTAGGTGAGGTTGTTTGGTTTATACTGGATCATCTTCACCACCGAAGTATCATCCTGCTTCACGCTCTGAGCCAGCTGCTCCTTGAACTTGGCATCAGCCACCGCCACATGGCGGAGGTTGACCTTACCCACGCCATCAATCTCCTCGTTGGCATTGTTGACATACTGCACCTCATCCACAAACCAGGCATTGCCGTAGGCGTATGGATTCTGTACAGGAACCGTCTGACCGCCCTGCAAAGGCAGGATGAAGTATTTGGTATTGAGCATGTTCAATACAGGGAAGATACTGTCGCCATTCACCTTGGTCATGTCGCCGCCAGCAGCAGCCACAGCCTGCATGGTCTTCTGCATCTCAGGAGCGATATGTGCATCGATCATCTCCTGATAGCGACGGAGCTTGGCAGGGTGATAACCACCAATACTCTTGTGGTAATAAGAGGTCTCGTTCTCATTAAAGGTATTGGAAGCGAGATTAAGCACACGGTAATCGAGCGCCTTATCGCGGCAGATAATCTTGTCGGTCTCCGTCATCTGCTGAGGAGTATCGCGCACGTTCTTATCTACGAACATATCATCGTAGAGATAACGCTTGTTCACCATCCACATATCTACGAGACAGAGCACTGCGATGCCGGCAATCATATACTCAGCACCCAACTTCTTCATCTTGTAAAGCAGCAGGAAGGCTGAGCCGATGACGATGACCCAGAACGAGCGCCAGCAATCAGAAGTAAAGATGCTCTTGCGAATCTCGATGAGATTGCTCATGAGCGGACCCTGGTATTCTGCCGGCAACTGCTGCAACGCCTGAGTTTCCTGAACGGAAATGAAATCAGGGAAGAAGACACTCGGCATCAGGGCAAAGAGCAGACAGAAGCCTGCCGTCAGACCAAAGCTGGCATATACCAGCTTGATCTTGCTGGTGAGTATCTCCGGCTCATCAATGATTTTCTTCAAAGCCATCATGGCAAGCAACGGAATGGTGAACTCGGCTATCACGAGAATAGAAGCCACCGTTCGGAACTTGGCATACATCGGAATGTAATCAAGGAAGAAATCGGTGAACGGCATGAAGTTTCTACCCCATGAGAGCAGGATGCTCAGGATGGTGGCAGCCAGCAATGCCCACTTCATCGGACCCTTGACAATAAACAAACCGAGAATGAAGAGCATACATACGAATGCTCCTACATATACAGGACCGCTCGTACCAGGCTGGTTGCCCCAGTACTGTCCGAGCTGCTGATAAATCTGCACGAAGTTAGGATCCGCCTTCTCCATCGCCTGCGTATTCTGGGCGAGAGGTACGGAAGCACCACCCTTGGCATCAGGAATCAAGAGCGTCCAGGTTTCATCAATACCATAGCTCCACTGGGTGATATAGTCTCTATCCAAACCACTGCTGGTCTGGTTGGCAGTATTCTTCTTCACCAGTTCGCTCTTTCCACGCATGGTTTCCTGACCATACTGCCAGGTATGATACAGGTTGGAGAGGTTGAGCGAGATACCGATGAGGGCACCCACGACACATACCGCAGTCGCCTTGCCGAAGCGGGCGAGTTCCCCCTTCTTGATGGCATCTACCAGGAAGGCAATCACCATGAAGAGGATGATGAAGAGATAATAATAGGTCATCTGCACGTGGTTGGCATTCACCTCGAAAGCCGAGAAGATGGCGGTGAGGAGCAGACCTTTCAGATACTTACCCCGATAAGCCAGTACCACACCCGCAATCATAGGAGGCAGATAGGCCAAAGCCCATACCTTCCAGATATGACCTGCAGCAATGATAATAAAGAAGTAGGATGAGAATGCCCAGATGATGGAACCCAGCGCCGCCAGCGATTGTCGGAAATCGAAGGCACGGAGCATGATATAAAAGCCCAGGAGATAGACAAACACATACCATACATAATCAGGCAACCACAGATGATAAGCCTTCGTTACCTGGCTGAGCACCTGGGTACTGCCGTACGAAGGCGACATCTGATAGGTTGGCATACCACCAAACACAGAGTTGGTCCAACGGGTTGTCTCGCCAGTCTGCTGTTGGAAAAGCTCTTTCTCATGTCCCAATCCCTTGCTCGCCGCCGAGTCGTGTCGGAACAGAATTCGTCCGTCCATGTCGGCAGGCATGAAGTACACGAAAGAGATCACTGCAAAAACAATCACTACCAGAATATCCAGTAGATACTTCTTCAATAATTTCATCTTTTTCTATAAACGTTTATAATTTGGTGCAAAGATAATGAGAAATGAAGACACTACAAAATAATAGAAGAAACTTTTTACTTTTTTTATCGAAGAAAAGACGCAATAGGGTTTTCCCCCTATCATTATAGGGATTCTCACGCTGCAAGATGACCGAAAATCAAAGGTGGCAAAATCAAGAGCATATTATAAAATATAGGTGGGGAAATGTTTTTTTATGGGATTTATTTTGTAACTTTGCACCCAGAATAGAAATAAATCGATATGAGAATAGGAATTATCGTTGCGATGGACAAGGAGTTCACGCAACTCAAGACATTATTGACAGAATCGCAGACAGAGCGAAAGAATCATAAGGACTTCGTCATCGGAAAGATCGGCGAGAATGAAGTAGTGATGCAGCAGTGCGGCATCGGAAAGGTAAACAGCGCCATCGGAGCTGTGGAAATGATTGATAATTACCACCCAGACCTCGTCATCTCTTCGGGTGTGGCTGGAGGCGCTGACATCAACCTCAATGTTACCGAAGTGGTGGTAGCTACCGACTGTGTATATCACGATGCTTACTGCGGTGACGAATGCGAGTATGGACAGATTCTCGGTATGCCTGCCCTCTTCAAGACCCCTAAGGAGTATGTAGAAAAGGCGCTTGCCATCAATGCACAGCCTGACAACCAGCATCCCAAGATTCATGCCGGACAGATTGTAAGCGGAGAATGGTTCGTAGATAGCAAGGAGAAGATGCGATCTATCCTGGAGCACTTCCCTCACGCCATGGCTGTGGATATGGAAAGCTGCTCCATCGCACAGACCTGCCACATCTACAAGACTCCTTTCATCTCCTTCCGCATCATCAGCGATGTACCTCTGAAGGATACCAAGGCACAGCAGTACTTCGACTTCTGGGCTAAAATGGCAGAAGGATCATTCAATGTTACCAAGGCTTTCCTCGAAAGTCTGTAAACTATAAATTGTAAATTATAAACTATATGAATAAGATTCCAAGTTTTACAATCAATCATAACAAGTTACTCCGCGGCATCTACGTTAGCCGCAAGGACGAAGTAGGCGGAGAAGTAGTCACCACCTTCGATATCCGCATGAAGGTGCCTAACCAGGAGCCTTGCCTCCACAACGGTGCCATCCATACCATCGAGCACCTGGCAGCCACCTACCTGCGCAACGACGAGGAGTGGAAAGACCGCATCATCTACTGGGGACCAATGGGATGCCTCACCGGCAACTACCTCCTCATCAAGGGCGACCTGGAGAGCAAGGACATCGTAGAACTGATGAAGCGCACCTTCCAGTTCATCGCCGACTTCGAAGGAGAAATTCCAGGACAGGCAGCCAAGGATTGCGGTAACTATCTGCTCCACGACCTGCCTATGGCAAAGTATGAATCGAAAAAATATTTGGAAGAGGTGCTCAACTGCATCACCGAAGAAAATTTGATTTATCCTACACAGGACTAACCCTATACAAACGCCCGCAAAGCAAATTTGCGGGCGTTTATATTTAATTAACCAGAAAAGTTTTGTTACTATTTATAAAACTCCTATCTTTGCAGATGAATCATTAGTAACAATCACCAATAGCATCAATAACTATTATATACATCTATTATTATGGTAAGATTAAAGTGTATCGATTTAAATACAACAACCATGAACATCAAAAAAGTTTTTATAGGGGTGTCCTTCGTCATGACTGCCATGGCTGGCCACTCCCAGAGTGTTTTCCAAGTAAAGCAGCAGTCGTTGCCTAATCCAGACAACGAGCCAACAGCTGTGTTCCCGGTTCCAAGTGATCGCCAGATGAAATGGCAGGAGACTGAATTCTATGCCTTCTTCCATTATGGCATGAATACCTATACCAACAGAGAATGGGGACTCGGAAGTGAAGACGTAACCCTTTTTGCACCAACCAAGAAGCCAAACCCGGCTCAATGGCTCAAGGCTGTAAAGGCTGCTGGCATGAAGGGCGGTATCGCCGTAGTCAAGCATCATGACGGTTTCTGCCTCTGGCCTACATCTACTACTGACCATTCCATCGTCAATGCCGGCAATGAGAATGGCAAGACTACCAACATTCCCCGCGACTTTGCCAAGGCTGCACGAAGCTTGGGAATGAAGTACGGCTTCTATGTTTCTCCATGGGATAGAAACAGCCAATACTACGGTACTGAGAAATATGTAAACGATGTTTTCCTGCGCCAGTGCGCGGAGTTGGCACAATATGGCAAAGACCAGTTTGAAATGTGGTTTGATGGTGCCAACGGTGGTGACGGATACTACGGCGGACGCAATACGACCGTGAACGTAGATCGTTCTACATATTATGATATTCCTAACCTCAGAGACTCTATCCACAAGGTTTGTCCAGACATCATCCTCTGGGGTGTGGGTGCTGAGGCAAGATGGATAGGCAACGAGGCAGGATGGGCTGGCGAAACCAACTGGCTCACCGACGAAAGAGGCTATGCACCAGAAAGCAACGGTATGTATGGTACCGAGGATGGCTGGCAGTGGGACCCGGGAGAGAGCGATGCCAAGTTCACCGACAAGGGATGGTTCTGGCACGAGGGCGAGAAGCCACTCTCTGTTGAGCGCCTCTTCCAGATGTATCTGGAGACTGTAGGTAGAAATGCAACCTTGATTCTCAACTGCCCTCCGGACAAGAGTGGTCTGTTGCCGGAGATCGACGTTCGCGTGCTCAAGGATATGGGCAATATGATTCGCACCCGTCTGGGCAAGGACCTGGCTCAGAAGGCAAAGGTTACTGTAAGCAACACCCGAAAAGCTGGTGCCAACCGCAACTATGCAGCCAAGAACCTGACAGATAACAACAAGAATACCTATTGGGCTACTGATGACGGCGTGAAGCAGGCTACCATCACCTTCAACTGGGACAAGCCACAGACCGTTCGCTATGTGGATATGATGGAGTACATCCGCAAGGGTCAGCGAGTAAGAAAGTTCCATATCGAAATCTCTGAAGACGGAAAGACATGGAAACCTATCGCTGAGAAGTGCACCACCACAACCATCGGATACAAGCGCATCATCCCGTTGAACGGCAGCACATCAGACAGTTACGGCAAAGGCTATCAGGTGAAAGGCCTGAAGGTTGTCATCGACGACAGCAAGGCTTGCCCATTGTTACATTCCATTAAAGTATTTTAAACTTTGACTCTACACTACGAACATGAAGAAATTACTCATAGCATTGTGTTTGTTACCATTGGCTGCAATGGGACAAGAAATTAAGTTCGACACCCAGGATTACAAATCCGTGGGAGTTTACGACAGATGGGAGCATTCCCCATTCCGCACAGGAGAACTGGCAGGCAACTGCGAGGTTGTGGATAATCCTGACCTCACCAACAATCCTAACAAGAAGGTGCTGGGCTTCCAGCGTTCACGCCTGGCTTCCAACATCTTCGGTGCAAGAATAGATCTGAAGAAGCCGATTGCACTCGGTCCATCCGGAAAAGTGGTTCACGTACTGATCAACCGTCCGATGGAAGGCAGAGTGATGCTGGTAGGTCTCGGAAAGAGAAGAGACAGAGCCGGACAGTCGCAGGAAGTAGAGCAGTTCTGGATTAAATCCACCACTCCTGTTCCTGCAGGACAGTGGGCTGATGCCGTTTTCCCAATCAAGAGCGCAGAAGGTGTGGATATCTATAGCCTGGTAGTGGTTCCTCACGCAGAGTCTCCTCATGAGATGAAGGAGGATGAAGTAGTATATATTGACGATATCAATATCCACCTGACCAACGCTCCACGCATCACCTTGCTGAAGACCGAAGGTACAGCCAAGAAGAAGGCTCACAGCGAGTTTGTTTCTGTAACCGAGGCCAACCGCAACGGTATGGTGACCGCAGCAGATGGAACTACCCTCAACAACCACAAGGTGGCATACGGCAAGCCATTCAAGGTGAAGATGGTTCCTGCTCCAGGATTCACATACGGTGACTTCACCATTACCCATGGTGATCAGGTAGAATCACTCAAGAAGACAGATATCGCCAAGGATGGTACCTTCACCATTCCTGCCAAATGGATGGATGGCAACGTAACCATCGAGTGCATCTTTATTTCTACAAGTAAATAAAGATCAGATACATTCATATTAAAAAAGCAGCTTGGAATCTCCTATGAAATTCCAAGCTGCTTTTTTATATTTCCATTATTTCTGTTTTCTCTTACATCTACCACTTCAGTTTTCCGTATTTCTCCTTATACCATATCTGCCAGCCATTTACCAGGTTCTGCCAAATCACATAGGCACCCGGAGCTACGGCTGCAAGCGGATTCAGGAAGGTAAGGGTGAGCCAGATACCAACAACGGTATTCTTCTGTCCCAAGGCCTGACCGGCACTGATGCTCGCATCATAATGTCTGCCCACAGCCTTACCGATGGCAAACTGAATAATACAAACAAAGAGCGGAACGATGAGCAGCAAGGCAAGAATCCATCCCGAAACCTCGGCATGGAGGATATTACGAACCGTCTCGCCCATCAGGATAGTAAGGTTGAAGCACCACATATAGAAGCCCAGATCCTTCACGCTCTTCACCTTATCCACCCACTTAGGCAGAAACTTGCGGCTCAGCAAAGCCAGGAGCAAAGGTACCACCAGTACCGTGGTTACGTTTCTGAATACCATCGCACTCATAAAAAGAAAGGAAACATCTGCCCCCTTCTCCACCATCGGGAAAAGACTCGGAATAATCACCATCGTAAAGACATTAGCTATCACCGTATAAGTTGTCAACGAGCCGATGCTTCCACCTAACTTCTCCGTCACCACAGCCACGGCAGCCGCCGTAGGACAGATAAAACAGATGAAAGCACCTTCAAGCACCAGCTTGGTTTCATAATTATCTCCGAATTCGAAGATAAGCACCACCATCATCAGTGCCAGACTGGTTCGGATGAGCTGCAGGATGAAATGCCAAGCCTTCGGTTTCATCTCCTTGATTTCAATCTTACAGAAGGTAACATAGAGCAAGGCAAAGAGCACCACCGGCATCATATCCACCAGTTTCGGTCCCACCGCATCGCCCAAAGGTTCCAGGAAAGGAACATTGGCGAAGATCAGATAGCCCACGGCTCCCAATACCAGAGAACAGGGCAAAGAAAACTTTCTAAAGAATTTCCACAACCACATACGCATACATTAAAAAAAGAATCCCCTGCAAGCAGACTGCCTAGGCAATCGGCTAGAGGGGAATTCTCACGGATCCATTTATATATAAGCTATAGCTTAATCCTTATTACTACGCTTGCGCTCCAAGTGATCGAGAATCACCTTGCGCATACGCATACTCTTAGGAGTTACCTCTACGTACTCATCCTCGCGGATGTACTCCAGGCACTCCTCAAGGCTCATCACGGTCTTTGGAATCACGCGAGCCTTATCATCAGAACCAGAAGCACGCACGTTGGTCAGCTGCTTTGCCTTGGTTACGTTAACCACCAGGTCGTTGTCGTGAACATGCTCACCAACAACCTCGCCGCCGTAAACCTCCTCACCTGGGTCGATGAAGAACTTACCGCGATCCTGCAGCTTATCGATGGCGTAAGCATAGGCAGTACCTGTCTCCAGCGCAATCATGCTACCGTTAGAACGGCGGGTAATCTCGCCCTTGTATGGCTGATACTCCTTGAAACGGTGAGCCATGATAGCCTCACCCTGAGAAGCAGTGAGCACATTGGTACGAAGACCGATGATACCACGTGAAGGAATATCGAACTCAATATCCACACGCTCGCCCATGTTCAGCATAGAGGTCATATCACCCTTACGACGGGTAACCATATCAATCATCTTAGAAGCAAACTCCTCTGGTACGTTGATGGTCAACTCCTCGATAGGCTCGCACTTCACGCCATCAATCTCCTTGTAGATAACCTGTGGCTGACCTACCTGGAGCTCATAGCCCTCGCGACGCATGGTCTCGATGAGCACAGAAAGATGGAGCACACCACGACCAGAAACAATCCACTTATCGGTGGTGTCCTCATAAGGCTGAACACGAAGAGCCAGGTTCTTCTCCAACTCCTTGTTCAGGCGGTCCTGAATGTGGCGTGATGTACAGAACTTACCCTCCTTACCGAAGAATGGTGAATCGTTGATGGTGAAGAGCATGCTCATGGTAGGCTCATCTACAGCGATAGGAGGAAGTGGCTCTGGGTTCTCGTAGTCGCAGATGGTATCACCAATCTCGAACTTCTCCAAACCGACAACGGCACAGATGTCGCCAGAATCCACATGGTCTGTCTTCTTATGACCCATACCCTCGAAGGTATGGAGTTCCTTGATCTTAGTCTTCTCCTGGGTACCGTCACGATGGCAGATAGTTACGTTCATACCATCCTTCAAAGTACCACGGTGTACACGACCTACGGCGATACGACCGGTGTAAGAGCTATAATCAAGAGATGTGATCAAGAGCTGAGGAGTACCCTCCAGCTGCTTAGGAGCAGGGATAATCTCCACAATTTTGTCGAGCAAATAATCAATGTTATCTGTTGGCTTGTTGTAGTCATCGCTCATCCAGCCATTCTTTGCTGAACCGTAAACCACAGTGAAGTCAAGCTGTTCCTCAGTAGCATCGAGGTCGCACATCAGGTCGAACACCATCTCGTACACCTCTTCAGGGCGACAGTTAGGCTTATCTACCTTATTAACGACAACGATAGGCTTCAGTCCGAGCTGCAAAGCTTTTTGCAGCACGAAACGAGTCTGAGGCATAGGACCCTCGAAAGCATCGACGAGGAGGAGGCATCCGTCTGCCATGTTGAGCACGCGCTCAACCTCACCACCGAAGTCAGAGTGTCCAGGAGTATCGAGAATATTAATCTTAGTACCTTTCCAATTGATAGACACATTCTTTGAGAGAATGGTTATACCACGCTCGCGCTCCAAGTCGTTGGAATCGAGCACCTCGCCGCTGTTATCCTGGCCGTCACGGAACAGCTTACCAGCGAGCATCATCTTGTCAACCAAGGTAGTCTTACCATGGTCAACGTGTGCAATAACTGCAATGTTTCTAATGTCTTGCATTTCCTTTACCTTAAATACTTAATGAATTTGGGTGCAAAATTACAAAAAAATCCCGAAAAATTTGCATAATTCACTGAAAAGTTGTACCTTTGCACCGCATTTTAACGGAAACCACCGTGAGGAAGGTCCTAATGTGCATAACATTCATTCATAATAATTAAATTTTAAGTATCACAGCTATGTATTTAGACAAAGCAAAAAAAGAAGAGATCTTTAGCAAGTACGGAAAGTCTAACTCTGATACTGGTTCAGCTGAGAGCCAGATAGCATTGTTCTCATACCGTATTGCTCATTTGACGGAGCACGTTAAGAAGAACCGTAAAGATTATACTACAACACGTGCGTTGACACAGCTTGTAGGAAAGCGTCGTGCATTGCTCGATTACTTGTATGATCGCGACATCAATCGCTATCGTGCTATCATCAAGGCCCTCGGTCTTCGTAAGTAATCAGCGAAAGCAGACACATTGCTTAACAGAATTAAAAATCCCATCACTCGCAAGAGCGATGGGATTTTTCTTTTTAAGATTCTATCTTCCATTCCAGGCTGTTCACCTCATCCTTCACCGAGAAGTTCAAGCCTATCTTCACCATCTTCTTGCCGCTCATCTTGAAAGCATCGGCATAGTGTTTTGCCTCTATCTGGGCGAGAGCCTCCTCGGCACTCTTGTTGAACTTCAGCTCCATCACGTAGATGGTATCTGCAGTCTCCATCGTGATATCGATTCTGCCCTTCGCTGTATGCTGCTCCACGAGGATATCATAGTTGGTGAGCAGGGCAAACATGATGTAGAGCGTCTGCTGCCAATGCCCCTCGTAGTGGGTGTTGTCACAATAAGGCACCGTCTCCAGAAAGTCGTTCAGCAGGCAGAAAGCGGCATCCATATCCCCCTTCTTCACCAATACCGACATCTTGGCGATGGTCGTGTTAGCCTTCGCCGACTTGTCCATCAGATAATGAGGCAAGAGACTACCATACAGCCCCACCCTAATCTCCTGGTTAGGCAATGCCAACAGGTACAATTTTGTAGGCTTGTCATATCCCTTGATGGTGACGTATCCACTCTGATAGAGCAAAGGAACGATGGTGGTCATCGTTTCGGTGGGGGCATCAAAGTCCTTCTTGCCCACCTCTATGGCCTCGCCAAGGTCTGCAGGCAAGAATTCATACTTTCTCATCATATTGATAAGATAGGTAGGTGTGCCCGATCCGAACCAATAATCATCCATTTCCTGCTTGGCAAAGCAATTCAGCAAACTATAAGGATTGAACACATCAGGAGATGGCCAAGTGAAGTGATAACCGTCATAATGGTCTTTCAGCTCCTGGATGGTCTCCTCCCTGCTCAGTTCCAGATGCTCGGCAAGAGCATCGATATCATCGCTCATCTGGGTCAACAGTTCCTCTTTGGTGATACCGCAGATACCGGCATAAGGCTCATCCATGCTCACGTTGGTGATATTGTTCAGCTCGCTGAAGATGCTCAGCTGCGAGAACTTCGTGATGCCCGTCATGAAGACGAAGCGCAGCATAGACTCGTTTCCCTTCAGAGGACTATAGAAGTTGCGCATCGTGTTGCGGAGCTCATCGAGTTTCTCCTTCTCATGCGCCACATCCAGCAGCGGTGCGTCATATTCATCAATGAGCACCACCACCTGCTTGCCCGTCTTCCGGTAAACGGCATTTATCAAATCGTCAAGACGAATATTAACATCTATTTTATTGCTCTTGCAGTCGAACCTAGCCTCTTGCTTCTCAATAATATCCAACAAATAACGATTCAGCTGCTCCTTCTCCATGTGCTTGCCCTTGCTCAGGTCGAAGTGCAGCACGGGATACTCGTTCCATTCCTTCTCCAGCTTCTCGATGGCAAGCCCCTCGAAAAGTTCCTTCTTGCCTTCGAAATAACTCTGAAAAGTGGAAACCAGCAGCGACTTTCCGAAACGGCGTGGTCGGCTCAGGAAGAAATACGTTCCATCGGTATGTGTCATACGATAGATGTATTCCGTCTTGTCCACATAGAACTTGTCCTCCTTGCGGATACGTTCAAATGTCTGAATTCCTATAGGATATAATTTTCTTGCCATAATCAAACGCTATCTAATGAATTGCAAATATACATTAAATCCCTGAAACCGCCAAGTATTTCTACGATTTTAACAAAAAATTCTTGTTCTCTCAAAAAATATCGTGGATTTTTACTTTCTTCTTCTCCTAGGAATTTCAACCGTTGGCTCGTAAGCTTTCAGTCCTTCATCACCAGTAAAGATTTCAACTTCATATCCTAAATCAGTATAATACTTTACGACTTCAACTATAGAAGCATCGCCTAAAGCTTGCCCTCCTATAACTGTGTCCTTCCATTTCTCTGCCAACTTTTTTAAGTTTTCAGGATTCCACAAACTGCTTTGTTCAGTAAATGCAGCCCATGGTGATTTCTCATCAGCAGAATCAATCATGATTTGAGCAAATTCCTCGCCTAATGACTTTCTGTCTCCGGAAGAATGAGCTATATGATTCCCAGTCTCAATGATCGTTGCAAGCGGCAGAATAAAGGTTGTTCCTTTCTTCTTTTCTTCCTCTATTTTCTCAGAGACCATCTCGTATGTAACCAAGGCTTTGCTTGGACCACAAGTTTCCTTGCCAGGTACTTTGAGCCAAACGCAAAGTACACTCGTATCAATCACCAATACCTTTTTCATTATATTTTATCATTAACCATCATTCTACCAATTGTTCCAGAAGCCATCAATTTGGCTAGATTCTCTTTTTCTTCCAAGAGATTGACATGACTGTCACCATTCTCGTCACGAGTAACATAGCTGATAAACGGAATCATCTTGTTTCCTAACTCATCTAACAAAACTGGATTATGCGTCGTACAGAGCACATCAACCTGGCGCTGTCGTGACAAATCCTTCAACATATCAACCAACTCCTTTGCACGAGAAGGATGCAAGCCATTATCCACCTCTTCGATAAGCAACAAACTATGAGGTGCAACCGTCAAAAGAGCTACGACAATCGCAATAAAACGAAGTGTTCCATCACTCATACCTCTTGCATCAACAGGTTGTTCGGGATTCCAATCCTCATAACAATAAAGCATGGCATCCGACTTAATCAGACCAACAGGCTCAGATATCACCTTGTTAATATCACGCTCAGGCAGTGGTCGAACATAGCTAGACACCAGCGCTTCCACCTTCTTCTTTTCCTCAGGCGCCAACGCACATAAAACACCAGCAACATTACTACCATCAGACTTCAACTCTTTTGAAATCTTGCAGTAATCACGCATCTTAGCAGGAACAGGATCAAGAATGATGATATTTCTAAATGTAGCATATATCTTTGCCCAAAAATCTAGAGATATTGGAACATCATACATTTTCCATGTGATATTGCGAGCAGAATCAATAAACTTGCCAGGAACGATATCATCGTCTTCTGTACCCAAACAATGGATTTCACAAGAACCAAAACTGAACACAGAATTCTGTTTAATCACTCTCAAATCAAGAAGATAGGAACTTCCTTCAATTTCTATTTCTATCTCAATACAGAAAAAATCCTCGCCTCTACGGATAATCCAGTCTTCCCCACCTCTAACAGTCTGGATGGCATCAAGAAGGCTCTTACCTTCGCCCACGGCACGGAGAAAGACAAACGCATCTAACACATTTGACTTACCGCTAGCATTGGTTCCGATAAGGATACCCAAAGAATCGATATATATAGTAGAGTCCTTAAAGCTCTTCCAGTTTTGTAACCTAATCTTTGTAATCATTGCCCTTGTTTATTTAAACTCAATATTATAATTTGCAAAGCTAATCATTTTTTCTAAGATAAACAAGAAAATCGCAATAATTCTGCAAGTAACCAGCATATTTCACAGATTTTTTACGCTATTTTTTTACCATTTGACGCATAGCCGTAACAGAAATGAAGTTTTTTCAGCGGGTTTATCAGCCATTTCAATTTCAGTTATTTCAGTTTTCAGGGAGCCATCATGGGGTACTTATAAAATGAGAAACATGGTATGGGTAAACAAAAAAGCTTCCTCTCAACGGAGAGAAAGCTTTCTTGTTATTGTAGCTTGCGTATCCATCACGGACACTTTGATGATATATATACCTTGTGAAGAGGAAGAAGAAGACGAAGAGGAAACCGGGATGCTGACAGATGCTGCACCTTCTGCCTTTTTCGCTGCCACCAGTCTTCCATCAAGGGTATAAACCTCCACCTTATTTAATAAAGGTCCCCCAACCTTGGATACGACGATCAATCCCCGGGATGGAGAATAGATCTTCACGTCACTCTCGCCCACCTCAGCATTTTCGATGCCTGCGGTGCTGCGAGTCTGCGTCAGGAAGTATCTGCCGTGTTCGTTTGGCTGCACCTTGACCTCTTCGCCATCCTTTATCTCCTGATACTTTCGGGTGGCGGCATCATAGAGATAGAGAGGAGAAGAGAGACGATTGACGCCTTCTATTTTCAACTCTACGGAAGAAGCCCCTACTACTCCCAACGGCAACCAATCCACATTCGGCAAGGCATTCAGCGCCACAGCCTCATCGCCTGCCACCGTATAGACTATCGGTACTTCCTTCAGCTGGGCATCATAGAGCAGCTGGGCATCCTCAGCCTCATCGTAATCCTCAGAAGCATTGGCATCAAGCACTACCTTCGAACGACTGCTATACCCCGAAGCTGATGCTGCGGTAAGGGTTAAGGATACCTGATTCTGCCCCTCATCCGAAGCCGTCTTCACTCCGCCAAACACTTATAATTGTTAGGATATGCCACACCCGGAACACCCAGACTCAACTGCGGACAACGGATATGAAGGATTATCTAGATTTATATTTTTCTGAATTTCTTATAATAATCAGCATCATCAACTTGGTGTTGCTAGGATATCTTGTCTTCTATCTGAAGAAGCATAAGAAACTCCATATACCTCATAAGGAACAACCTCATAAGGAACAGCCTACACCTTTTACTCTACATAAAAAAGAAGTGGAAAAAAGAGTGGAAGAGAAGGTGGAAAGGGAAATAGAGCGCGAGGAGACTGATAACAACTTCCTTCCCAACAAGAAAAAGGAAAATTACGTGGAATTGCTCAGACCTAGAATTGCAAAATGGGTGGAGAGCAAGGCTTACATGCGCGAACAGTTTACCATAGAAGAGCTGGCTGCCAAGCTATATACGAATAAAACCTATCTGTCTTCGTTCATCAGAGAAGAATACAGCATGAACTTCAGCGGATGGATAGCCCATCTACGTATTGAAGAAGCAAAAAGAATGATGAGAGAGAATCCTGATCAAAAACTCATCGACGTGGCCTTCAATGTGGGATTCTCTTCATTGGCTTATTTTTCCAGTGTTTTCTCGAAGATAGAAGGTGTTTCGCCTTCTGTCTGGCTTAAAAAAGCTAACTAAAATTTGAAATGAGATTCTTAACCAAGAATCTTACTTGAGTATTTCCTTCAGCGGTTTCATCACGAAATCACGTTCTTCCATCAATGGATGAGGAACATGAAAATCGGGTTCATCAATCACCAGGTCATCAATCATCAAAATATCGATGTCGATGATGCGGTCGTGATATTCGCCATCCACCGACTTCAGGGTTCTGCCCATCTCACGCTCTATGCGCTGAGTTGCCTCCAACACCTGGCGGGGAGCCATCGGGGTGAGCACCAACACACAGGCATTGATAAAGTCATTGGGCGACGAATAGCCCCATGGCTTGGTTTCATAAAGAGCAGACTGGCGCTTGACCACGCCAATCTGCTCTCCTATCTTATCTATTGCCTCACGAATATTGCGCTTTCTATTGCCCAAATTCGTGCCAAGGCTTAAATATACCTGATACATGAGAATCGTTTAATCTGGAAGTATCAACAATGAATCGCCGTAGCAACCAAACATGTAACCATTCTTCACTGCCTTCTTGTATGCCTCATATACAAGGTCGTAACCACCAAAGGCTGCAGTACACATCATCAAGGTTGACTCCGGATGATAGAAGTTGGCTACTGCACAATCGGCGAGTCCGAATTCGTATGGAGGGAAGATGAACTTGTTGGTCCAGCCATCGAATGCCTTCATCATACCATCGGTACCTACGGCTGTCTCCGTGGCCTTCATCACGCTGGTACCTACGGCACACACGCGGTGCCCATCCAACTTGGTCTTGTTTACCAAGTCGCAAGCCTCCTGGGTAATGATCATCTGCTCTGAATCCATCTTATGTTTGGTCAAATCCTCTACCTCGATTTCGTGGAAGTTGCCCAAACCGCAGTGCAGGGTGATGTAAGCCTCGTTGATACCGTTGATTTCCATGCGCTTAATCAACTCACGGGAGAAGTGAAGACCTGTGGCTGGGGCTGTTACGGCACCCTCCTTATCGGCGAATACACACTGGAAATCTTCCATATCCTCCTCTGTGGCATGGTGATCCTCGCGTGCATCAATCACATAGCGAGGCAATGGAGCCTCACCCAAGGCGAAGAGCGAACGCTTGAACTCATCGTGGTTGCCATCCTCATCGTAGAGAAAGCGGAGGGTACGGCCACGGCTGGTGGTATTATCTATCACCTCAGCCACCATCTCGTTTACATCGTCGAAGAACAACTTATTGCCGATACGGATCTTGCGGGCAGGCTCTACCAACACGTCCCAAAGGCGCATCTCGGCATTAAGCTCGCGGAGCAGGAACACCTCAATCTTGGCATCTGTCTTCTCCTTGGTACCATAAAGACGGGCTGGAAACACCTTGGTATCATTGAAGATAAAGGTATCACCCTCCTCGAAATAGTTCACGATGTCCTTGAACTGCAGGAATACCGGATTGCCATCGGCATCCTTGATTTCCTTGCCTTTCTCATCGGTCTTATACATCTCGATGGTCTCCGACTTCTTGTGGATGACCATCAATCGGGCCTCGTCACGACGAGTTACCTCGAATACACGTTCACCACTAGCTGTCTTAACCACACGCTTTGCCTTATGTGGATAAAGTGCCACCTGAGAAGCTGGCAACTTGAAGTTGAATTGCGATAATTTCATGTTATATCTGTTTTCTCCTTTCTATGATTATTTACTAAGATTCTTTTTTCTTGGATGCCTGCTGGCTGTCGCCGATGCTATCCTCCAATTCCTGAGCATCGAGCCATTCCTGGAAATGGTCGAAGTCGATGCAGGTTTCTACATTGAAACTGCCTGCCTTGGTACGGCGGAGGGCGGTGAGGAAGGCGCCACTATCCAAAGCACGGCCGATGTCGCGGGCGAGGGAACGGATATAGGTTCCCTTGCCGCAGACCACACGGATGCTTGCCGTCTTCTCCTCATCGTTATAGTCGGTGAGCTCTATCTCATCCACTCTCACGGTCTTTGGTTTCAGCTGCACTTCTTCGCCTGCACGGCGGAGGGCATACGAGCGGTCGCCGTTCACCTTCACGGCACTATAGGTGGGTGGCACCTGCTGAATCTCGCCCACAAACTGCTTGAGGGTTTCCTCTACCAGCTCACGGGTGATGTGCTTGGTAGGGAAGGTATGGTTCACGCTGTGCTCCTTATCGTAGCTGGCAGTGGTAGCACCGAGCTGCAAGGTGGCTGTATATTCCTTGGTATGGGTCTGCAACTGCTCTATCTGCTTGGTACACTTGCCTGTGCAGAGCACCAGAACGCCAGTAGCAAGGGGATCGAGCGTACCGGCATGTCCTATCTTCACCTTAAAACCGAGTTTCTTGCTGAGCAGATAGCGCACATGCGCCAAAGCTCCGAAGCTCGACATGCGATAAGGCTTGTCGATGGCTATAATTTCTCCTTTTCTGAAATCCATATTCTTACTTTAGTCAACCATCTGCATATCTACACCGCAAAGGCCACAGATGATGATGATGAGTCCTACTACGATACGGTACCAGCCGAAGGCTGCGAAACCGTACTTGGTGACATAATTGATGAAAAACTTGATGGCGAGAATAGCAACGATGAATGCTACTACTGAACCCAGGAGCAAGGTAACCAGGTTGTTGCCCTGAGTGAGCAACGAACCGCCACCATGGCTAATCAGCTTATAAACCTCCAGGCAGGTGGCACCAAACATGGTAGGCACAGCCAGGAAGAATGAGAACTCGGCAGCCGCCTTGCGGGTGAGTCGCTGAGACATACCTCCCACAATGGTTGACATAGAACGAGACACACCCGGAATCATCGCAATACACTGGATGAAACCGATGGTCAGGGCACGCTTGTAAGTAAGCTTAGTCTGCTCGCTGCCCTTATTGAAAATCTTATCGCAGAAGAGCATGAATACACCACCAATGACAAGCATCCAACCTACCAGCTGCACATTTCCCAGATTTGACTCGATGAAATCATTGAAGGCAAGACCCAATACCACGGCAGGCAGTGTACCAACCACCAGGCGGGCATAGAAATCGAACATCGCCTTCCAATAGGTCTTCTCTCCTGTCTTCACTGCATCCGGATAGAAGAATCTCTTCCAATACAGGCAGATGACAGAAAGAATGGCACCAAACTGGATGATGACTGTGAAGGCGTTGACAAACTTATCCTGGATATCTACACCCAACAAGTTTTCGGCAATAATCATGTGACCTGTACTAGACACTGGCAAGAACTCGGTCAATCCCTCTACGATAGAGATAATGATAGTCTGAATAAAATCCATCTAATTTAAATATGTATATTAACAATAAACTATTAATTGTCTTTCGGCTTGCGTATAACCGCATAGATGATAGAGAGGAAACCAATCAGGGTAACGGTTGGTGCCACTACAATACGGCGAGTACTGAAAATATCAGCATCGAAAGAGTGCTCGTTAGAGCCAGCGCCGCTCATCAGGAGGAAACCGATGATGACAATTGCCATACCAATTGCCAACAAGATGAAGTTCATCTTGTCAAATGCTAAATTCTTCTTATCCATTATATATAATGCTTAATGTTTAATGTTTAAATTTTATACAGGTCGCCCGCCTTCATCTTGAGGAACTTGTTCACCGAGATGTTGGCACAGAGGGCAGTGATGATGAGACCGAAGAGAAAGACGGAACCGCCGGTGATGGCGAGTTCCTGCCAACCGAGCACATTGAGCAATTCCGGCTCGTGTACCGACCACGCATAGAGACACCCGCCCAGGAATCCATCGGCTATCAGTGCCGAAATCACGCCCACCATCATGGCACGGGTCAGGAACGGCTTGCGGATGAAGCCCCACGATGCACCCACCAACTTCATGGTATGGATAGAGAAGCGACGGGCATAGATGCCCAGGCGCACCGTGTTGTTGATGAGCGAGAACGAGATGAAGGTAAGCAGGGCGGCAACAATCAGCAATCCGATGCTGATCTTGGCCAGCGAATTGTTTACCTGCTCTATCAGGTCGTGCTGATAACTTACCTCGGTGACACGAGGATAGGCCTTCAGCTCCTTGGAAATCCAAGCCAGGGAGTCGTTGTTGGCATAATCAGCCTGCGTTGTAATCTCGATAGAAGGTTGGAAAGGATTCACACCGGCAAACTCGCTCGGATTGGTACCCAAATCGCGGGTAGCTTCCTTCAAAGCCTGCTCCTTGGTGATATAAGTCAATCCCTTCACGTAAGGACGCGCCTTGAGATGCTTGCACATCTGCAAGCCCTCAGGATTGGTCATATCCTGCTCCAACATCACCTGAACCACCAGGTTCTCCTTGACATAGGAAGAGAGGTTTCTTCCCATCAATACGGAAAAGATGACCAATCCCAACAAAACAAGCACCATGGCGGTGCTGATACATAAAGTAACAACCTGCAATCCACGATGATTGCGAGGCTTATATTGTTTCTTTCTCATTTCTAAATCAATTTATTTTCAGACCGGAAGGGCGTAATTACCCAAATTGTTTGCAAAGATACACATAAACGAAGAGATAACAAAATAAAATTGCATTTATTTGCATTTATTCAATTAATTATTAAGGGAAGAGAATATCGCTGCATAAGGAACTTGACTCTATTATAGCATGTGATGGATGATGGAATAGATTGATATTACGACCACCCTTAATAGAAATTGTGGATATCATAAGAGGAATCTGTTACTACCATTAATAGAATCTGTTACTACCATTAATAGAATTTGTTGCTAAGCCTAATGAAAATCTTCGTTCACAAGTTTTGAATCTCCGTTCAAAAGTACTGAACATACATTCAAAAGTACAGAATGTGCGTTCAAAACTTATGAACGGAGATTTCATACCATACACACATAAAAAGGGCCGACCTCACGGCCAGCCCTTTCAAAATACTGAGTAAAATTCAAATAGGTATGACTTGAATTTTAACTAAACATAATAGTGAATTGAAGGTTATAAATCCTTCTACGCAAATTTTACATCTTAGTGATGACACCCTTCTGGGAACTCTCCAGGAACTGGATGATGTTCTGAATCTCCGGACCATCTGGCACCTGATCCTTGATCTGGTTGATGGCATCGAAGAGGGATGTCTGACCATGGAATACCAGTCGGTAGGCATTCGCAATGTGCTTGCGAACCTTCTCGGTAACCTCGGCTGCTTCCATGATGATGGTGTTAGGACCTGCATACTTCACAGGCTTTCCACCGGCAATGATATAAGGAGGAATATCCTTAGAGAAGGTGGTACCTGCCTGAATCATCGCCAAATCGCCTACTCGGGTCTTGGCATTCTCTACTACGGATGTTGAGTAGATGACGCCGTTACCAATCACGCAGTCGCCTGCAATCTTGGTACCATAACCGAATACGCAACCGTTGCCGATAACTGTATCGTGAGAGATATGGGCACCTTCCATCAGGAAGTTGTTGTTGCCCAGAACGGTCTTGCCACCCTTGTGAGTACCACGGTTGATAACCACGTTCTCACGGATGGTATTGTTGTCGCCAATCACTACCTCACTCTCCTCACCGGTAAAGTTGAAATCCTGTGGGAGGGCAGCGATAACGGCTGCCTGGAACACCTTATTATTATTACCCATGCGAGTACCGTTCATGATGCTCACGAAGGGATAGATGGTACAGTTGTCGCCGATGACCACATCGTCCTCGATATAGGCGAATGGATAGATCTTGCAGTTGTCTCCAATCTTAGCCTTTGGAGAAACCTCTGCCTTTGGACTTATTATACTAGCCATAACTATAAACTATTAATTATTAACTATAAACTACTTAGCTCCTCCACCCAATGCATAGTAGAGGTTTACCACTGCCTGCATCTTGTAGAAGTCATCAGCTACCTTTGAGAGTTGTACGTTGAGCAGTGAAGACTGTGCCTGGATTACCTCCAGATAAGAACCACCAGCCTCTGACATCAACTTACGTGTATCCTCTACATTCTGCTCGAGTACGGCGATGCGCTTGGCCTCCACCTTACTCTTCTCGTCAGAATAGTTGTAGAGCACGAGGGCATTGCTCACCTCGCTACCAGCCTTCAGCACGGTGTTCTGCCAAGTATTGTAAGCCTGCTCATACTGCATCTTAGCTACCTTCAAGCCAGCAATGATGGTACCATTTCTGAAGATTGGCTGAACAAGAGAACCTACTGCAGAAAGCAACCACTTACCTGGATTCACGATACCTGCACCAGCTGAATTGGTGAATGCACCTGTACCAGAGATGGTGATAGATGGATAGAACTTGCTGCGGGCGGTCTCTATGCCATAGAAGCACTGAGCCAGATTCATCTCGGCTGCATGAACATCAGCACGGTTGTTGAGCAACTGGATGCCTACGCCGGTAGAGAAAGTAGCAGGAAGACTCTGGTTCTCCAACTTACCACGGGCAATAGAATGTGCCTGGTCGCCGATGAGAAGACTCAGGGAGTTCTCTGTCTCGCGAATCTGACGCATCAGGTCGGTCTTCTGGGTCAACACTGCATAGTAGTTGCTCTCGGCAGCCTGCACGGAAGTTCCGCGATAACCAATCTTGGTATCCTTCAGCACCTTCATGGTCTCCCAAGTATTCTTGGTCAATCCTTCCATATTGTTAACCAGTTCCACCTGCTTGTCGAGCATCAACAAAGTATAATACATGTTGGCGATGTTGGCGATGAGGTTGGTCTTTACAGACACCTGATAGTCCTTCAACTGGAGCAGAGCCATCTGGGCACCACGCTTCTGAGAGAGCAGGTTGCCAAAGAGGTCAACCATCCAACTGGCTGTAACAGGCATGCTGTAAGTCTTGTTGGCAGCCTGACCATCCCAGGAAGAGATAGTTCCCTGAGGAGAGAAGGTCAAAGAAGGCACGAAGGCCAACTTGGCACACTTCAACTGCTCTTCTGCCATCTTCACGTTCAAAGCCGCATTGAGGAGGTTGACATTGTTGTTCAATCCCTTCTCAATGATCGACTGGAGCTGAGGGTCGGTAAAGACACTGCGCCAAGGAATGTTGGCAAAAGTAGTAGTATCCTTTACAGCCAAAGTATCTGTATCAGAAGCTACATCGCGAACGATACCGCTGGTCTTCACATCCGGACGCTCATACTTTCCGTAGAGAGTCTTGCAGCTGCTCAGAGAGAGCGCTGCGAGACCCAATATGATGATATTTAAATTCTTTTTCATTGTTTCCTTTGAAGTTACATTGCGTTATTACTTCTTCTCGATACCCTTCTTGTCGTGAGCGGCATTGGCATACTGCTCCAACTCGGCAGCTACCTCCTCGTTCAACTCATCCTCGAACTTCATTGGAGTCAGCTTCTCCTGCAACCACTCAAAGACTGCGAAGAGAGCAGGAACCACGAAGATCTGACAGATAGTACCGATCAACATACCACCTACGGCGGCAGCACCCAAAGTCTGGTTACCATTCTTACCTACACCTGATGCGAACATCAGAGGCAACAGACCGATAACCATCGCCAGAGAGGTCATCAGGATAGGACGGAGACGGGCACCGGCACCCAGAATAGCTGAGTACTTGATAGCCATACCCGTACGACGACGCTCGAGGGCGAACTGTACAATCAGGATGGCGTTCTTAGCCAACAGACCGATCAACATAATCAACGAAATCTGCATGTAGATATCGTTAGAGTGACCGAAGAGGTTGGTGAAGATGAACGAACCTGCCAAACCGAATGGGATAGACAATACCACAGACAGAGGCAAGATGTAACTCTCGTACTGGGCACTCAAGATGAGGTAAACGAATACGATACAGAGTGCGAAGATCAAACCTGTAGAGTTGCTTGATTCAGCCTCAGAACGGGTCAAACCAGAGTACTCATAGCCGTAACCCTCTGGCAATGTCTCCTTGGCAACCTCAGCAATCGCCTTCATACCGTCACCGGTAGAGTAACCGCTGTTAGGAGTTACAGATACATCCATAGAGGTAAACAGGTTGAAACGTGTGATGTTAGATGGACCATAAATCTTCTTCAAGTTCACGAACTCGCTTACTGGAGACATGGTGCCATCAGCACAACGCACATAAATCTTGCTCAAATCATCTGGACGCATACGACTCTCAGGACCAGCCTGAATCATCACACGGTAGAGCTTACCGTAGGCATTGAAGTTAGATGCGTAAAGACCACCGAGGTAACCCTGCATGACAGACAATACTGAAGATGGAGAGATACCAGCCTGCTTGGTCTTGGCAACATCTACATCTACCATATACTGAGGATAGTTAGGGTTATACTGAGTCTGAGCGGTCTGAATCTCAGGACGCTTGTTCAACTCAGCCAGGAACTTCTTCACATTGTCATAGAACTTGTTCAAGTCACCACCGGTCTTATCCTGCATGGTCATGGTGATACCATTCTGTACAGAGAAACCGGAAATCATAGGTGGAGCGAAGGCAAGAACCTGTGCATCCTTGATGGCAGCAGTCTGCTTGTAGATCATACCCAATACTGAAGTATATTCCATAGGGTTGACGAACAAAGCCTCGATACCGCCACCTGTACAAGCCTCCTTGATACGGTGGAAGAATCCACCCGGACGCTCCTCGAATGGCTTCAGCTTCACGATGATGGTACCCTGGTTAGAACCGGCACCACCGATAAAGCTATAACCCATGATGGCGTTACGGGTTGCGATGGCTGGGTTGTTAGCCAGCATCTTATCCACCTGCTTAACTACCTCGGAAGTACGTTCCTGAGAAGTACCAGGAGCTGTAGAGATACAAGCGAAGATAGTACCGGTATCCTCATCAGGCACCAGACCCGTCTTGGTAGTACCCATCAGGGCAACCAGACCTACGATACTGACAGCTACCAAGCTACCAGCGATGATGCCATGGTTGATAACCCACTTGACACCACCCTTATACTTATTGGTAATCTTATCAAACTGATAGTTGAATCCTGCGTGGAATCGGTCCACGAAAGACATCTTCTTCTCATGACCCTCCTCGTGTGGCTTCAGCAACACGGCACAGAGTGCAGGAGACAGAGTCAACGCATTGATAGCCGAAATAACGATAGATACAGCCATGGTTACACCGAACTCACGGTAGAAGTAACCGGAAGTACCACCGATGAATGATACAGGAACGAACACGGCAGACATCACCAATGTAATAGAGATGATGGCACTGGAGATTTCGTTCATCGCATCGATAGAGGCAGTCAAGGCACTCTTATAACCCTGGTCAAGCTTGGCGTGAACCGCCTCGACCACCACAATGGCATCATCGACCACAATCGCAATAGCCAGCAGCAGGGCTGACAGCGTAAGCAGGTTGATGGAGAATCCGAAGATCCAGAGGAAGAGGAACGTACCGACCAGAGCCACAGGTACGGCAATCATAGGAATCAGCGTAGAACGGAAGTCCTGCAAGAAGATATACACTACGATGAACACCAGTACCAGGGTGATAATCAAGGTGAAGATAACCTCCTCGATAGATGCAAACAAGAACTCGGTAACATCCATCAGGATGACATTCTTCAACCCTGGAGGATAACTCTTCTCCAGTTCATCCAGCTCCTTCTTTACGTCGCTTGCAATCTGGGTAGCGTTGGAACCCGCAATCTGCTGAACCATACCCATCACGGCAGGCTGACCATCATTGAGCAGGTTTACATTATACTGCAAACCACCCAACTCAACCTTGGCAATTTCGCCCAAGCGGAGCGTCTGACCGGAAGTATTGCTCTTGATGAGGATGTTCTCATACTCCAATGGAGTCTTCAAACGACCCTTGTAACGCAAGGTATATTCATACTGCATATCAGAGCTTTCACCAAAGCTACCAGGGGCAGCCTCGATGTTCTGCTCAGCCAAAGCCTGGGAAACATCAGAAGGAACCAGTCCGAACTCCTTCATCTTCTCCGGCTTCAACCAGATACGCATAGAGTAGTTACGGGTAGAAGGGCTCTGCACATCACCCACACCATTGATACGCTTCAACTGAGGAATGACGTTGATCAGGGCGTAGTTGGTAACAAACTGGTCGTCGTAACGGCCATCGTCTGTGGTCAGAGCGAACATGATAACGTTGGAACTCTGACGCTTGGTTACGGTGACACCCACCTTGGTAACCTCGGCAGGCAGCAGAGACTGCGCCTGAGACACACGGTTCTGTACATTGACCGCAGCCATATCAGGGTCGGAACCCTGCTTGAAGTAAACGGTGATCTGAGCAAAACCAGAGTTAGACGCAGAAGAGGTCATGTAGGTCATGTTCTCCACACCGTTGATACTCTCCTCCAGAGGAGCGATGACAGAGTTCAACACCGTCTGGGCATCAGCACCCTGATAGGTGGTAGATACCGAGATGGTAGGCGGCGCGATATTCGGATACTGCTCGATAGGCAGCGATACCAAGCCGATGATACCCAGCAAGACGAAGAAGATGGAAACCACCGTCGAAAGTACCGGGCGCTTTATAAAGTTTGTAAATGACATAATTTACTATTTTTCTTTATACCTTATTATATATTACTTCTTTCCGCCCATAGCAGTAGCGAAGGCATGAGCGTTATCCTGAGACTCAGCCAACTTGGCAGCCTCAGCAATCTTCTGATTGTAACGCTCCAGAGTGATAGGCTTGATCTGCTGACCATCGGTCAACTTGGTGATACCCTTCAATACGATGCGGTCGCCTACATGGAGACCAGAAGTTACGATATAGTTCTTGCCATCATCCTGTGGATTTACCTTGATCTCAGAATACTTCACCTTGTTATCCTTGGTTACTACGTAAACGAAGATCTTATCCTGCACCTGAGAGCAAGCCTCCTGAGGGATGACGATAGCACTGTTATGATCGTTAGGAACCACGATAGAACCTGCACCACCACTCTTCAGCAACTTCTCCGGATTAGGGAAGTGAGCGATAAGAGAGATAGAACCAGAAGTTGCATCGATGACACCACTCATCTTGACTACCTTACCTGGGTGATTATAGATAGAACCGTCAGCCAACTGCAATTTAACAGCTGGGAACGCAGCGATAGCAGCCTGAACACTACCATTGGTCTTAGACATGCTCAAAATCTGAGACTCAGAGAGTGAGAAGAAGACCTCCATGGTGCTGATGTTGGAAACGGTAGTCAAAGCCTGGCCAGAAGCGCTGACCAAAGCACCTACCTTGAAAGGAAGGCTACCTACAACACCGGCAGAAGGACTGGTAACGGTACACCAAGCCAACTGCTCACGGGCTGAAGCCAGAGCAGCCTCTGCCTGAGCTACCTGTGCCTTAGCGGTTGCATAACTGTTAGCTGCTGTAGAAAGTTCATATTCACCGATAATCTTGCTATCATACAACTTCTTGTTGTTCTGGTAAGTCAACTTTGCTGTGTTAGCCTGAGCCTTGGCAGTATTGACAGCGGCAGCAGCTGAACGGACAGCAGCCTGATAAGTCTCGCTATCGATAGAGAACAAAGCCTGACCTGCTGAAACAGTCTGACCCTCATGTACAAAAACCTTTGTAATGAAGCCAGAAACCTTAGGACGAACCTCTACATCCTGAATACCCTTGATGGTAGCAGGATAGGTAGTCTGCAATGCGGCGCTAGAAGTACCGATGGTAGCCACGGCAAACTCATCATCGCCGAAGTTAGGCAGACCGCCTTTCTTACTTCCACCACATGATGTCAAAGTTGCGAGTACACAAACTGCTGCAACGAACAAAACGTTTTTAATTTTCATACCTATTTTTATATTATAATTTATTATTTTTGTCATACCTTAATATATACATACCGCCCTCTGGCGGAAACTCAAAGCTGATTTTGAGTTTTAAAACGCTGCAAAATTACTAATAATATATGAATAACGGCTCGCATGGAGCCGTTATTTAACAAAAATTATTCTCTATTTAAGTTTTCTACCATAGTCAAGCCCATATCCTGTGCCTTATTCATCAGAAGTTCCATCAATGGCTCACGCTCGTTAGCCACCTTATTATCCAGTACGGCATCCTTGAGATACTGCTTCAGCACGCCTACTTCGCGGCATGGCTTGAGCTGGAACATCTCCATAATCTCATTACCATCGATGCATGGCTGGAGAAGTCGCTTATAATCACGATCTTGCAAATCCACCAGCTTCTCACGCACCATTCTGAAGTTGTCTAGGAACTTCTGCTTACGCACCTGGTTCTTGCTGGTGATATCTGCCTCGCAAAGCGTCATCAGGTCGTTGATGTCATCGCCAGCATCGTTCAGCAGTCGGCGAACAGCACTATCGGTTACCTCTTCATCCGCTATCACGATAGGACGCATGTGGAGTTCCACCAGCTTCTGCACGTACTTCATCTTGGCATCCATCGGAAGCTTCATGCGGCGGAAGATGCCTGGAATCATCTTGGCACCTATTATATTATGACTGTGGAAAGTCCAACCGATATTGTTATCCCATCGCTTGCTCTTCGGTTTGCCGATGTCGTGGAAGAGCGCTGCCCAGCGGAGCCAGAGGTTATCGCTATGCTTGCATACATTCTCCAGCACCTCCATCGTATGGTCGTAATTGTTCTTATGCGCTCTGCCATTGCGGGTCTCCACCTGGTCCATCGCCACCAGTTCCGGCAGGATGAGGTCGAGCAGACCGGTATCCTTCAGATAATAAAAACCGATGCTTGGATGCTTGGAGAGCATGATCTTGTTCATCTCGTCGCAGATACGCTCGCCACTGATAATCTTCAGCCGGTCGGCATTGCGTGAGAGTGCCTCGTAGGTTTCATCCTCTATCTGGAAGTTGAGCTGGGTGGCAAAACGCACACAGCGCATCATGCGGAGCGGATCGTCGGAGAAGGTGATATCCGGGTCGAGCGGAGTGGCAATGATGCCGTCTTCCAAATCATAGACGCCGTCAAACGGATCGACGAGTTCTCCAAAACGGTCTTTGTTCAGGCACACCGCCATGGCATTGATAGTGAAGTCACGACGGTTCTGGTCGTCCTCCAAGGTACCATCCTCCACTATCGGCTTGCGGGAATCGCGGTTGTAGCTCTCCTTTCGGGCACCCACGAACTCCACTTCTGTATCCTTATACTTCACCTGTGCTGTTCCGAAATTGCGGAACACTGAGAGATGCGCCTTTTTTCCGAGCATCTTCTTCAAGGTAGAAGCCACCTCGATGCCACTGCCCACCACAACGACATCAATATCGTTGGAAGGCCGCTCCAGGAAGAGGTCACGCACATATCCACCTACTACATAACATTCCACAGACAGCTCGTCTGCCGCCTCTGAAATCTTATGAAAAATATCCTTATCCAGTATCTGTGCCAGTTCGGCATTGGTCAAATTTCTCATACTCTTTTTTCTTTCGGGGTGCAAAGTTACTGCAAATCGAAGACAATACAAAATAAAAAAAGGTTTTTTTTGTTTTTATTGTTGAGATGCAGCGTAACTTATTTAAAGTTACTGCAAAATATGTAAAATACAAAATAAATATTTGGCTATTTCATAATAAATGCGTAAATTTGCACCGAATTTCGAAATTATTATGGCAGATTTATTGAAAACAGAACAGCAGTTTAAGAATGTCATGAGTGAATGCAGGGCATTATTTGAGAAGAAGCTTCATGATTACGGAGCCTCTTGGAGAATCTTGCGTCCTTCTTCTCTCACAGACCAACTCTATATCAAGGCAAAGCGAATCCGTTCGCTCGAAATCAAGAAGGAATCTTTGGTGGGCGAAGGCATCCGCCCAGAGTTCATTGCCCTTATTAATTATGGTATCGTAGGACTCATCCAGTTGGAAAAGCCTTTCGTGGATGAAGTGGATATGACACCCGAAGAGGCCATGAAACTCTACGACCGCCATGCGCAGGAAGCACTGCAGCTGATGCTCAAGAAGAACCATGACTACGACGAGGCATGGCGCTCGATGAGAGTAAGCAGCTACACCGACTTCATCCTGACCAAGATTCAGCGCGTGAAGGAAATTGAGGACATCGCAGGTGCTACCCTCGTTTCGGAAGGCATCGACGCCAACTACATGGACATTATCAACTATGCCGTGTTTGGAGCCATCAAGATGAGTGAGAAATAATCAAGAGGAGTGAGACATGATGAAGATAGCAAGAAAGATAGCGGTAAACATCGGGCGACTGCTCCTGGCAGCAACCTTTATCTTCTCGGGATTTGTGAAGGGAATTGACCCGCTGGGCACGCAATATAAGATAACCGACTATCTGGAGGCTCTGCACATCGACTGGATGTTCCCGTCGTGGAGTACACTGGTAATGTCGGTATTGCTTGCCATGTGCGAGTTTGCCATCGGTATCTTCCTGCTCTTTGCCATCCGCAGAAAACTGGTAAGCAAGATTACCCTGCTCGTGATGGCAGTGATGACGCTGATAACACTCTGGATTGTCATCGCCGACCCGGTGAAGGACTGCGGCTGCTTCGGTGACGCCATCGTGCTCACCAACATGGAGACGTTCATCAAGAACATCATCCTCCTCGCCATCGCCGTCCTGCTCTGGAGAAGACCGTTGGACATGCCATTGCTCATATCCAAGCCAACCCGATGGATTGTCATCAACTATACGTTCCTCTTCTCCATCGTGATGAGCACCTGGAGTCTGTGGTATCTTCCACAGTTCGACTTCCGCCCTTATCACATCGGTGCCAACATCGCCAAGGGCATGGAGATTCCGAAGGGAGCCAAGCAGCCCAAGTTTGACACCACCTTCATTCTGGAAAAGAACGGAGAACGGAAGGAGTTTACGATAGACAACTATCCCGACTCCACCTGGACCTTCATCGACAGCAAGACGGTGCAGACGGAAGAAGGCTACGTGCCTCCTATCCACGACTTCAGCATAGAAGATATGAAGACGGGCGAAGACATCACCCAGGAAGTGATTCACCGCAAGGGCTACACCTTCCTGCTCATCACGCCGCATCTCGACTTTGCCGATGACAGCAACTTCGGAAGCATCGATGAGATATACGAGTATGCCACCGACCATGACTATCCCTTCCTCTGCCTCACGGCAAGTACGGAGAAAGCCATCAGGCACTGGCAAGACATCACGGGAGCAGAATATCCCTTCTATATCACAGACGAGACAACGCTGAAGACCGTGATACGCAGCAATCCGGGACTCCTGCTGCTGAAAGACGGAACCATCATCCGGAAATGGAGCCACAACGACCTGCCTAACATGGCAGAGATAGCAGGCAAGCCGCTGGAACAGACCGAGATAGGCAAGATGCCGGAAGTAAGTGCCGCCAAGAAGATAGCCGGCATCATCTCCTGGTTTGTCATCCCGCTGGTGCTCCTTACCATCGCCGATAGGCTCTGGGCTTGGGGCGCATGGATTAGAAAGAAAGAGAATTCAAACAGAATATTATCAACTTTTAAAAAGAAAAGAAAAATGAGAAAGAAAATTGTAGCAGGTAACTGGAAAATGAACATGAACCTGCAGGACGGTGTTGCTCTCGCTAAGGAGATCAACGAGGCATTGGTAGCAGACAAGCCAAACTGTGACGTAGTAATCTGTACTCCATTCATCCACTTGGCTTCTGTAGCTCAGGTTTTGGATTCAGAGATTGTAGGTCTTGGTGCAGAGAACTGCGCAGACAAGGCTAAGGGTGCTTTCACAGGTGAGGTTTCAGCTGAGATGGTAAAGAGCACAGGTGCTCAGTATGTTATCCTCGGTCACTCAGAGCGTCGTCAGTACTATGGCGAGACAGCAGAGATCCTGAAGGAGAAGGTAGAGTTGGCTTTGGCTAACGGTTTGAAGGTTATCTTCTGCTGCGGTGAGACTCTCGAGGAGCGTGAGGCTGAGAAGCAGAACGAGGTTGTTAAGGCTGAGTTGGAGGGTTCAGTATTCCACTTGAGCGCTGAGGCTTGGAAGAACATCATCCTCGCTTACGAGCCAATCTGGGCTATCGGTACAGGTAAGACTGCTACTTCTGACCAGGCTGAGGAGATGTTGGCATACATCCGCTCTATCGTAGCTGAGAAGTATGGCAACGAGGCTGCTGAGGAGACATCTATCCTCTATGGTGGTAGCTGCAAGGCTAGCAACGCTCCTGAGCTCTTCGCTAAGCCAAACATCGACGGTGGTTTGATCGGTGGTGCTTCTTTGAAGGCTGCTGATTTCAAGGGTATCATCGACGCTTGGAAGAAGTAATCTCTACAAGAAATATTTTGCGGGGATGCCCTTTCTTCGTGGGAGGGCATCCCTTTTTAATCAAAAAAAAGACTGCTTTATTATCTAAAAAGCGCAATTTAAGGAAATAGTCATGAAACAATTCCTCACATTATTATTATTCATCCTCTGCTCTACATTCACAGCAAATGCGCAGAACTACCTGGACCACCTGAAGAAGAAGGAACCAGGCAAGGGTGTTGTGACCGTGAACCAAAGCAAGGCTATCGACGAATTGGTAAACGGCAAACCGGTGCAGGCTACAGAGAAAAAGCCTACTGCACAAGATGACAAGACCAAGACTAAAACTACCCCACAACCACAAAAGACCCCAACAGACACTCAGCACAAGAACACTGAGCTCCCACAAAGGGAGAATACTCCTACCCCTCAGCATGAAAACACGAAGGAGGGCACCCATGCCAGCAACGCTAAGGAGGGCACCCACGCCAACAACGCTGCCAAGGCTGAGAACAAAAAAGAAGAAACCGAGATGCCTATAGTGGATATGCGCAAGAAAGTGATGCGCAAGAGCTACAAGGTTACAGGATATAGAGTACAGGTATATGCCGGCGGTAACTCCCGCAACGACCGACTGAAGGCAGAACAGACTGGCAATAACATCAAGATGAAGTTCCCTGACCAGCCGGTTTACGTGCACTTCTACTCGCCAAGATGGATTTGCCGCATGGGCAACTTCCGCAGTTTGGGCGAAGCCCAGAAGGTTCTTGCCAAGGTGAAAGCCCTGGGTTACAGACAGGCATGCCTGGTAAAGGGACAGATTACGGTACAGTACTAGTTTATAGTTGATAGTTAACAGTTTACAGCATTGATGCCGTAGGCCTAACTATAAACTATTAATTGTAAATTATTAACTATTAATTAAGAATTATAAATTAAATAAGATGAATCCAGAAACAGAATTTCGCGAGGGATTGGACGAACTCGCAGGACACTATAAAGAAGTATTGAAACTCCTGGGCGAAGACCCTGAGCGTGAAGGTTTGGTAAAGACTCCTATGCGTGTGGCTAAGGCGATGCAGATTCTGACCCGTGGCTACACACAGGATGCACACAAGGTATTGACCGATGCCCTCTTTGAGGAGAAATACGACCAGATGGTCATCGTGAAGGACATCGACTTCTTCTCGATGTGCGAGCACCACATGTTGCCTTTCTACGGCAAGGTTCACGTGGCTTACATTCCTAACGGCAAGATCACCGGTCTGAGCAAGATAGCCCGCGTGGTGGATATCTTCAGCCATCGCCTCCAGGTACAGGAGCGCCTCACCCAGCAGATTAAGGACTGCATCCAGGAAACCCTGAATCCACAGGGTGTCATGGTGGTGATTGAGGCTAAGCACATGTGCATGCAGATGCGTGGCGTGGAGAAGCAGAACTCCATCACTACAACCAGTGATTATAGCGGCGTATTCAACTCATTGAATACCCGCCAGGAGTTCATGAGCCTGCTGAGAGGAGAAAGTAAGAGAATTTAAATATAATGAGTAGTGAGTAGTGATTAGTGATTATTGATTAGTGATAATCGTTAGAATCCATAAGTAATCACTAATCAATAATCACTAATCACTATAAAATAATCAATAAACACAATGTTAAGGTTTATATCCTGGAACGTAAATGGCCTGCGTGCTTGCGTGGGCAAAGACTTCGAGAACCAATTTAAGGCACTCGATGCAGACTTTTTCTGCCTGCAGGAAACCAAGATGCAGGAAGGACAACTCGACCTGAAGTTTGAGGGCTACGAGAGTTACTGGAACTATGCTGAAAAAAAGGGATATTCGGGCACAGCTATCTACACCAAGCACCAGCCACTGAGCGTAAGTTATGGAATGGGCGTAGAGGAACATGACCACGAAGGCAGAATCATCACCCTGGAATACGAGCAGTTCTACCTCGTCACCTGCTACACCCCAAACTCGCAGACAGAACTCAAGCGCCTGGATTATCGCATGACTTGGGAAGACGACTTCCGCAAGTTCCTGAAAAATCTGGATGCCAAGAAACCGGTAGTTGTCTGTGGCGACTTAAACGTAGCACACGAAGAGATAGATATCAAGAATCCGAAGACCAACCGTCGCAATGCCGGCTTTACTGACGAAGAGCGAGAGAAGATGACAATTCTTCTGAACGATGGCTTTACCGATAGCTTCCGCTATCTCCATCCAGAGGAAGTAACCTATTCGTGGTGGTCTTATCGCTTCAAGGCACGCGAGAAGAACGCCGGTTGGCGCATCGACTATTTCCTGGTATCAGACAGCATCAAGGACAAGATTACAGAAGCAAAGATCCATACCGACATCATGGGCAGCGACCACTGCCCGGTGGAAGTAGATTTAAACATCTAACAAGAAATCAGACTTTCTTATATAAATTAGACTGTTGATAAAAAAAAAGATGGGGATGCCCCTTCCTCACGGAAGCCATCCCCATATTGGTCATATCAACATAAAATTTTAATTT
>ERZ1026886.29-NODE-29-length-62497-cov-8.395311_pt1 | contig 62497 bp, 55 predicted proteins | sample MGYA00380173_ERZ1026886 | MGnify/ENA primary metagenome ERZ1026886 (study PRJEB33269, sample SAMEA4719809) | human gut metagenome | biome: human-associated habitat; feature: organic feature; material: feces | place: Cameroon | collected 2013-10 ... | reverse complement strand
AAATAAGAGGCAAAGAATAAAAACAGAGCCGTGACACAGTTCAGTTTACACTACCTTTTTGTATCAGCCCATCACAACTCAAATCTTGAAAAACTCTCGAAGAAATATCCACGAGCATCCTTAAAGATCCGCGGCTCAATAATCACCACGCCCTCAATCTCAGTCTTTATTACTTCCATTGTGTTTATTTGATTAATTTTGTTTTTCTAATTTGTTATTGACCTTTAGCAGACAAGGCAAACATAGGAGGCTATGGCGTCCCCGCCGTAGCCACGCACCCACGAAAACAGATTGCTATGTTATTTGTTTCCACTCGCTCTTTCAATAACATCAGCGTCCTCCTTGGCATCTGTTATTGCCATCTTGAAGACAGCAATGATTACTGCCAATCCTATAAGTCCGGCAACTCCCAATATAAGTTTCCACCACATATATTTCTCTGAATTTACTTTATTCTATGCATCTTCTTCCATACAGCAAACCAAGTTCTAAAGACTGGTTCGCAAAGCGCTTCACTCGGATAATGCATAACAAAACGAAGATTCCGTATATTCATTCTAAAGTATCGATGAACTTTACTTTCATTGACCTTATTCCCCATTCTATCATCATACTGCCCCAAATTTCCTCCTTGCATGACTTCATCAAGCAAGAATCTTCCCTCCTTTTCATCCATAGGAGCTATCATTTTGTTTTCGGGCAACCAGAACACCTCTTTCATCACATACATCACCGCCTTAGCAAACTTCCAAAGACCAAGGTGCTTGAGTGTCTGCTCAAACACATCTTTTACATCATCATTATTCGTTTTATCTGTTATGTCTATATTCATTAAAACGTAGTAGTAGTCCAAAAGCTGGCGCAACCCTATACCTTCAGTGAACAGGTGTCGATAGAGATGCGAGAGAACATAGATAACATTAAATGATGTTGTTGGTACAGTGATTTCGCCATACCCATCTGGTAAAATAACAATATTTGAACACTGAAGATCCATCATCTTTTTAAACCACTCTTGCATCCTCAGATTATGCAAGAGGAAGAACATATATGACGGCGTGAAGTGAACCTCCAAGGATGTCTTCATAACAGGAAAGTCAATATGATGATAGCGCATTACCTGTTCAGGACACACACTATTAACATATTTACTGATTTTTTTGCGACCACCTGCCAGATAGATATCAATGTCACCAGACGTGCGCATATAAGGATCGGGATAAAGCAGCGAAAGTCCCTGCCCCTTCAATATACAGTTGCAGAAACCATCCTGTTTAAACCTGTCACAAACAATAGCCAAATCCTTAAACAAGTGAGCATTCTGTTGCTGTATCTTTTGTGCCATTCCCATCCATTGCATCAACAACTTTGAATTAGGCGCTAGTTCCTTTGGCAGTTGCTTAATGCCATGAAATAACACCCCAATCAATGCTTGTTTCTCAGCGATACCATACAGTACTTGCCAGTCCGAACCTTCCAAAGTAGGAGGAATTTTGTCTGTGGTACCGATGCAAAATCGTAAAAAATCAAAAAATATTCGTTGTTGTGAATACATTACAGTACCTTTGCAAGAATGAAAAATCATATTCTGCAAGCATTGGGAAACATTATTCCCATTATTCTGCTCGTTGTCCTAACCCCAATATCGATAATCTTTACGCCTATTCACTGGCTATACAAGACTATCCGAAGATTCTTTCGGCGATAAATCTTGCTGGGAAAAGCAAGCCTGCCATGAAATAACGCTTACGTGTATGTGGTTCTTTCCACATGCGGTATACAAAGCGTAGATTTGTCTTATCCACCCATGCAGGATAATAGTCTATTTCGTTCTTTGATGTCTGATGGATAAAGCCTCCACAAGTAAAGCCTACGCCTTTAAAGCCTGCATTCTTTACCTTAAGCAAAAACTTCTCTTGCATCAAAGCTCCCATACCCACAATCAAGAAATCCGGATTAACCTCTACTATACGTTTCGCCGCATCATCCATTTCGCTTTCCGAGGAAAAGTAACCATTTCGATAACCAGCAAACTTCACCTTTGGATACCGCTCACGGAATATCTCCACGGTAGCCTCAACCTGCTCTTGTTTCGAAGCCACAATATAGATAGTCTTCCCGTATTCCTGTACATACGAGAACAGCTCAGGCGCCATTGATGTCATGTCAAAACTCCGTCGGGTCACCTGCTTGCCATACAGCGACTTGATGGCTTTTACCAACAACCCTCCATCGGCAAAGATACCGTCCATCCGTCCAAACAGATCCTTGTTATCAAGTGCTGTAAGATAAGACACAGGATTGAGGTAAGTATAAACCTTACCCTTTGTTTCAAAAATCTGATTGATGGAATATTTTTCCGTTGATAATATTTTATTTACAAGTATAGATTTCATATCTCAATATTGTTCAATTTATAAGAAAATTAGATTAAATCTATCGACCTATCATTAAACTCAATAGTATTAATCATAGCCTTGTTAGGCATACTTTGAATAATTTCTTTAATAATATTACCATTATCACCATTTTTATACTCCGCTGTATGAGGCTGTGAAGAACAGAAAAAGAAGACTTGTCTATTCATAAATTTAGAACTACACTCAAATAGTTTCTTTAAACTTGACTCATCCATGGATTGCTGACAAGGTTCATCGAAGATCACAAATCCAGGATGTTTACTACCAACATTGAGAAGGGCTAGATAAAAAGCCCAAATAGAACGAATGAAATCAGAAGCAGACGAAACGGAACGTAGTTGTTCAGAACTATTATTTGGCATCTGAACTAATGGAAAATAAAGATAAGAAGAGGATCTGTTAGCCTCCAAATATATTTGATTTTTATAATTACTCTTATATTCATAGAACATTAGATATTCCTTAAATATAATTTCAAACATCAAGTCCTGACAAAAGTTTCTTAGTAGAACACATTTCTGAATATTATTTATCCAATACTTTGTTAAACAATTCATACCACTTTTGTGAGATGGAATCTATCGAAAAATTCTTGGCTTTTTCCATAGCCTTTTTAGCCATATCCTGCCTAAGTTTCTCATCATTCATCAACAACTCCATCTTTTCCGTTGTCTTAGCCTCACTATAAGGCTTTGGGGTAACAAAGCCACAAACACCTTGATCGATAATATCATAAGCAGCCTCATAACTTCCATAGACAATAGGCACACACCCGAGGCTCATACTCTCAATAATCACCAATCCAAAACCTTCCAAGTCGGAGGTCAGCATAAAGATGGAAGCATCCTTGTAGTATCGGATAGGAGCTTCAACTTGAAAGCCCTCAAAACGCACCCTGTTAATCTTATGCTGATTGACATAATTCATCAACTGCTGCTTATGTGGTCCATCACCCACCAAAACCAATTCCCAATCCTTATGTTTTTCGACTATATCTTGCCAAGCTTCAACGATTCTGTTAACTCTCTTATTCTCATAATCCATACGTCCAACATAGAGAAGTTGCTTTAACTTATTATCCAAGCTAAAGCCATTCAAATCCACAGGAATTGTAACAGGATTACCAATAGCAGTTATATTGGAAGCATCCTTGATTCTAGCATATTTAATCAAAGAATCAATAAAAGCATTCGAAAGCATAATGTATTTCTCATTATGTCTGCAAGCATAGCGAATACTCCATTTGATGACTTCCTTTTTTGCCTTTAAGATTGCCGAAAATCCAAATTTAGCGATAGGATTAGAAGCATTTTTTACCTTGTCCTGTGCCTTAATAATAACCTTGGAGATATTAGGCGCACCATGAAGGACTGAGACCAATTTGCAAGAAGTACCCTTAATAGCCTTGTTACACAGCATGGTTGTTTTATAAGGAAGCCCCCATTGGTTTACAATGATGTCTATCTTCTTGTCAACCACCACTTGGTGCAATCTTTGGATATTATCTTTTGCCAAAACAGGATGATGTAAGCAGATAAGCTCAACTCCATCAATATTTTGGTCTTTCAGTTCTGGATGTGGTTGCTCTAAAGAGGCGATCGTCACATGATGTCCGTCAGCAACAAATCGTTTTGCAAGAACAGAGGTAACGACCTCCACGCCTCCGTAATTGGGATAAACCCGATAGAAAAAAAGTATGTTCATAAAACTATACGTGATTATTTAACTGAATTTTATGTTCGCTGGCCTTTCCACAAATACCCTTCTATACGACCTTTAAGATTATTGTAAGATCGTACACTTGCCTTTGTATCCAACTTTAATAGATTGACGACCATACCAACACATGGTCTCAAAAATTGAAGCAGCATATATGACAGAGGGAATGAATGTTTTTGCATTAAATAGCCGCCGCCTCTTGCATAGCTATATGTCTTTTTCTTAACCACACTCCAATCATATATGGCATTTGTTGGATGATGAACAATTATAGAAGGATCATAATATACTTTATAGTTGTATTTTTCCATTAAATTCAACAAGTAATCTGTTTCTTCACCAGAACCAATATTATATGGAGAACCTACTCCTATGTTTTCATCAAAGAACAGTCCTCTCTTAAAGACAAAGAATAACGTATAGGAAATAGCCGAGTAACTATGTGCTGTGGTTAAAACCGAAGCATGAGTTAGAAACTTAGAAGTCAACTCTCCATTCTCATTAGTTCCTTTTCCAGTAACTCCCTGATATTTTCCTTGAGATAAATAACATAGGACCTTATACAATGTATCTTCTTCATACCAACAATCGTCATCAGGGAATCCAACAAATTCTCCTTTTACATATTCAAGGCCAATGTTTCTTGCTTTTGATAACGAGCAAGGGGTAGCCTTGATATACTTAAAGTCTATTAAGGGATTTATCTCTTTAAATATATCCAGATTATCACCTTGATCTACAAAGATTAATTGAATACCCTTAAAATCAATCATCTCTTGAGCGTTCAATGAGTTCAAGAATCTCTTGAGTTCTTCTCTCCTATTCTGTGATGTTTGTACTAATGATAACACCGATTTTGTTAACAAACAATTTTCCATCATTTACCAGATATTCTATTTTGCTTATACTCATAACTATGCAATCCTTCTTTTCTGAAGTCATCATGTACTCTTTCTAACACTTCATGAAAAACTTCATCATACAAAGGGATGAATAAATCATCCTTATCTTCAATATGCTGAACGATTTCTTTTGCCAGAGACTCAGTTTGTGCCAAATCTGTTTCGCCATGATTGAAACTTGTACCTTTAATTGAACCTGGCGAAACATTAAGAATTCTATTACTTGTTCCTGCCTTTATCAACTCCACATTTACACTTTCTATAAATATCTTAAGCGCAGCTTTTGTTGCTCCATAGACTGCAAAAAATGGAGAAGACATAAAACCAGCTATGCTTACCATGACCCCGCAATAAAAATCCGTGTGAGATAAAATTTTATCATAAAACTTCCTTATGACTCTTATCGCAGCAACAGTATTGACATTAAAAGAATTGATAATATATGCTTCATCTACATCTTTGAACAATGCCAATTTGCCAAAGCCTGCTGTTATAATAAGGCCATCAATATCAGAGAATTTGTCAAAGAACGAATAATCTTTATTTGTAAGATCAAACACAAATGGCTCTATTTTAGCCTCTTGCCATTTTACATCTAAAGGAGACTTGTCTACAATGTATATTTTTTGACATTCTGCTTTTGCAGACATAACCTTAGCTATAGAAAGACCTATTCCATTAGCTCCACCAACAATCAAAATTCTTTTCATTGTTATGATATTTATTATATTTCAATTTTACGTTTCTTCTCTACAAATTTTTGCATTATATCAGCCATTAAGATACTCTCTCTTCTGCGCAAACGAGCAGAAGAAAAGCGGTGATTCACGATACAACTGATAAATTCCTGTATCTCATAACGCAAGCCATATCCATCCCATTTGTAAAAAAACTTTTTATTATCATTTTGATTCTCATAGCGCAGTTCGAAATAATCAGTTTTCCACCAAGGAGCAGGAACGTATGCGTATCCCTTAGTCCCAGAGATAACGAGGTTTCCTTCTGTCTTCACACCAAGGCCAACCTTAAAAGTTGCGATACCTTTGCTATACTGCATCATGCCTTTGGTATACATATCCACCCCATCTTTCATGCGAGAATAGAAGTTCAGACTTTTTACATCCGTTCCAAGCAAACGAATGATTGGAAGTAATGGATAAGAACCAAGTTCATACAAAGAGCCTCCTGCTTGCTTGGCGTCAAACTCACGCAGTTTCATATTGTCATCCCATAATTTTGAAAGCGAAGCCTCTATATCGACGACCTCACCTATCAAGCCAGACTTTATCATTACTATCAAATGATTGAAAGCTGGACAATGGGCTGTTTTATTTGCCTCCATCAAGATGCAACCATGTTGTTCGGCAAACTCATAAAGTTCTTTAGCTTGATTCCCATTCAATACCAAAGGAGTTTCACAAAGCACATGCTTTTTCTGTTCCAAAGCCTTCTTGATATATTCATAATGAGTCAAATGAGGAGTGGCAATATACACCGCATCCACGGCATTGAAAAATGTATCAAGATCTGCGTATGCCCAAACATCTTTATTATCCTTGGACATAGAGACTACAGCATCTTTGTCAATATCGTAAGCTGCGCATACACTTACGCCGCTTACGACATCAGCCTCAGATGGAAAACGTTTTGCTACACGACCACAACCTATGATACCAACCTTTACAGCCTCTTGACTTTCCGCCCTAAGCATTGTGGACGATATACCTTGTGTACGTGGCAAATAAACGACCTTACAGAATTCGTTCAAGTAGTCAAACTTGCCCTCCCAATCAGAGCCTATGGCAAAGATATCGACGTCATACTTTTGAATATCGTCAATTTTCTGTCCGACATAGTCCTCGATGATGATTTTATCAGCAAAGCCTGTTGCCTTGACAGCCTCAACACGTTCCAATACATTGTTGCGCACATTCAGTTTGCCACGATCTCGGTCAAAGCTGTCATTAGTTACGCCAACGATTAAATAATCGCCAAGTTCCTTTGCTCTGCGCAAAAGATTGATATGCCCCTGATGGAGCAAATCATACGTTCCGTAAGTTATTACCTTTTTCATTATTTCGTAAAGTTTTTATGCTTATTTTCAACATCACACAAAAGCAAATGAAGTACATGGTGTAATTAATATCTGTGATAGAGCAAATGACATAGAATGCAAGAGAGTACATAAAAAGAATGTATTTCTTCTCATACTTCAATGATACTTTCAAGCAATTTATAATCAGTATGATGTAAGCGATAAGTCCAAAGGCACCTTTTTCTATCATCGTTCTAAACCATACTGATTCACATCCGAACAATCGAGGATCCCTTTCGGAGAACATGGCACCTGTTCTTAAACCATTTCCGAAAATAGGAGCTTTCATCCAATATTCAATTGACGCTTCCAATTGCAACATTCTCATATAAACATTAGAACCGCCCGACATATCATCATTCTTCACATCAAACGCTTCAAGATTCATGACATCCCCCAAGAGAGATAGCACTGATTTTGGATTTGCCAGCATAACAAGACTTAATATGGCGAATAAGGTGAAAACGACTTTATTCTTCAAGACATAAGGCAATACGAATATTGGTATAGCGACAAGTGGAGTCTTTGAATTTGAAGTGTAGCATGCAAACAGAGAGAAGCAAACGATTAGAAGTAAGCTCTTCTTACCAAAATTCAAATACTGCTTATTCTTATATACAAACAAAATAAAGAACATGAACAGTACTGAATTAATCCCATACAAAATGGATATGTAAAATAAAGACTGTGCCCTAAACCTACCATCACGTAAATTTTCAACATCACTCATTGCCAATTTACCTTCTGAATATTCTTCAGGAATCATAGATTTTATTGAATCCAAGATAGGGTTTGAATGTGTAGAATATTCAAAAATGCCATAACCATACGATATTGCAAACACGATGACCAAGCATGATATGAAATACTTTATATCCTTGTTTTCATTGCAGACATTCCAAAAGACATATATAAATAAATATATACCGAAGATATTGTTAATGGCACTGGTAATTCCAGAAACAGAACCATTTACCCACGTGACAAGGGCTGAAATACCTATAGAGGCAGACATCCATACGAAAGCACTTTTCAAGGGGAAGGCAACAGAAGCCCTATACCTCCTTTTCTCTTTATAATGATAAAGTATGACAAAAAACAGATTAAGTACCAAGCTGACACCTATTGAAGGCGGCGCATACCTAATAGCCATTCCTGCATTTATCAAAAGACTCACAGCAGCGTATGTGAGGAAACTTTTCTTATAATCTTTGAATCCCCATATAATAAAGAACAAAATTATAGCAAACCAAACAGCAATCATAATTTATTCGTTATTAAAAAAGTATTGCAGCATATTCTCTTCTTTTGAATCAAGGAGTGCCTTATCATATTTATAAGTCAATTTGTGTATAAAGCAAGAGTCCTTGTAAGCATTATAACAACCTTCCATATATGGATATGAGAAGTGAAGCTGCAAAGTGTGTGGATTCATATTGCATACGTATGGTACCCTTTTCCACTTCTCACAACATTCAGGGTCCGTTTTCACCAAAGCAGAAAGCATTAGATGAAATATGAAATAATTAGGAAGATTATTATGGTATGCCCAATAATTAAATAGACAATTCCTTGTTTTGGATAGAATCACATCATTTTTACATCCTTTAAGAAACCAGCTTGAGCCTACAATAGGGGTTACATTAGACATCATCATTGACTCTGAGAACATAAAAAATGGAGCTTTTTCTACATATTGCGGAATAGAGTTTGTCCAGAAACAAGTAGCATCACACCAAATTCCACCATAACGAATAATTAAGGATATACGCAACAAGTCTGAGTACAAAGCCTCTTTAATGATTCCTTTATCATGCTTGGCGTTTATAAAATCTGGCAGTTCTATATAATGTGACAAATTCTTTTCATCAAGAACAATCACATCATAATCACCAGAATGCTTATAAATTGAGTTTACACATTTCTTCACCAAGTCTGGAGCATTATCCAACCCTTGCTTCCAATATACCCAAATAGTTTTGTTTGTTTTTACACAATCATTATTACCTACTGCAACATACCGCTCATTATCCTTCCATTTCAAATAACGTATTATGAAATGATAGGACATCCATAACGTTCGCACATTGCGAGCTTCTTTCAAATAGCGCACTCTTCCAAGTGCTTTCATTAGCAACATTAACGGATTATTTTTTAACATACTTCTCTATTTTTGTTATTTTCAATATTTCATCAAATGCTTCGAGTTTAAATACGGCACAATAAAGTATATACAAGCCAAAGCTTAGCATTGCACCAGCCAACAGCGCCACGATGGAGGAACTAATAAAATGCAGCAGCAACAAGGTGACAGCCACAGCCAATACAGAAGGATAAACATAAACCATAATATCAGAAATCTGCTCCTTATAGTTATAGTTTAGAAGAGTCCTCGTAACTGACATATTGATAAATGTGGCAATTACATTATACAGGCTATAGCTTACTACGATCCCCGTCAATCCCCAATACAAACTAATCAACAACAATATCAAACAGAATGGTTTCTTTATAAACTCCAATTTCAAAGTCATGTCAGTGCGTTTCATCAATTGAAGCATACTGAAATTCAATGCTGATAGTGGAGCAAAAGCAAATCCTACACAAAAAACTTGAAACAAGAATATTGATTTTTCCCATTTTTCTGTCCAAATAGTCAAGATTAATGGATTTGCAACTGCGATAAGAACCGTAAACAAAATGAAAGACGAAAAACAAAGCATCTGCATCATCTTTCTATAGATTCTTTTTGTCTTTTCCAAATCACCTTTTGTATCTACCATAATTGGAAGTGATACTCGGTAAATAATATTTTGTATAAGCGTTCCTGGTTTTTGGGCCAACATCTTACTGTTTGAAAAATATCCTAATTCTGCAGCACCTAACCATCTACCAATAACAAAGGAATATAATTCGCTAAAAGATGTACCAATTAAATTTGCCCCCAACAACTTCCAACCGAACCCCCACAAATATCTAAATGATTCGCGAGAAAACACCAATGACGGTTTCCAATGTCCAACAACCCAAAGCCATACTGATTTCAGTAAAGATTGTAAAACTTGTTGAATCACCAATGTCCAAACACCAAAGCCTTTATATGCAGCCCATATTCCGATTAAACCAGCAGGAATGTACGTTCCAAGATTTATGATGGTTTGTGTACGTATTTGTAAATTTGCCGTTAGTATCGAGTTCTGAACCAAAGATAATGAATTGAAGATAACACATAATCCAAGAACTCTTAATAATGATGTAAGAATAGGCATTTTAAAAAACAGAGCCACAAGTGGAGATATTGCGAACAGTATCAAATAAACGATGATTCCCACACAAAGATTAAAATAAAGAGCTGTGGACAAATCTTCATTTGTTCGTTCTTTTTTTGCTATTATCGCATTGCCAAATCCACAATCAACAAAGACATTAGCTATAAGCATAAAAATTGAAACAACTCCCACGGTTCCAAAGTCAGAAGGAGATAGAAGACGAGCCAAGATTATACCTATCAGAAATGCGAACCCTTGAGTCGTCAAATTATCAATGAGACTCCAAATTGTACCTTTGACGGATTTTGATCTAATATTATCATTACTCATTTTTATTCTATTTTAACCCCATCAACACGGAAAGTCGCTTACAACTATCGCCATTCTCCGCCATTCCTATTTTTTGATTAAAGCTACGTATACGTTGTACTGAAGACTCATTTTCATAATTGGATATATTGTCATACAATTCTGTTTCTGTCTTGGCAAAAGGATAAGGAAGCTCTTCCAGATTAAACAAGAATCCACGATTATAGGTCAAATAATCTTTACCATACAGAAAACATGGACGCAATGTGAGTGAATAGTCAAAGAAACTCGAAGAATAATCGGTAATTAAAACATCAGCTATTTCCAACAATTCCTGCATATCTGGATATAATGTTGCATCAACAACCTTCTCTGTTTTAGGAATCAGTTTCTTAAATGAAGAATGAAACACCATTACTGGATGAAAACGACAAACCATTATCCAAATCCCCCCAAATTTACCAGCAAGTTTATCCAAAATTTTATCGGCATCTATTGAGCACGCCTCTATATTAGCGTCAATACCCTTTCGGAATGTAGGAGCAAACATTACAATCTTAAACTTTTGGTCAATTCCCAACTTTTTCTTTATCAATGAAATTTTGTTAGTATCTATTTTTGAAAAACAATCATTTCTTGGAGTGCCTATGACAGACACCTCACCATCATACCAAAATGATTTATTGTAAAGTTTTGCCATAAAGTCCGAACCAGCAATGAATATGTCTGTATGTTGACTATCCCATTTCGCATCTTCTACATACTTTTTATCTAAAGTGTTCTCTACGTCTTTCTCTATTCTCTTTAAAGCTGTACCATGCCAAGTCTGGACATAAATTTGCGAATCTGTCTTAAATGGTATATAATATTTATTTAAGCGGTAATCGGATACGACATACTTACAACGTTTCATAATTCGATAGTATTCCCAACTATAAACTTTTACCTTATGAATTCTTGGATCAGTTTCAAAATCCACATTACGAGAAAATACCCAGACTATCTGATAATTGTCACCATATGTTTTTAATACATAATCAGAGAAAGCCTTAGGATTGCCACCGTAACAATTGTTGTACATACTCATACACACAATTATGTTTTCCCTTTGATTGCTACAAAATGTATCAATCAGAAAGATTTCGCAGTCTCTATAAATGGCTCGAACTTTTCTATAAGCCTGTTTTGAAATTAGATATATCTTATTCATCTTCATCCTAAAATTTATATTCAAACATATTTAATAAACGATTAGTTTCCTATAAGGAAGGCAGGTTCCATGCAAAGAGCAGAAAAGTAGCTCATTTAAAATGCCCTTAGCATTTTCCCTGCCTTTATTTTTTTTCTTTCATCTGTCCTAATTTCCAGTTAGTACTCAATTTAGGGCACAACCCTTTGTATAGGCACTTTTGCAAGTGCCTATATATTGATACGTTAAAAATTTCACTTGTTTATTAACTATTGGCATGTTGCCAATCCGATATTGCCTGGCCGCAGACTGAAAAAATCTCTGCAACCGTTAAAGATGTTAACAAAAAACTTTCCAAGGTAATCCCACGCCGACCGCCCCTGCAGCTTCACCGTACTGATTATACTGTGATAAGTGGCTGCCATCTTCACTCCCTCATCACTGCCGAAATGGAGCATGTTGTTTCGTTGGGTTGTCAGAGGACGGACTGCACGCTCGGCTGCATTGTTGTCTATCGGATAACTACCATCCTTTATATAGGTAAAGATGTCACCAATAAAGGTATAGGCATTGTAGCCGTCAGACATATTTCTTGTAGTGGTCGTACTTGCGCACCTTGCACCAGGTCTCGTCGCAGTTAACTATAGAGTTTTCTCCAACGTTACTTCCTTCAGTGACTCAACGAGCTTGTCAAGATAAACTTTGCCTTTCTTCAACCAATTGAGTGCTTACTCATGCAAATATCGTACAAAGAGTAAAAACATGTTACAAAATAAAAATCAATTCTAGAGAATCAAAAAGCTGTTTTTATGGTGTTCTGCTGAGCAAACAGCACCAATGCTTAACGATAGTGCCACTTTTACAGTCCAATAGTGACACTATTAGAGCGTAATCCGTGGGAGACTCCTGCACACCCTACCCCATGTCTTCATGTCAAATAATCATGGTTTCTTGGCTGTACGTGGGTGCGGGGCTACGGCGAGACGCCATAGCCTTCTAGGTTTGTATTGGATGCTTGAGAGAAATCACTATCCACTAATCACTAATAAATACTAAATAATCACTACTAAATACTAAATTGTATACTATTTGCCAAACTCTTTGATTCTTTGTTCTTCCTTTAGCTGGCATACTAAGAGTTGGCCGTGCTTTTCGGCTATGATGTAGCCGTCTAAGCCTTGGACTACTACCTTGGTTTCGTCGGCGGCGTGGACTACGCAGTTCTTGCAGTCGTAGAGGCGGATTTCTTTGCCTACCTTGGCGTTGCCGTTATCGTCCTGCGGGAGGAGGGTGCGGAGGCTGCCCCAGCTGCCTAAGTCGCTCCAGCCGAACTCGGCGGGGAGGGTGAAGATGTCTTTCGACTTCTCCATTACGGCGTAGTCGATGCTTATCTTTTCGCAGGTGGGGAAGAGTCTGCCTACCACCTCTTTCTCCTTGTCGGTATAGAAGGAATCGGACATTTCGTCCATGATGGCTGCGAGGTTGGGTTGGAAGGTGCGGATGGCTCGGCTGATGGTGTCGATGTTCCACACGAAGATACCGGCGTTCCAGTAGTAGTTGCCGGCAGAGAGGTACTGCTCGGCGGTGGTGAGGTCGGGCTTTTCCTTGAAGGCTTCCACCTTATATATCTCGTCAACGTCCGTGGGCTCGGCAGCGGCGATGTAGCCGTAGCCGGTCTCGGGGCGACTGGGCTTGATGCCGATGGTGACAATGACTTCCTTGTCGGCTGTATAGCTGAGAGCCTTGCTGAGGACACGCTGATATTCTGAGGTGTTGATGACCAAGGCATCGGAGGGGGTGACCACGATGTTGGCATTGGGGTGCTGCTTCTGTATCTTCCAGCAAGCGTAAGCAATACATGGAGCGGTATTGCGAGCCTCGGGTTCGGCGAGGATATTGTCAACAGGCATGTCAGGAATCTGCTCCTTGACAATGCTGATGTATTTCTCGTTGGTGACCACCCACATATTCTCCACGGGGCAGATGGGCTTCAAGCGGTCGACGGTGAGCTGGATGAGCGAACGTCCCACGCCCATCACGTCGATGAACTGCTTGGGGTGGTCGGGGGTGGACATGGGCCAGAAGCGGCTACCGATGCCACCAGCCATAATGATGACTTGGTTACTTCTCATTATTATTAATTATTAATGATAACTACTAAATAACAACTATTATTCTTTCACTTCCTCGAAGTCTTCCTTGTGGACGCCTCGGATGGCTACGGCGTAGCCGCCGAAGTCGAAGACTAATTGGCGGTCGCGGTCTATGCGGATGATGTAGCCTTCGCAGCCAGCGAAGATGCCGGTGAGGACTTTAAGCTTTACGTGGTTACGGGCGAACTTTTCGAAGGGGTCGCTGAGGAAGGTCACTCGTTCCGGATTGTCCTTCAATACCATCATGAAAGGTTGCATTATCTTGTCGGGGATGGAGGCTGGCTGGCCTTTGCACTTGTCGATAACGAGATGGTATGTTGAATAATTGAGCTTCAGGAATTTCTGAAGGTCCCTTGTTCTGCCTTGCAAGAATACCATTCCACTAATGGTGGGCTTGTATTCTTTCTTCACTCCTCCCCTCTCGTTCTTCTCCTTATAAGTATAGGTACGATGAACAAAACATGCATGGGCTGAGTCGGGATGGTTCTTGTTGTATTCCTTCATCCGCCTCTCAAAGGCAGGAACCGTCATGTTATGAATGAACAAATATCCCCACGGCAGCCCCTCTTCACGACGGGGTGTTCTCTCTATACCCAAGTCCGATTTTTCATCAGCCTTGGTAACGTGGATGCCCTTTGGTAAACGGTGGTCTACGTCGGCTGTAGGAAGTGATTCCAAGCAATCCTGCGTCGTCATCTCTTTCTACTTTATGTTCATTGATTCAACCATGCGAGATGGCCGAGAAGTCTTAATCAATCGAACCTTCATATCAAAAATGTCTTATCGTAAAGTCCCTGAAGAACCTTTATTTACTATCATATTACGTCCACTCCCATATAGAAAGTGGCAAATACGATGCAAAGATAATGTTTTTATTGGGATTTCATAGCTTTTTCATTCAAAATTATAAAAAAGAAACCACAAAACAGCAATGTTGATGAAACATAGAAGAAAAATAGCTAATTTTGCAGTTCATAACACAATAATCACACAAAACATATATGATTACAGTAGATGGACTGACCGTCGAGTTCGGCGGCACCACCCTATTCAAGGATATCTCCTTCCAGATAAACGAGAAGGACCGTATAGCACTTATGGGCAAGAACGGCGCTGGCAAGAGCACGCTGCTCAAGATAATAGCCGGTGTAAGAAAACCCACACGAGGCTCGGTTTCGGCTCCCAAGGACTGCGTAGTGGCTTACCTTCCGCAGCACCTGATGACAGAGGACGGACGTACCGTCTTTGACGAAACCTGCCAGGCCTTCGCTCATCTGCATGAGATACAGGCAGAGATAGACAGCATCAACAACGAACTGACGACGCGTACGGACTATGAGAGTGACGAATATATGCAGCTCATTGAGAAGGTGTCGACTCTCTCGGAGAAATTTTATGCCATTGACATGACGCACTTCGAGGAGGATGTGGAGAAGACGCTGCTCGGTCTTGGCTTCGAACGCAAGGACTTCGACAGACCAACGAGCGAGTTTTCAGGAGGATGGCGTATGCGCATTGAACTGGCAAAGCTGCTGCTCAAATCGCCCGATGTGCTGCTCCTCGACGAACCTACCAACCACCTTGACATCGAATCAATAGGATGGCTGGAAGACTTTATCATCAACAGCTCGAAGGCAGTGGTGGTAATCAGCCATGACCGAAAGTTTGTGGACAACATCACCACACGTACAATAGAGGTGACAATGGGACGCATCTACGACTATAAGACCACATACAGCCAATATCTGGAGCTGCGCAAGGAACGCCGCGAACAGCAGATGAAGAAGTATGAGGAACAGCAGAAGATGATAGCCGAGACGAAGGACTTCATCGAGCGTTTCAAGGGCACCTACTCGAAGACATTCCAGGTGCAGAGTCGTGTAAAGATGCTGGAGAAGCTGGAGCTTATAGAGGTGGACGAGGAAGACACAAGCCACCTGCGACTGAAGTTTCCGCCAAGTCCCCGCAGCGGCGCTTACCCCGTACAGATGAGCGACGTGGCTATGAGTTTCGGCGAGAAGACCGTGTTCAGCGGCGTGAACCTTACGGTGGAGCGCGGTGACAAGATAGCCTTCGTGGGACGTAACGGCGAAGGTAAGTCGACACTCGTGAAATGCATCATGGGACAGTTGCAGAACGAGGGCAAGCTGGAGCTGGGACATAACGTACAGATAGGCTACTTTGCCCAGAATCAGGCTTCACTTCTCGACGGCGAGCTGACCGTATTTCAGACTATTGACGACGTGGCAAAGGGTGAGATACGCAACAAGATACGCGATCTGCTCGGTGCCTTCATGTTCGGAGGAGAAGAATCGACAAAGAAGGTGAAGGTGCTCTCGGGCGGCGAACGCACACGTCTCGCCATCCTGAAGTTGCTGCTGGAGCCGGTGAATCTCCTCATCCTTGACGAGCCCACCAATCACCTGGACCTCAAAACCAAGGATGTGCTGAAGCAGGCTCTACAGGACTTTGACGGAACGCTCATCGTAGTGAGCCACGACCGCGACTTCCTGGACGGACTGGTGAGCAAAGTGTATGAATTCGGTCATGGCAAAGTGCGCGAACATCTATGCGGCATATACGAGTTCCTCGAATCGAAGAAAATGGAAAGTCTCCAGGAATTGGAAAAGAAATAACACACAAGGAGAAGCCTATCTCTTGAATCGCCTTCTCAGTCCTTCGATAATGTCAGACTTTTTCCTTAAAAGTCGCATGGAGAATATGGCTGAGAGGGCGAAAAGAATGAGGCCTGACGCCCAATAACCATAAGGATTGTCAATCCATGTGCAAGCGTATGCCAAAACACCAAATAGCACCTGCACGGAGACAATCCTTACAACCTTATGTGAGAAGGCGTAACGGAAACGTGCACGATAAAAGCCGACAACGAGAAGTAACTCGGAAAAGTTGGCAACTGTCATGCCTACGCCGATACCGAAAAGTCCTCCAAGATTATAGCCTATGACCACAGAGGCGAAAAGCATAACGTAACTGAGCGTCTCAACAGTAATGTAGGCAAACGAGTCTTTACGTGACAACGAGATGTACTCAACGGGAAGGAAGAGTGCACGGGCATAAAGCGACAGCACAGCCACCTGCAGCATACGAAGAACCGGGAGGAACTTTGAGCTGAAAAGAAGCGGAAGCAGAACTGGCACAAAGACGATGAAAGCTACAAGCAACGGGGCAAGAAGCAGAACCGAAACCTCTATCTGACGGTTTACGACGGCATTGAACTGACGACCTACGTCAGGAACTGCCGAGAGACGAGGATAATAATCGGTCTCCATGGACGTGAAGACGGTGCCGGCATAGGTAACAAGAATCATGTACGCGGCATTATAGAGACCAACGGTCTCGACGTCAGACATAGCACTAAGGCTGGAACGGATGGCAAACTCCGTAATACTACCGATGACACCGCCCGCTATAAAGGCGATGCCAAGACGCACGAATCGATAGCCCTCGCAGAACATACCACGAAAGCGCCATGGATATTCACGGAAAGAATAGAAGAGCACGATGGCTGCCTGAGCCAATGCCACAAGCACAAGCACGGGAACGACGCCACGTATGCCATAAAAATAATATAACGGAACAGTGATGACAAGCGAGGCTATAAGGCTGTAGACAGACGACTTGACGAGCTTGTGAATCTTACGCGTGGCTTTAAGAAGAGCTGTCTCGCCCGCAGCAAGAGTGGCGAACGCCACGGCAGGCGAAAGCAGAACAACGTGCCACGTATAGTCGCTGGAAGAAAAAGCCAACTGGCTGATGAACGAACTGAGGACAACACACAGCCCCATGCCCACCAAAGCCGTACAGAGCGTCCAACGACGAAACACGGAAACAAGACGTTCAAGAACAGAACGGTCTGTATCCTCGTACGCCTTAGAGAGTTCGCGAACGGCGCTGACGGGCAGTCCGAGATTGGTGATATCGCCAAGGAGCTTTATGGTGGATGTGAAAAGAGCCACGAGTCCCATGCCGGCAGGACCTATAAAGAGCGCCACAAACTTGTTGCGCAAAAGTCCTATCAGCACGTTGAAGCCCTGCATTCCACCAAAGACGATGGTAGACTTGAGTATATGTGAATAAACGTTTGGTTTTTCCATTATATATTCTTAACGTAACAATACAGCTTTTATTACATCAGAACATAAAAATTAAAAACAAGGACACCCTTTTATTGTATTCGGGGTTCGTTATCAAGAAAATGGTCGAGCAATTTAATGCCTTCCGTGGTACACAGACCGCGGATGTTGAGGAGTATGACGTTATGGAAGATATGCTTGAGGTCATATTCATTATACATCTGCTCCTTCATTACTGTCTCCATAGCAGCACTTCCAAGACGCAACATTATATTATAGTCGACATCAGCACGGAAATATCCCTCACGTACGCCTCTCGTGAAGAAGTCGAGAGCATACGAACGACGTACGGCATGCAGCCTGTCAAGATAAGCCATCACCTGTGCATATTTGTGAAGGTCTGTGAAGAACATAGGGGAAGCGCTGGAAAGATAACCCACCTGGCGCTTGTAGAACTCGATAATGATGTCGATGACGGTATGTGAAGAGTCAAGAGAGTAAGCAGTCATATGACGGTCATACTTCTCTTCCTTGAGACGAACTCCTTCCAAAAGCAGTTCTTCTTTATTACTATAAATCTCATAAAGAGTGCGCTTGGAGATACCGAGAGAATTGGCAATATCGTCCATTCTCACCGACTTGACACCGTGGATGAGAAACTCATGCATGGAACTCGTAAGAATCTTTTCCTTGAGTTCCTGCTTGTATGCGGTTTGGGGATTGTCCTTATACATTTATATATTATAAACTTCTATATATTAATTCTAAACTTCTTTTAACTTTCGTGACTTCTATACTGAACGCAAAAGTACAAAAAACTAATGAGTCTGCAATAGTTTTTCGTGAATTTATGAAATATTTAAACGAAAAAGAGTAACTTTGCGAGACATATACAAACATCCCCTAATAATGAGCAATTCAGAAGAAACCTATATAATCTCGAAGAAATGGTAAAGATAACAAAAGAAAACGCTCTCCATTATCATCAGAGCGGACGCCCCGGAAAAATTGAGGTGAAGCCGACAAAGCCTTACCAAACACAAACCGACCTCAGTCTGGCTTACTCGCCTGGCGTGGCATTCCCATGCCTGGAGATTCAGCAGAATCCGGACGATGTGTATAAATATACGGATAAGGGCAACCTTGTGGCCGTAATCTCCAACGGTACGGCTGTCTTAGGACTTGGCGACATCGGCGCGATGAGCGGCAAGCCCGTGATGGAGGGCAAAGGTCTGCTCTTCAAGATTTACGGAGGCATTGACGTCTTCGACATAGAGGTGGCTGAGAAAGACCCCGAGAAGTTCTGCGAGACTGTGGAGAAGATTGCCCCGACATTCGGCGGCATCAACCTTGAGGACATCAAAGCCCCTGAGTGTTTCTACATAGAGGAGCGTCTGAAGCGCACCCTCGACATTCCTGTCATGCACGACGACCAGCATGGTACAGCCATCATTTCGGCAGCAGGACTGAAGAACGCCCTTGAGGTGGCAGGAAAAGACATAGACAAGGTAAAGATTGTGGTGAACGGCGCAGGAGCTGCCGCCATCAGCTGCACCAAGCTGTACGTGGCGTTGGGAGCCAAGGTGGAGAATATCATCATGCTCGACTCAAAGGGCGTAATAACAGCCGACCGTCCCAACCTTACTGAACAGAAGAAGATGTTCGCTACGACTCGTACAGACGTACACACCCTGGAGGAGGCTATTAACGGCGCTGATGTCTTCGTAGGACTCTCGAAGGGCAACGTGCTGTCGCAGGCTATGATTCGCTCAATGGCAGAAAACCCTATTGTCTTCGCACTCGCCAATCCAGTTCCAGAGATTAGCTATGAGGATGCCATGGCAAGCCGCCCCGATGTACTGATGTCTACCGGACGTAGTGACTATCCCAACCAGATAAACAACGTCATCGGTTTCCCTTACATCTTCAGAGGTGCGCTTGACGTACATGCCAAGGCTATCAACGAGGAGATGAAGATGGCAGCCGTGCACGCTATCGCTGACCTTGCAAAGCAGCCCGTACCCGATATCGTTAATGAGGTTTATCATGTTAACAACCTCGCTTTCGGACCGAAATATTTCATACCGAAACCCGTGGATCCGCGACTCATCACAGAGGTGAGTGCCGCAGTTGCCAAGGCTGCCATCGAGAGCGGCGTGGCACGCAAGACCATTACAGATTGGGACGCATACAAGAAGAACCTTATGGTGCTGCTCGGTCAGGAGACAAAGCTGACACGCAACCTACACAACACAGCCCGCATGCATCCACAGCGCATCGTCTTCGCAGAGGGTGCTCACCCGTCAATGATGAAGGCTGCAGTACAGGCAAAGACAGAGGGTATCTGCTTCCCTATCCTGCTTGGAAACCCCGACCGTCTGCGTCGTGTGGCTGAGCGTCTGAAGCTCAATCTTGACGGCATAGAGCTGATAGACATGCGTGCCGACCAAGAGCAGGGACGCCGCGCCACTTACGCCAAGCACCTTGCCAAGAAGCGTGCACGTCAGGGCTATACCTTCGAGGAGGCATACGACAAGATGTACGAGCGTAACTACTTCGGCATGATGATGGTGGAGACGGGTGATGCTGACGCATTCATCACTGGTCTTTACACGAAATACTCGAACACCATCAAGGTGGCTAAAGAAGTGATTGGCATCCGCAAGGAGTATAACACCTTCGCCACTATGCATATCCTGAACACCAGCAAGGGCGTATTCTACCTTGCCGACACACTCATCAACCGCCATCCGGACAAGAGCGTGCTCGTAGACATAGCCAAGCTGACAGCCCATACCGTGAAGTTCTTCAACGAGGAACCGCGCATGGCAATGATAAGCTACTCTAACTTCGGAACCGACGAAGTGGGAAGCCCAGTCTGTGTGCATGAGGCTGTGGAGCAGCTGCAGAACCAATATCCGGACCTTATCATCGACGGTGAGATGCAGGTAAACTTCGCCCTGAACAAGGAGCTGCGTGACGACAAATATCCTTTCACACGTCTCAAGGGCAAGGATGTCAACACCCTCGTATTCCCCAATATGAGCAGTGCACAGGCAAGCTACAAGCTGCTGCAAGCCATTGACCCGGACGCCGAGATTATCGGCCCGATTCAGATGGGCCTGAACAAGCCTATCCACTTTACAGACTTCGAGAGCTCTGTACGCGACATCGTGAACATCACAGCCGTGGCAGCCATCGACGCCTACGTGGATAAGATAAAGAAACAGGACACTATTTAAAATATCCGAAACATTCAAGAGAGGGTGTGTCAAAATATTTTGACACACCCTCTCATTAAATTATATAAAAAACCTCACCCTACGACCAAATCATGATAGACTTTCCTTGTGCCAAAATAAATCTTGGACTTAACATAGTGGAACGACGTGCTGACGGATATCACAACCTTCAGACAGTCTTCTTCCCTATCCCAATATGCGATGCTCTGGAGATAAAGTTGATGGACCCGAAGTTTCCTTCCGTATCCAACTGCGATCTGAAGGTAACGGGAGAGAATGCAAACTGCGACGAAGCAGACAACCTTGTGGTAAAGGCGTACAACCTTATAGCCTCGGAACGAGCTATTCCACGTGTACATGCCCACCTTTATAAGCATATCCCCATGCAAGCTGGAATGGGAGGCGGTTCGAGCGACGCCGCTTACATGATCAGACTCCTTGACGAACGCTTCAACCTGGACATGGGAAACGCCGTAATGGAGGCATACGCAGCAAAGTTAGGCGCAGACTGTCCCTTCTTCATAACGGCAGAACCAGCTTACGCAGAGGGCATAGGCGAAATACTGTCGCCAGTAAAGATTTACGGAGACAACCTAAAGGGATATAAGATGGTTGTGGTGAAGCCAACTGTAGCCGTCTCCACAAAAGAGGCTTTCTCACGTATCAAGCCACATAGCCCGCAGTATTGCTGCCGAGACATTGTGGCACGTCCTGTGGAGGAATGGAAAACAACGCTGACAAACGACTTTGAAGAAAGCGTCTTCGGACTCTACCCAGAAGTAGGAGCCATAAAGGAACGCCTCTATAAGGAAGGAGCGCTTTATGCGCAGATGAGCGGTAGCGGAAGCTCGGTGTTCGGCATATTCAGCCCCGACGCGAAGATAAGCAAAGAGGACGCAGAGAAAATATTTGAAGGTAGCCGCACGTACGTAATGACTGTATAAAAATATTATCATATGGACAATAAGAACGAACTGTTCCCCATAGTGGACACGGAAGGAAACGTCATCGGATCTATATTGCGATCAGAAGCACATAACGGATCGAAGATACTTCACCCCGTTGTTCATCTCCATGTATTCAACTCGAAGGGCGAGCTATTTCTTCAGCATCGTCCTGCATGGAAGGACATTCAGCCTGACAAGTGGGACACAGCCTGCGGAGGTCATATCGACTATGGTGAAAGCGTGGACAAAGCTCTGCAACGCGAGGTGAAAGAAGAATTAGGCATGACTGATTACGAGCCAAAATTCATAAAGAGATACGTCTTCGAGAGTCAAAGAGAAAAGGAACTGGTGAACGTATTCTACACCATATACGACGGATCAGTGCGTCCTTCAGAAAGCGAACTGGACGGAGGACGATTCTGGACGATAAACGAAATAAACGACAATCTTGGGAACGGCACATTCACGCCCAACTTCGAAAACGAATACAACACAATACTAAAACCATTCTATGAAGATATCGAATTTCTCGTTTAAAAAGATAAGCTCGTTTCTGAAGGACGGCATATGGCACGTTGAGAGAAACGAGGTGGGACCGATAGGATATTTTGCTCTTAACGTGGCACGCAAACTCATTCTCGCAATAGAGTTTACCACGGAACGCAGAATAACAAGTGCGGCATGCGCCCTAACCTACTCCACCCTCCTCGCCATCGTGCCAATACTTGCCGTGGTCTTCGCAATAGCAAGAGGATTCGGATATAACAAATACATAGAAATATGGTTCAGAGATGCATTGTCAAGCCAACCTCAGGTTGCTGACATTATAGTGGGGTTCGTCAACTCATATCTGGTGCATACACAACGTGGCATCTTCCTTGGTGTCGGACTTGTCTTTATGCTATTTACTGTGATAATGCTTATCCGCAACATAGAGGAGACATTCAACGGCATCTGGCAGGTAAAGAAGCCACGTAGCGTATTCAGAACCATAACGGACTATACTTCAATGTTTCTGCTTATGCCAATAATAATAGTGGTGACATCAGGTATAAGCATCTTCTTCGCCACTATATTCAAGAATATAGAAGACACTATGGTTATAGGTCCACTCATGGAGTGTATGCTCCATGTGCTCCCCTACGCCATAATGTCAGCAATATTCACTGCCCTGTATGTATTTATGCCTAACACAAAGGTAAAGATAAGTTGTGCCATAGCTCCAGGCATAATCTCGGGCGTGGCAATGCAGGGACTGCAGCTCGTATACATCAATTCTCAGATATGGGTGAGCAGCTACAACGCCATTTACGGTTCGTTCGCCGCCTTGCCATTATTCATGCTTTGGGTGCAAATATCATGGCTAATCTGCCTGTTCGGTGCCGAGCTATGCTACGCCAACCAGAACATGGAAGACTATGCCTTCAAGGCACGGACAAGCGACCTCAGCCACAAGGACATGTTGGGAATGTGCATTCTGCTTGCCAGCAAGATATGCAAACGATTCGCTGAAGGCAAGAAGCCTTACACGGCCCTGAAGCTGAAGATGGAGACAAGGCTGCCGATAAGAATCGTGAACGAACTACTGTTCTGCATGACAAAGGTGGGAATACTTAACGAAACGGCTTGCCGAGACAAGGACGACATCGTAAGTTTCCAACCAGCAGAATGCCTGAGCAGACTATCTGTAGGAATGCTCATAGAAAGAATGGAAAGAGAGGGCAACTGGACACCTGGCATAGACTGCAAAACAGAACTGACAGAAGCATGGAAGACAGTGGCTGCCTCGTATGCAGAATACCTGGAAACACAGAAAAAGGTGCTATTAAAAGACTTATAACAGAGACCCTTAAACGATATTACTTCACGGTAATATGGAAGCAGCCTTGCTTAACCTCATACTTAACGAGACATCTTTCTTCACGCCTTTTATCGTTTAGCACCTCGCTTAGAATCCACTTCAAAGAGTCGTTGCGAACCTTGCGTCGTGCAGGACCTTCGGGATCCTCAACAGTCTTGTAACGATTATAGCATATATCGAAGGTGGTGCCATAGAGATGGCATGAGTTTTCGGTGGCATTTCCGTTATGACTGCGAAGTTTTGCAACGTCAGCCTTACTACGCAATACAGACGTAACGATAATCTTATGTAAAGGAATGCCCTTGATCTGAAGACTATCAAAGAAGGAATGGCCTATGTCCTGCAGAAGTTCTGCTGCTCTCGGTACAAGGTACGGGATGCTGCTTTTCAACTTGTCGATATGATAGAAAGGATTGCTGCCGACATACACTAGTTCTGACTTGCGCTTCTCTGCGTCGGCACGATCAATAACAGCCTTAACGCCATGCTTGTTGGCAGCAAGCAACTGTACGTCATTCTGATCAGGAAAGGTATTACCAAAATGAGGAACACTATAAATGCGGTTCTTTACCAGCGAACCATCCTCGTTGAAGAAGCGTGACTTGCCATTATACTTATATGACTGTACAACGGGCAGGCTCTCAACATCATTAGCGACCTGCATGCTGTCAGTTTTCTGTATCATAGAAGAGTCTGCATCGGTCTTTGTTGTAAGTTCAGGACCTTCGGCGATGGTAGGAAATACGCAACGAGCCATAGCCAACACCACCACTCCAATGGATAAATATTGTAAGTATCTTTTTTGTCTGAAATTCATAATGAGTGCAAAGTTACAGAAAGTATCTCGAAAAAACACGGAGATAAACCCACTTTTCTTTGTTTTCGCGTTAAGAAATGTTTGTGTTGTCCACGATTTTCACTAACTTTGCAGCCAAAACATAGCTTATAGGAATTTTGATTGAGAAGCATATTATATTAGAGGATATTGACCCGATGGTATTCTATGGTGTGAACAACTCACATCTGCAGATGATAAGGTCTCTTTTCCCGAAACTTCGCATCGTAGCACGTAACAACGTGATAAGGGTGCTTGGCGACGAGGAAGAAATGGCATCATTCGAAGAAAAGATAGAGAAGATGCGCCTTCATGTGCTGAAATACAACAATATCGGCGAAGAGGATATTCTGGACATAGTAAAAAGTCGACAGACAAAACGCGACGCCGTGAAAGGCGTAATCGTGTATAACATATCAGGCAAGCCCATAAAGTGTAAGAGCGAAAACCAGCAGCAACTGGTGGACGCGTACGAGAAAAACGACATGGTGTTTGCCACAGGACCTGCAGGAACAGGAAAGACATACCTCAGTATAGCCTTGGCAGTAAGAGCGCTCAAAGAGAAGACAGCGAGAAAGATAATTCTGTCAAGACCTGCCGTAGAAGCCGGAGAGAAACTGGGATTTCTTCCAGGAGACATGAAGGAAAAGATTGATCCGTATCTGCAACCTTTGTATGATGCTCTCGGCGATATGCTCCCTGCCGTAAAGCTGCAGGACATGATGGAGAAGAACATCATACAGATAGCACCATTGGCATTTATGCGAGGACGTACGCTGAGCGATGCTGTGGTGATTCTGGACGAGGCCCAAAACACAACACCAGCACAGCTGCGCATGTTCCTTACAAGAATGGGATGGGACACGAAGATGATCATTACCGGAGACATGACCCAGATTGACCTTCCAAGAGGACAACGAAGCGGTCTGTCAGAAGCGTTACAAATACTGAAAGACGTGGAAGGCATAGGTTTCGTGGAACTTAACAAAAAGGACATAGTACGACACAAACTCGTTACACGTATCGTAAACGCCTACGAGTCACACGACGACAAAGAGAAAGAAAACAAGGAGAAAGATTGACGGATTCACAAACAAAAATAACATATTATTAATATGAAAGCACTTACAAAGACCGATTTTCATTTTGAAGGGCAGAAAAGCGTGTACCACGGCAAGGTACGCGACGTGTATGACATCAACGACGACGTAATCGTCATGGTGGCAACAGACAGAATATCAGCATTCGACGTTATTCTGCCAAAGGGTATCCCATTCAAGGGACAAGTGTTGAACCAGATTGCAGCCAAGTTCCTTGATGCAACTACGGACATATGCCCCAACTGGAAACTTGCCACTCCAGACCCTATGGTTACGGTAGGCTTAAAATGTGAAGGATTCCGTGTGGAGATGATCATTCGCTCCATACTTACAGGATCAGCATGGCGTGCTTACAAGGAAGGATGCCGCGAACTCTGCGGCGTGAAGCTTCCCGAAGGCATGAAGGAGAACCAGCGCTTCCCCGAACCCATCATCACTCCGACAACAAAGGCTGACGAAGGCCACGACATGAACATCTCAAAGGAAGAAATCATCGCACAGGGTATTGTAAGCGCTGAGGACTATGCTGTTATGGAAGACTATACACGCAAGATCTTTGCACGTGGTCAGGAGATGGCAGCAAAGCGCGGTCTGATTCTCGTAGACACCAAGTACGAGTTCGGCAAGCGTGACGGCAAGGTATACCTCATCGATGAGATCCATACTCCAGACTCATCACGCTACTTCTATGCTGACGGCTATGAGGAGAAGTTTGAGAAGGGTCTGCCGCAGAAGCAGCTCTCAAAGGAGTTTGTCCGCCAGTGGCTTATCGAGCATGACTTCATGAACGAGCCGGGACAGACTATGCCGGAGATTACAGACGAGTACGCAGAAAGCGTAAGCGAAAGATACATCGAGCTGTATGAGCACATTACAGGCGAGAAGTTTGACAAGACTGCAGAGGAAGGTGACATCGCCAAGCGCATAGAGAAGAACGTGTCAGAATATCTGGCTACAAGAAAATAAAACAATAAAACACAAGGGGTATGCCGAATAACTACTGTTGATCCGGCATATCCCGTATGTTGTATATATAGCACCGGAAATGCCATACAAACAAGAAGAGATAAAGCCCTATAACAATGAAGAGGAAAAGGGCGTCCAGGTGGAGCAAATGTTTGACAATATCGCCCACTCATACGACAAACTGAACCACAGACTGTCATGGAACATAGACAAGCTTTGGAGAAACAAAGCCCTTAAAAGACTGAAACCATACAGTCCGCAAAGAATGCTCGACATCGCAACGGGAACAGGCGACTTCGCCATTCAGGCAACCAAGACGCTGAATCCCAAGGAACTTGTCGGCGTGGATATAAGCGAAGGCATGATGGAGGTGGGAAGAAAGAAGATTGCCCAACTGGGAATGGATGGTGTGGTGTCGTTCAAGAGAGACGACTGCATGAATCTTTCGTTCGAGGACGAGAGTTTCGACGCTGTAACAGCAGCCTTTGGCATCAGAAACTTCGGCGACCTGGAGAAGGGTCTGGCAGAAATGCTGAGAGTGCTCAAGACCGGTGGACATCTGTGTATTGTGGAACTGACCACCCCCGTAAGATTCCCAATGCGACAGTTGTTTAAGATTTACTCACATACAGTTCTGCCCATATATGGCAGACTGATATCAAAAGACAAGACAGCATACAACTATCTAACAGCTACTATAGAAGCCTTTCCGCAGGGAGAAACAATGGTTAAAATCCTGAAGAAGATTGGCTATTCTAAAGCGACCTTCCGCAGGATGACATTCGGAATATGTACGATGTACATAGCGGAGAAATAACATTATAACATTTTAACAAGGCTCATTATGGACAAATACGGACTTATCGGATTTCCTTTGGGACACTCATTCTCCAGAAATTTCTTTAACGAGAAGTTTGAGAATGAAGGCATTAAAGCCAAATACATCAACTTTGAGATTCCGCAGATAGAGGATCTTCCTGAGATTCTCGCCTCAAATCCAGAGTTGAAAGGACTGAACGTGACCATACCTTACAAGCAGAAGATTATGGCATACCTTGACGAACTGAGTCCGGAGGCAAAAGCCATTGGTGCCGTGAATGTCATAAGAGTGAGCCACAAGGGTAAGGATGTGGTGCTGAAAGGATTTAACAGCGACGTGATTGGCTTCACAAGAAGTATTGAACCGATGCTTGAGCCTGCACACAAGAAAGCCCTGATATTAGGCACCGGCGGCGCGTCAAAAGCCATAGAGTACGGTCTGAAGACACTCGGCCTTGAAACGCTGTTCGTAAGCCGCACAAAAAAAGAGAACACGATAACGTACGAAGAGGTTACGCCTGAAATTATAAAGGAATATAACGTCATTGTCAATTGCACCCCGCTCGGAATGTACCCTAAAGCAGACACCTGCCCAGACATACCATACGAGGCGATGGACGGACACACCATTCTGTACGACCTTATATACAACCCCGACGAAACATTGTTCCTGACAAAGGGAGCCAAGTACGGCGCCACAACGAAGAACGGATTGGAGATGTTGCTCCTTCAAGCATTCGCAAGCTGGGAATTCTGGAACGATACAGACAATATGTAAATACAATAATTTATAACAGAAAAGTTTATATAAACAAACATAACAACATGATGGACAATTCGAACAGATACATGATGCGCGGCGTAAGCGCGGCAAAAGAAGATGTGCACAATGCCATTAAGAACATTGACAAGGGCCTGTACCCACAAGCCTTCTGCAAAATAATCCCCGACATTCTCGGCGGTGACCCAGAATACTGCAACATCATGCACGCTGACGGTGCTGGAACAAAATCGTCACTTGCATATATGTACTGGAAAGAGACTGGCGATTTGAGCGTATGGAAAGGTGTAGCACAGGACGCCATCGTGATGAATACCGACGACCTGCTCTGCGTAGGAGCTGTTGACAACATTCTCGTATCAAGCACCATCGGCAGAAACAAGATGCTCGTTCCCGGAGAGGTTATCTCTGCCATCATCAACGGTACAGACGAACTTTTGGAAGACCTCCGCAAGATGGGCGTAGGCGTGTATGCCACCGGTGGTGAGACAGCTGATGTCGGCGACCTTGTACGTACCATCATCGTTGACTCTACAGTTACCTGCCGCATGAAGCGTAAGGACGTTATCAACAACGCCAATATCCGTCCTGGTGACGTAATCGTAGGACTCGCTTCCTTCGGCCAGGCTACATACGAGAAGCAGTATAACGGCGGTATGGGATCGAACGGTCTGACAAGTGCACGCCACGATGTATTCTCAAAGTACCTCGCTGAGAAATATCCCGAGAGCTACGATCATGCTGTACCCGAAGAATTGGTTTACAGCGGAAAGCTCCGTCTGGACGACAAGGTGGAAGGTTCGCCCATCAACGCAGGCCAGCTGGTGCTCTCCCCCACCCGTACTTACGCTCCTGTTATCAAGAAGCTTTTGGATGAAATGCGCGAGGAGATTCACGGTATGGTTCATTGCACGGGTGGTGCTCAGACAAAGGTGCTCCATTTCGTAGGCGATAACTGCCGCGTTATCAAGGACAACATGTTCCACGTTCCCCCACTCTTCAAGACCATTCAGGAGCAGAGTGGCACAGACTGGAAGGAGATGTACAAGGTGTTCAACATGGGTCATCGCATGGAAATTTACGTACGTCCGGAAGTGGCAGAGAAGGTTATCGCCCTCAGTAAGAGTTTCAATATAGACGCTCAGATTGTCGGCCATATAGAAGAAGGCAAGCGCTCGCTGCTCATCAAGTCCGAGTACGGAGAATTTGAATATTAATAAAACACTTCTACATATCTCACCCCTGCAAAATATCAACATTAATTTGACAAATGGCAGAAAACAATAATATATTAGAGAAACTTGACGGACTGGAGGCACGTTATGAGGAAGTATCGACCCTCATAACCGACCCTTCTGTAATTGCCGACCAGCAGCGTTACGTGAAACTGACAAAGGAATATAAGGATCTTGAGGACATCATGAAACTTCGTCAGAAGTATATCAATTGCCTTAACGGTATCTCAGAGGCAAAGGATATTATCATGAACGAACAGGATGCGGATATGAAGGAGATGGCACGTGAAGAACTTGCTATAAACGAAGAACTCCAGCCCAAACTCGAGGAAGAGATAAAGATTGCACTTGTGCCGAAAGACCCAGAGGACGCCAAGAACGTTCAGATGGAGATTCGTGCCGGTACGGGTGGTGACGAGGCTTGTCTCTTTGCCGGCGAGATATTCATGATGTATAAGAAGTATTGCGAGTCGAAGGGTTGGACTGTATCTGTCACAAGCGAGAGTGAAGGTGCCGTAGGCGGCTTCAAGGAAATCTGCTTTGCTGTAAGTGGCGACAACGTATACGGAACTTTGAAGTATGAGTCTGGTGTTCATCGAGTACAGCGTGTTCCGGTAACAGAATCAAATGGTCGTATGCAGACTTCTGCTGCTACCGTAGCTGTTCTTCCCGAGGCAGACCCGTTCGAGGTAAACATCAATGAGGGCGAAATCAAGTGGGATACATTCCGCTCTTCAGGTGCCGGTGGTCAGAACGTAAACAAGGTGGAGTCAGGTGTGCGTGCCCGCTATATGTGGAAGAATCCTAATACAGGCGAGGTGGAGGAAATCCTCATAGAATGTACCGAGACCCGCGACCAGCCAAAGAATAAGGAAAGAGCTCTTGCGCGCCTGCGTACATATATATATGATAAGGAACACCAGAAGTATGTTGACGATATCGCAAACCGTCGCAAGACACTCGTCTCAACTGGCGACCGCTCAGCAAAGATCCGTACATACAACTTCCCGCAGGGTCGTGTCACCGACCATCGTATCGGCATGACTGTATATGACCTCCCTGGCTTCATGGGCGGCAACATCCAGCAGATGATAGACGCACTTACTGTGGCAGAGAATGCGGAAAAGATGAAAGAAAATGAATTGTAATTTTATAAAATACTAATCATTATGAACAGATCAGAATTAGTAAATCAGATAAAGACTAAGCGTACATTCCTTTGCGTGGGTTTGGACACAGACCTTAAGAAGGTGCCGCAGCACATCCTTAAAGAGGAAGATCCTATTTTCAGTTTCAACAAGGCCATCATCGACGCCACAGCTGACTATTGCGTAGCATATAAGCCGAACCTCGCATTCTATGAGGCATTCGGCGTAAAGGGACTCATGGCTTTCGAAAAGACAGTAAAGTACCTCAAGGAGAACTATCCCAACCACTTCATCGTAGCAGATGCCAAGAGAGGCGACATCGGCAACACAAGTGCTATGTATGCTCGTACATTCTTTGAGGAGTACGACGTTGACTCATTGACCGTTGCTCCATATATGGGCGAGGACAGCGTTACACCTTTCCTCGGCTACGACGGAAAGTGGGTTATCGTACTGGCTCTTACAAGCAACAAGGGAAGCCATGACTTCCAGCTCACAGAAGACAAGGACGGCGAGCGCCTGTTCGAGAAAGTGCTCAAGACCTCAGCCAACTGGGGCAACAAGGACAACATGATGTACGTTGTGGGTGCCACTCAAGGTAAGATGTTTGAGGATATCCGTCGCATCGTGCCCGACCATTTCCTCCTCGTTCCTGGTGTCGGCGCTCAGGGCGGTTCCCTGGAAGAGGTATGCAAGTACGGTATGAACAAGGAGTGCGGACTCCTTGTCAACAGTTCACGCGGCATCATATATGCTGCAAATGACGAGACATTCGCTCAGACTGCAGCCGAAAAGGCAAAGGAACTGATGGAGCAGATGGACGCCGAGCTTAAAAAATACGGTATTTAAACCATTTGGCAGTTGTATTACAACCATATTTCACCAAAAAGACGAAATATGTTTGGTTAAAATTCTTTATATGGATAAAATTGCTTATTTTTGCAAGTTAGATATTGGTAACGGCTCTAAAAAGAATAATAACGGACGTAACTGACGTATCTACATTTCAGAATTAAGTAATTATAATATTCAGAATAATGGAATTTACAGCAGAACAAATAGCTGGCGTTATTGGCGGCAAGGTTGAAGGCGACGCCAATGCCTCCGTCTTTACTTTCGCAAAGATAGAAGAAGGAAAGAAAGGCGCAATATCATTCTTGTCTAATCCAAAGTATACGCACTATATATATGACACAGAATCGTCTATTGTTATAATAAACGAAGACGTGAAGCTGGAGAAGCCGGTCAAAGCCACTCTCATACGTGTAAAGAATGCATATGAGAGTATTGCCCAGCTTCTTCAGATATATGAAGCCAGCAAACCAAAGAAGACAGGTATAGCCCCTCAGGCATACATCGCAGAAGCAGCAAAGATTGGTAAGGACTGTTATGTCGGACCATTCGCCTGCATCGGCGAGGGAAGTGTAATCGGTGACGGTTGTCAAATTTACCCGCATGCTGTAATAGGCGACAACGTACATATCGGCAACAACTGTATCATCTATCCTAATACTACCATCTATCAAGGTGTCAAGATAGGCAATAATGTCACACTTCATGCTGGTAGTGTTATTGGCGCTGATGGTTTCGGTTTCGCTCCCAATGCAGACGGATACGACAAGATTCCACAAATTGGCATCGTAACAATAGAAGACAATGTGGAAATCGGAGCCAACACCTGTGTTGACCGCTCAACAATGGGCACCACTCTCATAAAGAAGGGAGTTAAGCTCGACAATCTGGTGCAGGTGGCTCACAACGTAGAAATCGGCGAAAACACAGTTATGTCCGCTCAGGTTGGTATTGCCGGCAGTACGAAGGTGGGTTCTTGGTGTATGTTCGGTGGTCAGGTTGGCCTCGCAGGACACATTACCATTGGTGACAAGACATTCCTTGGTGCACAGTCTGGCGTACCAGGCAGTCTGAAGGGAGGCGAAGAGCTTATCGGTACACCACCAATGGCTCCACGTAGCTACTTCAAGTCACAAGCCATCTTCCGTCGCTTACCGGAAATGTATAAGGACCTGCAGAATATCAAGAAAGACCTGCAGAAGATAATTCCCCATGAATAAGCATCTCGACTTTAAAACAATAAACTAATTAACAAAATAAGACCATGTCTAAACAAAAGACTCTGAAAGGCAGTTTTTCGCTCTGCGGAAAAGGACTTCACACAGGTTTAAGCCTTACGGTTACTTTCAACCCCGCACCCGAAAACTCAGGATATAAGATACAAAGAATTGACCTTGAAGGAATGCCCGTCATTCAAGCTATTGCCGAGAATGTTGTAGACACACAGCGTGGAACGGTACTTGGAAAGGGTGACATCCGCGTATCAACCATAGAACATGGTATGTCAGCCCTTTACGCTATGGGCATCGACAACTGTCTTATTCAGGTAAATGGGCCAGAATTTCCTATCCTTGACGGAAGTGCCGCCATGTATGTGGATAAGATCAATGAGGTTGGTTTTGAAGAACAGAATGCACCTAAGGACTGGTATATCATACGCCACAAAATAGAGGTAAAGGACGAGAAGACAGGATCGTGCATCACCATTCTTCCTGATGAGGATTTCTCTCTGACAGCGATGTGTTCATTCAACTCCAAGTTCATCAATTCACAGTTTGCCTCTTTGGAGAAGACGGACGACTTTGCAAAAGAGATTGCTCCAGCACGTACTTTTGTTTTCGTTCGTGATATCGAACCCTTGCTTAAGGCCAACCTTATCAAGGGTGGCGACTTGGACAATGCCATAGTGATTTACGAACAGCAGACCACTCAGGAGCGTCTTGACGCTTTGGCAGACATGATTAAAGTGGAACGTCGCGACGCGGAGGAACTCGGATATATACAACACAAGCCTTTGGTTTGGGAAAATGAGTGTACACGCCATAAACTTCTTGATATTATTGGTGATATGGCTCTCATTGGCAAACCCATCAAGGGACGCATCATCGCCACAAGACCGGGACACACCATCAACAATAAGTTCGCAAGACTTATGCGTCGCGAGATTCGAAAGCACGAAATTCAGGCGCCAATATACGATCCCAATGAGGAACCAGTATTTGACAATATCAAGATTCGTGAACTTCTCCCCCACCGCTATCCGATGCAACTTGTCGACAAGGTTATCTCACTTGGCGCAACAAGCATCGTCGGCGTGAAGAACATCACAGCCAACGAGCCTTTCTTCACTGGTCATTTTCCGCAGGAACCTGTAATGCCTGGCGTACTTCAGATTGAGGCAATGGCACAATGTGGAGGTCTTCTTGTTCTTAATACATTGGAAGAACCAGAGCGTTGGTCTACATACTTTATGAAGATAGACGACGTAAAATTCCGCAAGAAGGTAGTACCTGGCGACACATTGCTCTTCAAGGTGGAACTGCTCGCTCCTCTACGTCACGGAATATCCTCAATGAAGGGATACGTCTTTGTCGGAGACCATGTGGTTTCGGAGGCTACGTTTACGGCTCAGATAGTTAAAAACAAGTAAGAAGAATATAGAAGTCAAGAAAAGATGAATAATATAAGCCCCCTTGCATTTGTTCACCCTGAAGCAAAGTTGGGTGACAACAACCAAATTGGGCCATTCTGCTACATCGACAAAAATGTAGAGATTGGTGACAACAACACATTCCTTAACGGAGTGACTGTCCATTATGGTGCTCGTATTGGAAACAACAACGAGTTCTTTCCTGGAGCAAGCATCTCCACAAAGCCTCAGGACCTTAAGTTCCGTGGTGAAGACACACTTTGTTGTGTAGGCGACAACAACAGCATCCGTGAGAATGTCACACTCTCACGCGGTACAGCATCAAAGGGCAAGACTGTTATCGGCAGCAACAATCTACTTATGGAGAGTATGCACGTCGGTCATGACTGCGTTCTTGGAAACGGTCTTATTATCGGCAACTCAACAAAGTTTGCAGGTGAAGTTGTGGTTGATGACAATGCCATTGTTTCGGCAAGTGTATTGTGCCATCAGTTCTGCCATATTGGTGGTTATGTAATGATTCAGGGAGGTTCACGCTTCAGTCAGGACATTCCTCCGTACATCATTGCAGGCAAGGAACCGACCAAGTATTGCGGTCTTAACCTTGTAGGTCTCAGACGTCGCGGATTCTCCAACGAGCTGATTGACCATATCCACAACGCCTACCGCTTGCTTTATTCTAAGGGAATACTCTCGGAAGGCATTCAGGAAGTGAAGAACAACCTGCAAATGACAAAGGAGATAAGCTACATTCTTGATTTCGTTGAGAATTCAAAGAGAGGTATTATTCGCTAAATTCCTTTCTAAATGACAATTGATGATGGGTGTGTCAAAACACTATAATTATTTGTTTTGACACACCCACATCTTTTATAAATATCCAAACCATCACATTACAGACATCCGCAACTATTTTGATGGAAAAAAAACTCATTGTTATTGTCGGTCCGACAGGTGTCGGAAAAACAGAACTGACACTCCGTATAGCAGAACACCTCGCAACACCTATCATAAACTCGGACTCAAGACAGATTTTCAAGGAGATTCCGATAGGTACAGCCGCGCCCACTAAGGAGCAGCAAAAGCGGGTGAAACACTATTTTGTCGGCAATCATTCCATTGATGATTATTACAGCGCTTCGATGTTTGAAAGCGACGTTATGAATTTGCTGACCAATAAGCTCTTCATCGATTCGCATATAGCACTTATGAGTGGCGGTTCTATGATGTATATTGATGCCGTATGTAATGGTATAGACGATATACCGACTATTGACGATCAGACACGCATATTAATGAAGCAAAGACTCGAAAACGAAGGACTTGAGAGATTGCTGGAAGAACTAAAAATGTTAGATCCTGAGCATTGGGCAATCGTAGACAAAAAGAATTATCGCCGTGTTGTTCACGCATTGGAGATATGCTACATGACTGGTAAGACATATACATCATTTCGTACAAACAAGAAGAAAACACGACCATTTGACGTAATAAAGATAGGACTCACACGAGACCGTGAGGAACTTTACTCACGCATTAACGAGAGAGTGTTAACAATGATGGATCAAGGACTTATAGAAGAAGCCATGTCTGTATACGACAAACGCAATCTTAATTCCTTAAACACCGTTGGTTTCAAGGAAACATTTGAGTTTCTTGACGGACTCACCACCATAGACCAAGCCATATTCAAGATTCAGAGCAATTCCAGAAAGTATTGCCGTAAGCAACAGACATGGTTTAAGCGAGACGACACAATCAGATGGTTCCATCCCGACAACATTAAAGAAATCATAAATTATATAGACGACCGCTTATCAGACTAAAGTATTTTATTACTTTTGTAGATAATATTCTTAATTTGCATAAGTCAATAATCTTAATTTGCATAATAACACATTTAAAAGATGAAAAAAATCAAGCAAATTCTCATCTGGTGCCTAAACAAAGCCAAAGCTTTCTTTCCATGGTATCGCAGTTTATATCGTGGACGGGCATGGTACACTAAGACCGCTATTGGAATAGTATCGTGTATAGCAGCATTTTTTATTTATTTAGGAATGGTGGACATGAACTTCCTGTGGCTATTTGGCAAGTCACCAGGATTCTACACCATCATGAACCCCGAAACACACGAAGCGTCTGAGATATACAGCGAAGACGGCGTACTGATAGGAAAGTTCTTTAACGAGAATCGCACACCGGTGAAGTACGAAGAAGTGAATCCCGCTTTTTGGGATGCTCTTATCGATACAGAGGATGAACGATTCTACAACCATATGGGTATTGACTTTAGGGGACTATTCGGTGCAGCCAAAGATGCCGTCCTTCATCACGACGCACGAGGCGCGTCTACTATTACACAGCAGTTAGCAAAGAACATGTTCCGAGTGCGTACCGACTATTCAACAGGACTCTTAGGTAAGATTCCTGGCGTTCGCATGCTGATAATGAAGAGCAAGGAATGGATTATTGCCACAAAGCTGGAGATGACGCATGACAAGAAGGAAATCATCACAATGTATGCTAATACCGTGGATTTCGGTTCTAACGCTTTCGGCATCAAAACTGCTTCAAAGACATACTTCAATACCACTCCAAAAGAACTCACAACAGAGCAGGCTGCAGTACTCGTAGGTATGCTGAAGGCAACCACTTACTACAACCCCATCTCTAATCCCGAGAACTCACTCCGTCGTCGAAACGTTGTGCTTAACAATATGCGCAATCACGGACACCTTACAAAAGCTGAAACCGACTCGCTAAGCCAAATACCTATCAAGTTGAGCTATAGTGTGGAAAGCAATTATGATGGTGCAGCATTGTATTTCCGCGAAGCATTATCGGCAGAACTCAAGACATGGTGTAAAGATAATGGCTATGATTTATATACTTCAGGTCTGAAGATTTACACCACCATCGACTCCCGTATGCAGAAGTATGCCGAGGAAGCTGCAATCAAGCAGATGAAGCAGGTACAGCGCAACTTTAACAACCATTGGGGGAACCAAGATCCGTGGCAGGACGAGAATCACAAAGTCATACCAAACTTCATAGAAGGAATAGCACAGAAACAGCCAGTATATAAAAACTTGCTGGCACGCTTCCCGAATAACCCAGACTCCATTGAATACTATCTCAACCGACCGCACAAAGTGAAGCTCTTCGATTATGAGAAGGGCACCATAGAGAAAGAGATGTCTACTATGGACTCCATCCGCTATATGGTTCACTTTATGCATTGTGCCTTTGTTGCCATGGAGCCACAGACAGGTGCTGTAAAGGCTTGGGTGGGCGACATCGATTTCAAGTCATGGAAATACGACAAGGTGACAGCTATGAGACAGCCAGGATCAACATTCAAGCTGTTTGTCTATACCGAGGCAATGAATCAGGGACTTACTCCTTGTGACAAGCGTCGCGACGAATATTTCTCTATGCAGGTGTTCGACAAGACCCAAAACAAGGAAGTGACATGGGCACCAACAAATGCAAACGGTTATTTTACAGGCGACTCCATACCATTGAAGGCGGCATTTGCAAGAAGTATCAATTCCGTTGCCGTGCGATTGGGTCAGGAAATGGGTATCAACAGAATTGCCGAAACAGCTCACAAGATGGGTATAGAAAGTCCACTTGACGAAACTCCTGCACTTGCTCTCGGCTCGAGCGACATCAATCTGCTGGAACTCGCAAATGCCTACTCCACAATCGCAAACGACGGAAAGTACGTGAAGCGCCAGCTCGTCACACGAATCCTTGACAGAAATGGCAAAGAGGTTTACAAGTCGAGCATTAGCGAAGAGCAGGTCATCCCCTACAAGAGTGCCTTCCTCATGCAGCAGTTGCTAATGGGCGGTACACACGAACCAGGCGGTACATCCATGAGCCTTAACGGTTACGTAGGAAACTTCCACGATACAGACTGGGGAGGCAAGACAGGAACTTCTAACAACCACTCCGATGCATGGTTTATGGGTGTCAGTCCTAACCTTGTTGTAGGCGCATGGGTAGGAGGAGAATACAGATGTATCCACTTCCGTACCGGTGCTCTCGGACAAGGTTCACGTACTGCCCTTCCTATATGCGGTTATTTCCTTGAAGCTGTTCTTAAAGACCCGGCATTCTCTAAATACAGAGTAAAGTTTGGAAAGCCGAAGGATGCAGACATCACCTCTTCGATGTATAATTGTTCAAGTTATGCTCCACGTGCCAAGGCTGACACTTTGAGAAGAGACAGCATCTCTATAGAGGAAGAGATTATCCTTGATGAGGATGGCAATCCCGTAGAGCGTCAGCATCCGACAAAATCCCCTTCCAACGAAGAGAAGTCTGAGCCGGCTGCAACTCATAAAAAAGCAAAAGAAGAAGCTGTCAACTTTGACAACTTGTAATCACAAAATGACACGTACATGAATGAAAGGGTGTGCCAAGCTATACAAAAAATGAGGAATTGTCTTTCCTTCCATTTATAAAGCTTGGCACACCCTTTCTTGCGTTTAATCAAGTTTTATCACTTACATTTTGATATATTGCTAAAAAGTCGTAATTTTGCACTCTAAAAGGCACAACACACTCGAAATTATAAATTTAATCATACAAATACAAAATGATAACAGTAACGAATCTGGCCATTCAGTTCGGTAAAAGAGTTCTCTACAAGGATGTAAACCTGAAGTTCACAGCAGGCAACATCTATGGTGTAATCGGTGCTAACGGAGCCGGTAAATCAACACTGCTCAGAGCCATCAGCGGAGACCTCGAGCCCAGCAAGGGTTCCATCGAACTTGGACCAGGCGAACGCTTGTCTGTATTGGAGCAGGACCACTTCAAGTTTGATGAGTATAGAGTGCTCGACACGGTACTCATGGGACACGAACCATTATGGAAGAATATGAAGGAGCGCGAGGAGCTCTATGCTAAGCCGGAAATGACAGAAGAAGACGGCAACCGTGCCGCAGAGCTTGAGCTTAAGTTTGCAGAGATGGACGGATGGGAGGCTGAGAGCAACGCCGCCCAGATGCTTTCAAACCTTGGTATTCCGGAGTCACTGCACGAGAAACAGATGAGCGAACTCTCAAATAACGAGAAGGTACGCGTCATGCTTGCCAAGGCTCTCTTCGGCAATCCCGACAACCTCCTTCTTGACGAGCCCACCAACGACCTTGACCTCGACACTGTACAATGGCTTGAGGAATATCTCAGCAACGTAGAGCAGACAGTTCTCGTTGTCAGCCATGACCGTCACTTTCTTGATTCTGTCAGCACACAGACCGTCGACATCGATTTCGGTAAGGTTACTGTATTTGCAGGCAACTACTCATTCTGGTACGAGAGTTCACAGTTGGCTCTCCGTCAGGCTCAAAACCAGCGACAGAAAGCAGAAGAAAAGCGTAAGGAATTGGAAGAGTTTATTCGCCGATTCTCAGCAAACGTTGCCAAGAGTAAGCAGACCACATCACGTAAGAAGATGTTGGAGAAGCTTAATGTTGAAGAAATCCGTCCTTCAAGCCGTAAGTATCCGGGCATCATCTTCACCATGGAGAGAGAGCCGGGCAACCAGATTCTTGAAGTGGAAGGACTTAAGGCTACAGACGAAGACGGAACCGTACTATTCGACAATGTAAGCTTTAATATCGAGAAGGGCGAGAAGGTAGTATTCCTCAGCCACAATCCTAAGGCTATGACAGCCTTGTTCGAGATAATCAACGGCAACAGAGAGGCTGCCGCCGGAACATACAAGTGGGGCGTTACAATCACAACAGCTTATCTTCCGCTCGACAACACCGAATTCTTCAAGAGTGATAAGAACCTCGTTGACTGGCTTTCACAGTACGGACCAGGCAATGAAGTTGTAATGAAGGGATTCCTTGGCCGCATGCTCTTCTCTGGTGAAGAAGTAATGAAGAAGGTGAACGTGCTCTCAGGAGGCGAGAAGATGCGATGCATGATAGCAAGAATGCAGCTAAAGAACGCAAACTGTCTGATTCTCGACACACCAACGAACCACCTCGATCTTGAGAGCATTCAGGCTTTCAACAACAATTTGGTGGCATTCAAGGGCAACATTCTCTTCTCCAGCCATGACCACGAGTTCATACAGACCGTCGCCAACCGCATCATAGAACTTACTCCGAACGGAACCATTGACAAGCTCATGGATTACGACGACTATATCTACAGCGACGAGATCAAGGCGCTCAAGGAGAAGATGTATAACAAGTAAGCAGCATATTCATTTACACAATGAATGCTCCAAATCGCATGGGGAGGCTATGGCATTTTGTCATAGCCTCCTTATTTGCGACCATACGCACCATAACAAATACCCATATTAAGGCTATATTTATCAATTGGCAAGATATTTGCTGATTGCTAAGAAAAACATATATTATTATGAGTAACAAGAACGAAGAAAAGGAAATCGAAATTAATGACAAGAACATTAATGAGAAGGAAACTTCCGAAAACATAAACAACGAAGCGAAACATAACGACACAAAGGAAGAACTTACACTTGAGGAACAGCTCGAGGTTGCCAACAAGCAGATAGAGCAGCTCAAAGACAAGTATCTGCGTACTGTGGCAGAGTTCGACAATTACAAGAAGCGCACACTTAAGGAAAAGACAGAGTTGGTGCTCAACGGCAGCGAAAAAGCAGTTTGCGCCGTACTCCCCATACTTGATGACTTTGAACGTGCTCTGGCTAACAATACTGACGATGTACAAGCAGTAAAGGACGGAATGCAGCTTATCTTCAACAAGTTCCGCAAGACTCTTGAGTCGTTGGGCGTAAAGAAAATCGAGACAGAAGGGAAAGACTTCGACGTCGACTTTCACGAAGCTGTGGCAATGGTTCCGGGCATGGGTGACGACAAGAAAGGCAAAGTGATAGATTGTCTTCAGACTGGATACCAGCTTAACGAGAAAGTAATCCGTCACGCAAAAGTGGCAGTAGGACAATAAATCACCAACATCGTTTTTAACGACATCATTTCAGACAATGGCTAAAAGAGATTATTATGAAGTGCTTGGCGTCAGCAAGACGGCAACAGACGACGAAATAAAGAAGGCTTACCGAAAAATTGCCATCAAATACCATCCCGACAGAAATCCTGGTAACGCAGAGGCAGAAGAGAAGTTTAAGGAAGCTGCCGAAGCATATGACGTATTACACGATCCACAAAAACGCCAACAGTACGACCAGTTCGGATTTGACGCTCCTGGAGGAGGGTTCGGTGGCGGTGGATTCGGCGGAGGCGGATTCTCCATGGACGACATCTTCTCAATGTTCGGCGACGTATTCGGCGGACACGGCGGATTCGGCGGATTTGGTGACGGCTTCGGTGGCGGTCAACGTCAGAAACCGCAGTATCGCGGAGCAGACCTTCGTATCAAGGTGGCGCTCACATTGGAAGAAATCGCCACAGGTACAACCAAGAAATTCAAAGTCAAGAAAGATGTCACATGCACACATTGCAAAGGCACAGGTGCAGAGGGCGGCAGCGGTTCTGAAACATGTCCGACATGTCATGGAAGCGGCGTCGTTACACGTACCGTACGCACCATGTTGGGCATGATGCAGACACAGTCTGAATGTCCCACATGCAATGGTGAAGGCACCATTATCAAGAACAAGTGTAAGGAATGCGGCGGTAGCGGAGTCGTTAAGGGCGAGGAAGTTGTCGAGATAAAGATTCCTGCAGGCGTAGCTGAAGGCATGGTGGTTAATGTTCCAGGCAAGGGTAACGCAGGACAACATAACGGTATTACAGGAAACATTCAGGTATATATTACCGAACTCCCTAACGACACATTTGTACGTGACGGCAACGACCTCATATATAATCTCCTGCTCGACTTCCCTACAGCCGTTCTTGGCGACAGCGTAGAGATACCTACCATAGATGGCGGCAAGGTAAAGATTAAGATTGAGCCCGGAACACAGCCAGGCAAGACACTCCGTCTCAGAGGAAAGGGTCTGCCAGCTGTTGAAGGATACGGCAGCGGCAAGGGCGACCTTGTTGTCAACATAAGCGTCTACGTTCCGAAAGAATTGTCACGTGATGAAAAGAAGGCTATCGAGTCTTTCAAGAATAGCGACAACTTCAAGGGCGACAAGGAGACGAAGAAGTCTATATTCGACCGATTCAAGAATTATTTCAACTAAAGGGCAAACCTTTACATACTACCCAAGGGTCTCTTGTTGCTACTCTCAAACAAGTAGAAGCAAGAGACCTTTTTTAGCAATTAAGTGTTTATAATGAATTATCAGCAAACCGTGGAATACCTTTTCAATGCCACACCCGTGTTTGAGAAGGTTGGAGCATCAGCATACAAGGAAGGACTCTTCAATTCTGAAGAACTCGACCGTCACTTCCATCATCCTCATCGTCATTTCAAGACCATCCATATAGCCGGCACCAACGGCAAGGGATCATGCTCACACACAATAGCATCCATTCTTCAGACGGATGGCTATAAGGTTGGACTTTATACATCTCCTCATCTCGTAGACTTCCGTGAACGAATCCGCGTAAACGGGGAACCCATCAGCGAAGACTACGTGGTACGCTTTGTAGAGGAGGAACGCTCATTCTTCGAGCCTCTCCATCCATCCTTCTTCGAACTGACTACAGCCATGGCATTCAAGTATTTCGCCGACATGGAGGTAGATATTGCTGTTATCGAAGTTGGACTTGGAGGACGACTCGATTGTACCAACATCATAACCCCCATCCTTTCTGTCATCACCAACATCAGCTTTGACCACACACAGTTCCTTGGTAATACACTCGCAAAGATAGCCGGCGAGAAAGCAGGAATTATAAAGCCTAACGTTCCAGTGGTTATAGGAGAGAATCATCCCGAGACACGCCCAGTATTCACACAAAAGGCAGAACAACTCTCCTCTCCTATTACCTTTGCCGAGGACACTCCAGAAGTGACAAAAGCACAGACAGAGTCGGACGGAACTATGTCGTTCCTATCATCTCACTATGGTCACATACATTACGGTCTTGGAGGCTATTATCAGGAAAAGAACGCCAACACGGTTCTCCATGCCGTAGCCTGTCTGCTCCAAGACGGCGTCATTCGTCATGCGGACAGCATTCCCCAAGGCTTTGCCGATGTCTGCCCCAATACCCACATCATGGGAAGATGGCAGATCTGCCAACGCTCCCCACTCGTGGTTTGCGACACAGGACACAACGTAGGAGGATGGCAATATCTCTCACGCCAGATAGCAGGCGTGCCATGCCGTCAGCTACGTATGGTCTTCGGCATGGTGGACGACAAGGACATACAGACCGTCATGACGCTCCTTCCCAAGAACGCCATGTATTACTTCACCAAAGCCACCACACACCGCGCCATCCCCGAAGATAAGGTAAAAGAATGCGGCGCAGAACATGGGCTGAAAGGTAAGACATACGGTAGCGTAACAGAAGCCTATCGTGCAGCTATGGACGATGCCCAACCAGACGACTTCGTCTTCGTGGGAGGCAGTAGCTACATCGTAGCTGACTTTCTTGAGTCTATTAAAATAAGTTAACGAAAGTTGCCAAGTTTGTCATCTGAAAGGGATTTACTAACTTTGCGCAGCTTTAGGTATTGAGTTATAACCACAGATAACCGGTTTGGTTATCATATAAAAAATAAGAAATAGGATGAAACTATTCAGAAGTATTGTTGAACTTCAGAATGAGTTGTTTGAGGTTCGTAAACAAGGTAAGACAGTTGGTCTGGTACCTACGATGGGCGCCCTTCATGGCGGACACGCTTCACTTGTAAAGCGTAGTGTAGCCGAAAACGGAGTAACCGTGGTGTCCGTATTCCTCAACCCAACACAGTTTAACGACAAGAACGATCTCGACCGCTATCCGCGCACACTTGACGCAGACTGCGAATTGCTCGAGAGCTGCGGCGCCGACTACGTCTTCGCACCATCCGTAAGCGAGATGTACCCTCAGGAAGACCGCCGTACGTTCTCTTATCCTTCCGTTATGTCAGTAATGGAGGGAGCACACCGACCCGGACATTTCAATGGAGTATGCCAGGTTGTATCACGTCTTTTCTACATCGTTCGCCCAGACAATGCATATTTCGGCGAAAAAGATTGGCAGCAGATTGCAGTCATCAAGGCCATGGTGGCTGATCTCGGACTTAATATCCACATTGTAGAGTGTCCTACTATCCGTGAAGCGGACGGCCTGGCGAAGAGTTCACGTAACACACTTCTCAAGGACGACGAGCGTGCCATTGCCCCAAAAATCTACGAGGCACTTACAGCCAGCAAAAAGTACGCTGAAGACCACAACGTCAGCCAGACACATGACTGGGTGGTGGAGCAAATCAATGCTGTGGACGGACTGGAAGTTGAATACTTCTCCATCGTTGACGGCAACACTCTTCAGGACGTAGCCGACTGGAACGAAAGTCCCTACGTAGTAGGCTGCATAACAGTATATTGCGGAGCCACACCAATCCGACTCATAGACCATATCACATACAAGAAATAATAATAGACAACACATACACAACCAATATGATGATTGAAGTATTAAAGTCTAAGTTGCATTGTGTGCAAGTGACACAGGCCAACTTAAACTATATGGGAAGCATAACCATCGACGAAGATCTGATGGACGCTGCCAATATGATAGAAGGAGAGAAAGTCCAGATTGTCAACAACAACAACGGCGAACGCTTCGAGACATACATCATCAAGGGCGAGCGCGGATCAGGATGTATCTGCCTTAACGGAGCAGCAGCACGTAAGGTGGCAATCGGCGATACAGTCATCATTATCTCCTACGCTCTGATGGATTTCGAGGAAGCCAAACATTTTCGCCCTACTGTGGTATTCCCCGAAAAAAACAAGTTGAACGTCTAAACACACCATGATGCCTATGCCAAACACACCATCTGACAAGCCGCGCAGCAAGAACACGGTCAAGGCCTTCGACAGCACTTACGGACACAAGCAACCGCAGGCTGTCGACATCGAGAAGGTGGTGCTCGGCGCTCTTATGATTGACAAGGATGCCTTCTCCATGATTTCGGAGACTCTACGTCCAGAAACATTCTACGAGCCCCGACATCAGAAGATTTATAATGCCATCCAAACCCTCAGCATGAACGAGCACCCCGTTGACATTATGACGGTGGTGGACGAGCTTCAGCGTGAGGGAACTCTTGAGGCCGTAGGCGGTGCTCCTTACATCGTGGAACTCAGCTCTCATGTGGCGTCATCCGCACATATTGAGTATCATGCCCACATCCTCGCACAGAAGTTTCTTGCCCGTCAGCTAATCTCCTATGCCAGCGTGGTGGAGACAAAGGCGTTCGACGAGACCGTCGATGTAGAAGAATTGATGCAAGAGGCTGAGGGAAGCCTTTTCGAGCTTTCGCAGCGCAATATGAAGAAGGACTACACACAGGTTAGTCCGGTTATCACCAAAGCCATCGATATTCTTCAGAAAGCATCCGCCAATTCTGGAGGTCTCACGGGCGTACCGACTGGCTATACCAAGCTGGACGAGAAGACGAGCGGATGGCAGAGTTCCGACCTTGTCATCATCGCAGGACGTCCTGCCATGGGTAAGACGTCATTCGCCCTCTCCCTCGCCAAGAACATCGCCGTGGACTATAACACCCCCATCGCTTTCTTCTCCCTCGAGATGAACAACGTACAGCTCGTCAACCGTCTCATATCTAACGTATGCGAGATTCCGGGTAGCAAGATGCTTAACGGACAGCTCACGAAGGACGAATGGGAACGTCTCGACAAGAACATACAGCAGCTCCAGCGTGCCCCACTCTATGTGGACGACACACCTGGTCTCTCCATCTTCGAGCTACGTACAAAGGCAAGACGTCTAGTAAGAGAGAAGAACGTAAAGATAATTATGATTGACTACCTACAGCTCATGAATGCCAACGGCATGAAGTTCGGTAGCCGTCAGGAGGAGGTATCGAAGATTTCTCAGTCGCTGAAGGGACTCGCCAAAGAGCTTGACATTCCCATCCTTGCCCTATCACAGCTCAATCGTACTGTTGAGAACCGTGAAGGACTTGAAGGTAAGCGTCCGCAGCTGTCTGACCTCCGCGAGTCTGGAGCCATCGAGCAGGATGCCGACATGGTACTCTTCGTACATCGTCCCGAGTACTATCACATTCTTACAGACGAGAAAGGAAACGACCTTAGAGGAATGGCTCAGATCATCATAGCCAAGCACCGTAAGGGAGCCACAGGTGACGTTCTACTCACTTTCAAGGGACAGTTCACGCGCTTCCAAGATCCAGAACGAAACTCACCCGAAATACCCGATACTGCAGACAGTTCTGAAATTATAGGTAGCAAGCTTAACGGTTCAGACTTGACATCATTCAACGATTTTAACGATATCAATACAGATGCTCCATTAGGAGGTCCAGTAGACGTAGCGCCATTCTAATGTTGTGAAGGTTTACAACGATCAGGCCAATAATAAAAAACAAAAACAGCATAATCAGTATTCATTTACAGACCGAATACTTGATTATGCTGTTTTTGTTTATAAATGTTTCTTTTTATTTTCTTATTACTTAGACTCGTACCAGTCACCCGTTTCCTTTACGAGCTTCTTTGCGAAAGCTTCAGGATATCCGGGGCGGTCAACATAACGTGTGAGCTTTCCGTCCTTGGTGCGCTTCACAGCCATATCATTATACTTGACGATGATGAGAGTGGCAAGGTCGCGCCAATGAGCAAGCATCTGCTGAGCCTTGTCGTTGCTATAAGCGTTGAGGTAAGCTACGGCAGCAGCCTTGTCCGAGCCATAAAGCTCAAGAGCGTGCTTCTCCACCTCAGCCTGACGAGCGAAATAGTCTGCCTCAAGACTGTCGCGAACAGCCTGAAGCTCAGGGAAGAGCTGCGAGTAACGCGGATAAACCATGTTGCTCACCCAATTGCACACCCAGAAAGCGTTCTTGTCTGAGAAAGTCACGGCGTCTGCACCAGGAGTGTTATAGCATTCGGGCACTACCGTATTGTTGCAATATACCGGAGTGTAAGCCACCATGTTGGCGTCGTCGTTGCCGAACCATGTGATGCCACCAATCTCTCTCGGGAGCCACGAGCGGAGCTGCGACACGAAAGTGAAAGCAGTCTGCTGGGTAGAGATAGGACGCTCATTGAAGTAGGTCTTGCCGTCCACCTTGAAAGAAAGAGGCGTAGGACGATAAGGCATCTGATAGACACCACCACCTATATTGGCAGAATCGAGCGCCATAGGTGTGTTCTCATAATGGTCGCGCATGGCCATCTCTACGTCATGAACGCTAAGCTTGCGGTCAGGAACCACCCAAAGCGGCATGTCCTCAGCGTTGGGGTCCTTGCCAAGAGCCCAAGGCAGATAACGATCGAAGCCCTTCTTGAAGCGATTGAAGAAGCTCCATGCACGAGCGTCACATGCACGACGACCTGAGAAATCAGGGAAAGCATATGTGTTCTTCCAAGAGAAGTCGGCATCCTTACCGCTGAACCATCCCATCTTACGTGCGTAAGAAATGACGTTCTTCGAATGGAGCACGTTCTTCTTGTCTTTCATATCGAACTTGCCGATACGGCTCTGATTGGCGTGAGCGCAGATGGCATCGTCAGGAATACGCATAGCCACCCAAACTACGCCCTTGCTGCCAGGGCCCGTGCCCATCATCTCCATTATCCACGCCTCGTTAGGGTCGCAGATGGAGAATGTCTCGCCGCTTGAGCAATATCCGTACTTTTCAACGAGAGAGGTCATTACGCTTATCGCCTCACGTGCCGTCTTGGCACGCTGGAGAGCAACGTAGATGAGCGATCCGTAGTCGAGAATACCGGTAGTGTCAATCATTTCCTCGCGTCCGCCATACGTGGTCTCGGCGATGGAGAGCTGATACTCGTTGATGTTGCCGATGACGTTATAGGTGACGTGAGCCTCAGGAATTTCGCCATGATAGACGCCAGAATCCCAATCGAATATCTTGCGCATCTCGCCCTTGGCATGTACACCGGCAGGATAATGACAAAGTCCGGAAAACATGCCATAATCGTCAGCATTATACGACACCATTACGGAACCGTCAACACTCGCCTTCTTGCCTACGATAAGGTTTGTACAAGCCTCTGCCTCGGCGAACGAAAGCGCGAGGAGCGAAGGAAGCGCCACGCGAAGTATCTTATTAAGAATTTTCATGATTATAAGATTTTGCTGTTGGGGGTAGAAAGAGGTTATTAGCAAGCCTTGAAGCTCATATCAAGTCCCTTCACAGAGTGTGTGAGGGCACCCACGCTAATAAAGTCGACGCCACATTCTGCATAGTCGCGGATTGTGTCGAAAGTGATGCCGCCGCTTGATTCTGTCTCGAAGCGTCCAGCCACCATCTCTACGGCCTTGCGTGTGTCGGCAACAGAAAAGTTGTCGAGCATGATACGGTTGATGCCACCGCATTCCATAGCCTGACGAAGCTCGTCGAAGTTGCGCACCTCAATCTCAATCTTGAGGTCAAGTCCCTTCTCACGCAGATATTCGTGGCAACGGTTGATGGCGTTTGCGATGCCTCCTGCGAAATCGATGTGGTTGTCCTTGAGAAGAATCATGTCGAAAAGTCCGATACGATGGTTCATGCCGCCGCCAATCTTCACAGCCTGCTTCTCGAGCATGCGCATACCCGGAGTGGTCTTACGGGTGTCGAGGACGTGAGTGTTGGAGCCCTTGAGACGCTCCACGTACTTGTTGGTCATAGTGGCGATGCCACTCATGCGCTGCATGATGTTGAGCATAAGGCGCTCTGTCTGAAGGAGCGAGCGCACCTTGCCGCTAACCACCATGGCGATGTCGCCCTTGCGAACGTGTGCTCCGTCGCCGATAAGCACTTCCACCTTCATCTCAGGGTCGAAGCGTGCGAATACGCGCTTTGCCACTTCCACTCCGGCAAGGATGCCGTCCTCCTTGATGAGGAGATGAGACTTGCCCATGGCTGTCTCGGGAATGCAACATAATGTGGTGTGGTCACCATCGCCGATATCCTCAGCAAAAGCGAGGTCGATAAGGCGATCTTCAAGTTCGTTTACACTAAGCATAATAATATGAATGTATTAAAATTAATGGTTTAGTATTTTTATTCTTTTATGATTTCACCATCGCGATATGCCATAAGGATACCATTTTCTTGGCGTAACTCGATGGTGCCACCGAGCCACTCCGTAAAGGGTGTCTCGTGTGTCAGGGGACGTATGGCTGTCACCTCCTCTCCTTGTACGTCTACGCATGCCTTACGCATCTCCTTACCGTCCGTGAGTACAACTATGCTTGCTGCTACGTGTCTCATGAAGCCTGAGGATTTGCGCCTGGTCTTCGTAGGCGATTTTGTACTGGCTTTATGCTGTCAGGATTAACCTTAAGAAGCGAGTCGCCACTTGCTCCCTGCGTTGGAGCAGGCTCTGTCACATGCATTCTGACGAGTCTGATGTTGCTCACGATAAGAAGTTTGAGAGTGGAAGCTGATGTGGCGTCCGACGACGTACCCTTATTGATAAGCCAGAATCCGCGAACAGACTTGATGCGCTTGTGTGACGTGTTGTTAATCTGAAGATGATAATGCGAGGATGACGTTATCTGATTGGTGGCATACTCCACGCTGTCGCCTTCGTATGTGACAGCCATTACGGCGCAAGCGTCACGCATACCGTCCTGGAAGATATACTGAGCGTCGAAGTCGAGCATAAGTCGGTCTCCGGCATAATATGACGTATCTGCCTTCAAAGCGAAATCGTAGGTATTGGCAGCCACGTATGGCTTAAGGATGAAGTGTGAAGCCTCGTGCCAAAGATTGGTGGTGTCAGAGCCTGAGAGGTCAGCAAAGCCTCCATATCCTCCTCCGCCAAGCGAAGCCAGACGGTCGTTAAGGCGTTCGGTAAGGCGCTTATATACATCCTCGAACATCTGTGTGTGACGCTCATAATATACAAGCGACGAGTCGAACTCCGCCTCCGTCACCTTATACTTGGCAAGGATATTGGCCTTATACGCCCTCAAGGCTATGGTGTCGCCTGGAGTGGAGATGGTGGTGACACCATCTGCAAGATGATAGTCGTAAAGTATCTCCGCCATTACATCTGGCTGGATGTATTGCCTCGGAATGGAGGGCTTACATCCGACCGTAGCAAGGACGGATGCCACGAAGGCAAAGATGATGAGAATATGTTTCATTAATATACGTTTTACTCCTGATTTTTCCACACCTTACCCATCACCTCCAGTTCTGCGCGATAGAAGATGAGGAGCAGCACGACGCCAACGCTTATGCAAGCATCGGCAAAGTTGAACACGGGCGAGAAGAATACAAAATCCTGACCTCCGCACATAGGCATCCAGTCGGGCCATGTAGTCTGGATAATCGGGAAATAGAACATGTCTACCACCTTGCCATGCAGGAACTCTGAATAGCCCTCGCCGAAGGATGTGAATGAAGCTATGCTGAATGGCGTGGAAGCCTCGAATATGAGACCATAAAAGAGACAGTCGATAAGATTACCGGCTGCTCCTGCCAATACCATTGAAAGGCAGGTTATGTATCCCAAGCTTCTGCCACTTCGTATAACCTTATACAGGAAGACAGAGATTAAGCCTATGGCAACCATGCGGAAGAGGCTGAGCACAAGTTTATTGATGAAAGTCATACCGTAAGCCATGCCGTTGTTCTCGATAAACTCGATGTAGAACCAGTCTGTAACGTGTATGGCTTCGCCTAAGGACATATGCGTCTTCACCCAAATCTTAATGATCTGGTCGATAATGAGGATGGCGAAGACCAGAGCCGTCGCCATCCATCCCCAATGGGTGTTACTGCGTTTTGCTTCCGCCATTACTTCTTCCTCGCATTTTTAGACGCTACGCTGAGTGTGGCATGAGGAACGATGCGAAGACGCTCCTTCGGAATCAGCTCGCCTGTCATACGGTCGATGCCGTATGTCTTGTTCTCAATACGCACCAAGGCTGCCTCAAGTCCCTGAATGAACTTCTGCTGACGGCCTGCCATCTGTGCAATCTCTTCTTTCGACTGTGAGGCGCTTCCCTCTTCGAGGGCCTTGTATGTGGGCGATGTGTCGTCCACTCCGTTATTGTCAGAATTGTTGAGCTGCCCCATCATAATGCTCAGCTCACGGCGTGCGAGAGCCAGCTTGTCGTTGATGATCTGACGGAACTCCTCGAGTTCCTCATCAGAATAGCGTGTTTTTTCTGCCATAGACTTGTTTTTGTTAGATTAATGAATAAGTTTCGCATGCTTTCTTGGGGCATGCGAAACTTATATCTGAGTTAGTAAGATTTTAGTTCTTCTCTACAGTAATGTTGAGCGTGAAACCGTCGAACTCTACCGGAGCGCCATCGTTGGCAGCTACGACAATATCGTCGGCAAGCACCTGACCCTTGATGTAGTCTGCGAAGGCAGCTACGGCAGCGTCAGTCTCTTCGTTAGGAGCGAGTGTCACGCGGATGCGGTCCGTAATTTCCAGTCCGCTATCCTTACGGATGTTCTGGATGCGGTTGATAAGCTCGCGTGCCATACCCTCCTTCTTGAGTTCGGGAGTGAGCTCCACCTCAAGCGCAACAGTAAGATTGCCGTCGTTTGAAACGAGCCATCCGGGGATATCCTCAGAGATAATCTCCACGTCGGTAACGTCTACGAGAGCCTCCTGACCTTCCACATTGAGTGTAATGCTTCCTGCCTTCTCGAAGGCGGCAATCTGATCCTGATCAAGGGCAGCCATCTGAGCGGCAACGCCCTTCATAAGCTTGCCGAACTTCTTACCCATAACCCTAAAGTTACACTTTACCTTCTTGACGAGAATACCCTGACCCTCAATGAAGTTCACCTCCTTGACATTCACCTCGTTGCGGAGCAAATCGGCTACAGCCTCGATGTGTGCCTTCTGTGTTGCGTCCACGGCAGGAATCATAATCTGCTGCAGCGGCTGACGCACCTTGATATTCACCTTACGACGCAGGGCGAGCACCATAGACGTAATCTTCTGTGCGATAGCCATACGCTCCTCGAGGTCGTGGTCGATAGCTGAAGCGTCAGCCACGGGATACTTGTCGAGGTGTACGCTCTCAAGCTCGCCGCCAAGGTCATGATAGAGCTCGTCAGCATAGAACGGAGCGAACGGAGCGAGAAGCTTTGCCACGGTCATGAGGCAGGTATAGAGAGTCTGGTAAGCGCTAAGCTTGTCCTCACTCATCTCCTTACCCCAGAAACGCTTACGGTTGAGACGTACGTACCAGTTGGAGAGGTCGTCATTTACAAAAGCGTCGATAAGGCGGCCTGCACGTGTTGGGTCGTAAGACGAAAGCTCACGGTCTACACCAATCACGAGGGTATTGAGTGAAGAGAGAATCCATCTGTCGATCTCCGGACGCTTAGCCAGCTCCACCTGCGGAGTCTTTGCGTCAAAACCGTCCACATTAGCGTAAAGGGCGAAGAAGCTGTATGTATTATAGAGCGTACCGAAGAACTTGCGACGTGTCTCGTCCACACCATTCGGGTCGAACTTGAGGTTGTCCCACGGCTCGCTATTGGTCATCATATAGAAGCGTACGGGGTCGGCTCCGTACTTGTCAATCATCTCGAAAGGATTGGTGACATTGCCCACATGCTTACTCATCTTGTTGCCCTTAGCGTCGAGCACAAGTCCGGTAGAGATAACGTTCTTGAATGCTACGCTATCGAACACCATAGTGGCGATGGCATGGAGTGTGAAGAACCATCCACGTGTCTGGTCGACGCCCTCGTTGATGAAGTCGGCGGGATAGAACTTAGGCGGGATGGCTGTTCCCTCGTATGTGCTGTGGATGAGCGCCTGACGGTCTTCCTCTGTGCCGCGTGCCATCTCTCCCTCGAACGGATAGTGGAGCTGGGCGTAAGGCATCGAACCTGAATCGAACCATACGTCTATCAGGTCGGTCTCACGATACATAGGCTTGCCTTCGTCGTTCACGAGGACGATATTGTCAACGTAAGGACGATGGAGGTCCACCTTGTCATAGTTCGCCTGGCTGTAGTCGCCCGGTACGAAGCCCTTGTCCTTGAGCGGGTTGCTTGACATTACGCCAGCAGCTACGGCCTTCTCTATTTCTGCATAGAGTTCCTCAAGGCTACCGATGCACTTCTCGCCACGGTCTGCGTCACGCCAGATAGGAAGCGGAGTGCCCCAGAAACGTGAGCGTGAGAGGTTCCAGTCGTTGAGGTTCTCCAACCAGTTGCCGAAGCGTCCCGTACCCGTGCTCTCGGGCTGCCAGTTGATGGTCTTGTTGAGTTCCACCATACGCTCCTTAGAAGCTGTATCCTTGATAAACCAGCTGTCAAGCGGATAGTAGAGAATCGGCTTGTCCGTACGCCAGCAATGAGGATAGTTGTGTACGTGCTTCTCGCTCTTGAATGCCTTGCCCTCCTGCTTCAGCTCGTAGCAAAGCACGACGTTGAGGTCTTCAGCCTTGTCTGAAGCAGCCTTGTCCCAAAAGCCGTCCACGTTAAACTTCGGGTCGTATGCGTTCTTTACGTAGTCGCCGGCATGATGGCCGTATGCTTCCTTGTCCACGCAAGCTGCCACGAAGTTGTTGTCGAGATCCTCTATAGAGTAGAACTTACCCTGGAGGTCAACCATAGGACGTGTCTCGCCCTTCTTATTAATAAGGTAAAGAGCAGGGATGTTGGCGTCCTTTGCCACCTTGGCATCATCAGCACCGAAGGTAGGAGCGATGTGTACGATACCCGTACCGTCATCCGTAGTTACGTAGTCGCCGAGGATTACGCGGAATGCCTCTTCCTCCATCTCCACAAACTTGTCGCGTCCGTCCTCAGAAGTAAATACCTTTTCAGGATGAGCTGCTGCATATTCTGTTACGAATGCGGGAGCGAAGTCGTCCAGTTTCTCGCAAGGCTTCACCCACGGCATGAGCTGCTCGTAGTGCAGACCCTCAAGCTCCGTACCCTTCATGTGGTCAACCACGCGCCACGGGCACACCTTCTTGTCCTTGTCGAACGGCAGAAGGTCGCCCTCCTTGCATTCCTGGTCAGCCTTGAGATAAGAGCCAACAAGAGGCTCAGCCATAACGAGCGTCATCGGCTCGCCGTTGTAGAGGTTGTATGTCTCGATGGCCACGTAGTCTATCTTCGGGCCAACACAAAGTGCCACGTTTGAAGGCAGAGTCCACGGAGTTGTGGTCCATGCGATGAAGTAAGGCTTGCCCCACTTTGTCCATTCTGCCTTAGGATCCTTGATGAGGAACTGGGCTGTGGTGGTGAGGTCCTTCACGTCACGATAACAACCGGGCTGATTGAGCTCGTGCGAGCTAAGACCCGTACCTGCACCCGGCGAATACGGCTGGATGGTATAGCCCTTATAGAGCAGACCCTTGTTGTAGAGCTGCTTGAGGAGCCACCAAAGAGTCTCGATATACTTGTTGTCGTATGTGATATAGGGATGGTCGAGGTCAACGAAGTAGCCCATGCGCTCTGTCAGCTCGCGCCACTCAGCCGTGAACTTCATGACGTTCTCACGGCAACGATGATTGTATTCCTCAGTAGAGATATACTTCTCTGAAGCCTTGTTGTCGATGTCCTTCTTGGTAATTCCAAGCTCCTTCTCCACACCAAGCTCCACGGGAAGTCCATGGGTGTCCCATCCAGCCTTGCGGTGAACCTGGAAACCCTTCATGGTCTTGTATCGGTTGAAAGTATCCTTAATGGAACGAGCCAGCACGTGGTGAATGCCGGGATGACCATTAGCAGATGGAGGTCCCTCGAAGAAGATAAACTGAGGGCAACCTTCACGCTCATCAATAGACTTGTGGAAGATGTCGTTCTTCTCCCACATTGACAGCACGTCGTTGTTGGTCTTAGTAAGATCAAGACCCTTATGCTCTACAAATTTGCTTGACATTGTATGTTTAAAATTAGAATTTCAATTAATAGCGTTACGTCCTCCGAAAACAAAAACCAGCGTTTCTGCTTCGGTGTACGTCCACATTGGCTGCAAAGGTAAAAAAAATCTATCTTTCTGCCAAATTTATGCCATTTCTTTTATTATAAGGACATTAAGACTAAATATACCGACAGACAGATATGTTAAGATTATAAAAATCAAAGGGCGTAAACTTGCTCCATTCAAATAAAAAATGTATCTTTGCAAAGATTTTCGGTATATTCGAAAACAAGAATTTAGAATTTCACGCCGTTAGAAAATTTTAGGTAAACAAAATGAGACAACTTAAGATTCAAAAGAGCATTACAAATCGTTCTAGTGAAGCATTGGACAAGTACCTTGTTGAGATAGGACGTGCTCCCCTGATTTCCATCGACGAAGAGATAGAGTTGGCACAGAAAATCAAGAAGGGCGGTCCGGAAGGAGAACGCGCCAAAGACAAACTCGTAACCGCTAACCTCCGCTTCGTCGTTTCTGTAGCTAAGCAATACCAGCACCAAGGACTTTCCCTTACCGACCTTATTGATGAGGGCAACATCGGACTGATAAAGGCCGCTCAGAAGTTTGACGAAACCCGTGGATTCAAATTCATCTCGTACGCTGTATGGTGGATTCGTCAGAGCATTCTTCAGGCCATCGCCGAGCAGAGCCGTATTGTGAGACTGCCGCTCAATCAGGTTGGATCGCTTAACAAAATCAATCACGAAATCAACAAGTTCGAGCAGGAGAACCAGCGCACCCCGTCTGTTTCGGAGCTTTCGGACGCTACGAAGATTGAGGAGGAGAAAATCGGACAGAGCCTTATGGCAGACGGACACCATGTCAGCATTGACGCTCCTTTCCAGGACGGCGAGGACAACTGTATGCTGGACGTTATGCCGAGTGGTGACGACAGCCGTACTGACCGCCACGTCGACCATGAATCGATGGCGCTTGAGCTCAACTCCGTGCTCAACAAGGTGCTGAAGGACCGCGAGATAACAATCATCCGTGAATGCTTCGGAATAGGATGTCATGAGAAGGGTCTGGAAGAAATCGGCGACCAGCTCGGACTTACACGTGAGCGTGTACGCCAGATCAGAGAGAAGAGCATTGCCAAGCTGCGCGACAGCGGCAACGCCAAGATTCTGATGAAATACTTAGGATAAAATTAAATTTTAATTGTTGTGTAAGCGGCAAAGGCGTTAGCTTCCGAACCCATTGTCACTTACGGTATAAGCGCTGTAGGTCACGAAGACTTACAGCGCTTTTTTAGTTTTCATTTCTGACCATCCAGTCCGTCCAGCATAATCGCCACAACGTAGTCTTCTATGCCGTTGCGAGAGAGGATGTCGCGGTCGTTTGCCATTTCGGTTTCCAGGGAAGGCGCCTCTCCTGCGGGGAATGCCGCCAAGTACCTGCCCATTCTTTCCTTTGCCTCCGTCACGTCGCCGACAATCCATTTCACGTAACCCGAATTCAGCAGGTCTGTCGGCAGGATGCGGTCTTCTCCGGCAAGTGCCAAGAGCTTTTCGTATAGAGAGTCTGCCTCCTTCGGCTTACAGTCAGCCAGATACCCCCATGCCATAGCTCGCATTACGTTAAGGTCGGAGTCATGCTCATAATACAGTTTATATAACGTAGCCATTCCCTCCTTCACGTCCCCACCATTAACAAGCGCCAGTCCCAAATGGAGCTGATGACTGATGTTCTGCCCGTCCATAACGGTCAGCCTTGCATACTGCTTGGCAGCCTCGGCATAACGTCTGAGAAGGAAGAGCGAGTCTGCCATTCCCTTTATGGCAGCAGCGTCTTCCCCACCCTTCTCAAGGATGGAAGAGAAGATGTCACGCGCCTTCTCTATGTCACCAAGACGAAGGTATGAATGTGCAAGGAGTTTCTGCTCGTCGAGGGAAAGAGCGGCTGCGTCCCTGCATTCGCCTAACATATACGCCACAAGATCCGGACGCTTGCGCTTGAAAAGGAAACGTGAAAGCTGTGCTGTCTCGTCACCCTTCATGCCACGGAAGAAAATGTTGGCGAAGAAGAATCCACGGAAAGCGCCTCCAGCCTTCGCCTCAAAAGGATTGGCGAAGATGCGGTTGGGATAAAGTTCGAAGAAACGATAGAGGTCCTGCAGATACATACGACGGACGTACATCGCCGACCCGCGGTCCACGTTGCTCATCTCTGGCATGGCTGTCACAGGCCCGTCGTTGCTCGCAAGCATCTCAAGGATGTTCGGCGGCAACTTCTCCACCACGGCTGACAACGAGAGGAAGAACGAATACTTGTCCGAATCGCAGAAAGGTCCGTTCATTAGCATTCCCTTTATGCCGGGATATTTGCCGAGCATGGAAGCCCCGGAAAGGTCTGGATGATTCACCGTGAACGGCATAAACCAATTGCTTATCTGGCTGAAAAATCCGAAGCGCTTCATCTTTGAGAAGCCTCCGAAATATACGTCGCTACCCTTCTTCTGCATGTCCATAATCCTGGACATCTTGTCCTCTATCTCTTTTATAGATCGGTCGCGATCCTCCGAATTGAGGATGTCGTCTATGGTAGCATCGTCCTTCTCCACTATTCCGTTCTTCGTGATGTCCAACCGGCTCTCCTTGCTGAGCGTAGGAAGAATGTCGCGTTGTATCTCGTTGCTGTCCGTCCTTGCACTTGCCGAATAGCACAGCTGTATCTGCGTCTCCAGCAGTTCCTTACGTCTGTCGGCGTTCTCCATCATTCCGGTTATGGCGTCCTCCACCTCGCCGAACAACTTCTCCGAGCGCATGTCGGGCACGGTCAGCACCATTCCCACAAGCGCACGCTGGCGAAGCTGCTGCGAAGGATTGTACACATACACGTCATGCAGGAGCATCCATTTGTTCACGTCATACACCTGCATCAGGGAGAGCGTCACTCCGCTTACTATCAGCATGCCGTCGTTCTGGTCCACCGTTGGCGACGCCAACAGCTCGGCATATTCCGTGCGCATCTTGCTCGTCCATTGCCACGACACGAGAATGTGTCCGAAGAGAGCGTCCATATAGCGTTGGTGCTTGGCGTAGATGCCGGCAATGGCAGCCTCCTGACTGTCTCCTGAGAAAAGCGTCTGCATGGCAAGGTCCTGCACGAAGCCTTCCAACGACGCCTTTACCGACGCCACATCGCCCTCGCCCACGGTCTTCTCTGCCGCCTTGCGGCAATACGTCAGCACAGGATATTTACGAATGATTGACGAGAGACGCACATTATTATATAGTCTGTACGTACGCTTCAGCAGGGAGGCATACAGCTTTCCTCCGCTCGGATCACGTTGTCCCTGCGAGAGACTGTCAGCCATGCGGTCATAGTCGTCACGCACGTCATGCAGTTCGTCCAGAAACTCCGTTATGCCAAGATCCGCCATACGCGCTTCCAGCATGCTCAAAGCCTTACCCACACGTTGGTGGACAAGGATGGTCTGTTCTATTGTGGGCTTCATAAGAGAGGTCAGTCTTTTTTGTTGGCAGCCTCGATATCCGAGCTGCGAGGTTTGGTTATGCGGTTGAATCTCATGGAAGGTATCTTCTTCACGGTCTTAGCGTCCATCTTATAATACTTCTCCATAATATCCTGATAATGAGCCAGTCCGAAACGGTTAAGCGAGTCGCATGCAGCGTTGTAAGCCTTCTCCAGCTCCTTCACCTGTCCCTGTCTGCGCTTGTCCTTCATGACGTCGCCACGAAAGACAATCACGCCCATCCTCAGGTCGTCCTTACGCGTATCGAAGAGCACGGGAGCCGACATCGTACGTGCCACCGTAGCCAAAGGTTCGGTCAGCCACATGGCGTCCATCTCGTTATTGCGCAACATATCCAGGCGGACGAAAACGTCGTTCACCTGCACCCTGAACACTATGGACGAAAGCTTCTGATTCTTTAGCGCCAAGTCCGTCAGACGGTCCGTCACCGAATAACGAGTCATCGCCACCATCTTGTCGCCCAACTGGTCGATGCGCTTCAGACGCGCCTTAGGATTGGAGAGGAGCTGCCAATAGGCATTCGTCGATGTCAGATAGCTGACCTCCGTACCCTCACGCCTTATACGCTCCGTACGCACAAGGTCACTCACCATTCCCTCCACGCTACGTCCCGTGAAAGCCGTGTCACAATCCATCTGGGCATGGAAGAAGCGCGGACGGAAGTCCAGCCGTGCCGTATCATACATCTCGCGTTCCTTCGCCACAAGCAATGGCATACAGTCAAGTGTAGGCAATACAGCCACGTGTAGCGCACGCAGGTCTTCCTGATGCAGCCTGTCGCGTTCCGCCTTCGTTATTCGTTTCTGCTCTTCATAAGACTTTCCGCATCCCACGAGAAAGCAAAGAGCAAGCATATATAATATGGATTTTTTCATAAAGCAAAAGTAACAATAAATTTTGTAACTACGAAAAATATCCTTACTTTTGTACATATGGCAAAAACAAGAACAGCATACGTATGCAGCAACTGCGGACAGGAGTCTGCCAAATGGATAGGCAAGTGTCCGAGTTGCGGCCAATGGAACACATTCAAGGAGATAAACTTAGGCTCCGCTTCGTCCGCGAAATCCTCGTCCGGACTCTTCACGCACACATCATCGTCAGCAGCCTCTCACAACCATCCCATAAAGCTGAGCGAAATACCGGCGCAGGACGACAACCGCATCGACATGCACGATGCCGAGCTCAACCGTGTGTTAGGAGGAGGCCTGGTCGAGGGCAGCATCGTGCTGCTCGGAGGCGAACCGGGCATCGGAAAGAGCACTCTCACCCTGCAGACCGTCCTCAACATTCCCGACAAGCGCATACTCTACGTCAGCGGAGAGGAAAGCTCGCATCAGCTCAAGATGAGAGCCGAGCGTCTGCTGCGCGGCAGGGCTCACGATGCGACGTCCGATCCTGACAATGTCAACATCCTTTGCGAGACCTCCCTTCAGAAAATATTGGAGAGCGCACGCGAAGTGGCACCCGAACTCCTGGTCATCGACTCCATCCAGACTCTCTCCACCGAGGACGTGGAGAGCAGCCCCGGCAGCATCTCGCAGGTAAGGGAGTGCGCCGCCACCCTGCTCCGTTACGCCAAGACCACCGGCACACCCGTCATCCTTATCGGACATATCAATAAGGAAGGTACGCTCGCCGGACCCAAGATTCTTGAGCACATCGTCGACACGGTCATACAGTTCGAGGGCGACCAGCATTACATGTATCGCATCCTCCGGTCCATAAAGAACCGCTTCGGCAGCACATCCGAACTGGGCATCTACGAGATGCAGCAGACCGGACTCCGTCAGGTCACCAATCCTTCCGAACTGCTCCTCTCGCAAGACCACGAAGGACTCTCCGGCATAGCCATCAGCTCCGCCATCGAAGGCGTGCGTCCCTTCCTCGTGGAGACGCAGGCCCTTGTGTCTACAGCAGCTTACGGCACGCCGCAACGAGCCGCCACCGGATTCGACCAGCGACGCCTCAACATGCTCCTTGCCGTACTCGAGAAGCGCGTAGGATTTAAGCTCATCCAGAAAGACGTCTTCATCAATATTGCAGGAGGACTGAAGGTCACCGACCTCGCCATGGACCTAAGCGTCATAGCCGCCGTACTCTCCAGCAACGTCGACACAGCCATTGAGCCGGGATGGTGCATGGCAGGCGAAGTTGGTCTGAGCGGTGAGGTCAGACCCGTCAACCGCATAGAGCAAAGAATAGCCGAAGCCGAGAAGTTGGGATTCACGGACATCATCCTCCCGGCTTACAACGTCACAAGCATAAATCCAAAGAAATACGACATCCGCATACACCCCGTTAAGAAAGTGGAAGAAGCGCTCAGAGTGTTGTTCGGATAATTCCTAATTCATCTCTTGTCCGCGCCCCACATCATCTTCTCCCGCAACGACGCGAAGTAGCGTCTGTGGTTGGGCTTTACGATGCGCGTGATAAACGGCGCCTTCGATATGGTCACAGTCGAACCCTCGTGCATCGTATAGCTCCTGCCGTCCACAGCCACCAGATAGTTGTGTGACCGGCTCTCCACCTCCAGCCTCACCACCGAGCTGTCGCTTATCACTATCGGCCTGATATTTAGGCTATGCGGGGCCACAGGCGTCAGACACAGCGTGCGCGTCTGCGGCACGATTATCGGTCCGCCGTTGGAAAGCGAGTAAGCCGTCGAACCCGTCGGCGTCGTCACAATAAGGCCGTCAGCCTGATAGTTGACGAGGAAGCTGCCGTCCACATGCGTGCGGATGCTTATCATCGAAGCCACGTCACGCTTCAGCACGGCAATGTCGTTAAGCGCGTAATGACAACCCTCGAAGTCGCCGCCCTCCGTCGTAATCCGGATGGCTGTATGCTCCTCAATGTTATAGTTGCCTTTAAGCACGGCGTCCAGCGCCTCCTCCACCTCGTCAGGCAGCACGTCAGCCAGAAAGCCCAGACGTCCCATATTGATGCCCACAAGCGGAATCTGCTTCTCCCCCACTCTCACGGCCGACTGCAGGAAAGTGCCGTCACCACCCATCGACAAGACATAGTCAGCCTCAAAGTCGTCACCCTCAAACGTAGCGTATTTCCCCAAGTCAAGGTCATGGTTCTCCTGAAGGAAATCATAAAACGAACGGTCGAACTCCACCTGACATCCCTGCTTCTCAAGGAAAGCCAGAACGCGGAATATGGAATGCGACTTGCGGGGTTGGAAGGAATTGCCGAAAACGGCAAACCGAAGATTCTGTCTTATCATATATATTAGATGTATAAAAAACTATCGTGATTATAAAACACGGCTGCAAATGTAATGATTTTTTTTCAGTTTGCAAAATACAGTTATGATGAGGGTGTGCATTCTATGACAGAATAGATCTGTAAGCAACTTTATCATGAACCTTATTTCAGCATTGGGAGCATATT
>ERZ1026886.28-NODE-28-length-62678-cov-8.921498_pt1 | contig 62678 bp, 26 predicted proteins | sample MGYA00380173_ERZ1026886 | MGnify/ENA primary metagenome ERZ1026886 (study PRJEB33269, sample SAMEA4719809) | human gut metagenome | biome: human-associated habitat; feature: organic feature; material: feces | place: Cameroon | collected 2013-10 ... | reverse complement strand
GCGGATTTCCGAGAATGTCTGTATGCCTAAAGGATATAGTTTTCTTGCCATACTCTTGGGTTGTTTTCTATTACGATGCGAATATACAAAAAATATCTGAATAAACGCAAGAAACGCTGTATTCTTATTGCTTAGTGTCCCATGCGTGAGAATACTTTACTTGACGGCCTTGTATGCCATTGCCTTAGCCTTTGCCACTGCCTTGTCAAACACGGTCTGTGCCTTCTTCTTGGCAGCGTCCGTCTTGGCGTTCTGCACGTTATCGTAGAGCGTCCAGAGCTTCAGCTTGGCTGTGGCTTCCTTGTAGACATGAGTGAATCGGTTGGCTATTGCCTCCGTTGCAACCTCTTCCTCAGGTGTGGCATAAGCATGCTTGTAGCCCTGAGTCTTGTTCCACAGACCACGCGTGAAGTCGGGGAATGCCACGGGAGCGCAGTCGTTGTCCATTGACAATGCGCCAAGCTCGGCGATGGAGCACCATTCAGCCAAGTCGTAAACGTCCATGTCAAGCGGCAGACCGTTTTGCAGACAATAGACGAGGCGTGCAGTCATGATGAAGTCCATGCCGCCATGTCCTCCCACTTCCTTAGCCAGCTTGCCGAACTTCTTGAGAATGGGATGATCATACTTCTCTTCGAGAGCCTGCTTCTCTGCCTCGGGCATGAAGCTGTGCGTGGAGAGATTGTCCACCTGAGGCTGCACACCGCTCGCTGCAAGCTGCTTGCTGTCAAGAGCATAGCCTTCAATGGGATACTTGTTGGCGAATCCGCGCGTACCGATAAGCTGATAGAGGCGGTTGTAAGGCTGCGGATTCATCACGTCGTGCTGCAGCTCGATGACCTTCTTGTTCTCCGTGCGGATGAGCGTAGTGGTGTGGTCGCCGTTGCGGAAGTCGTCACACGGCTTGCCGGTCTTAGCCTCCACGAGTTCCTTGCCGTGCACGCTCTTCGTGTCCATGGCAACAAGCGTAGCCATACGGTCGCCACGATGAATGTTGAGGAGCTGTGCCACCGGACCAAGCCCGTGTGTGGCATAGATGTCGCCACGGTTCTCACGGTTGTATTTCAGACGCCATCCCAACTGTTCGGGGTCCGAACCGTTAGGATTCTTCCAGTAATAATCCCAGAATTCGTCAAGGTTATGGATGTATGCACCCTGCGCACGCAGAACCTCACCGAACACTCCGTGCTGCGCCATATTGAGAGTGCGCATCTCAAACCAGTCGTAGCAGCAGTTCTCGAGAATCATACAGTTGAGCTGCTTCTGCTCAGCAAGGTTGACAAGCTCCCAGCACTCCTCCAGATTCATAGCCGAGGGCACCTCGTCAGCTACGTTCTTGCCGTGCTCCATGGCATACTTAGCCACAATGGCATGATGCTCCCAGTCTGTGGCAATATACACAAGGTCGATGTCGTCGCGACGACAAAGCTCCTCATAGCCCTTCTCACCGGAATAAACGGCGGCAGGAGCCAGTCCGTGCTTGCGCAGCGTCTCGTTCTGCTTGGCGGCACGTGCCTCCACATAATCGCAGAGAGCCACCACCTCCACACCTGGTATCAGGGCGAAATCCGCTACGGCACTCGGTCCGCGCATGCCAAGACCGACAAAGCCCACACGCACCGTCTTCATCTTCGGGAGCGCCAGTCCGAGCACGTCCTTCTGTCCTGCGGGACGTTCGGGCGACTCAATCATTATCTTGCCTTTATTCCAATGCCATTTGGTTGAGGGAGAAAGAGATTGTGCGTTTGCCGACAGCGAGCCAAGCGACATCACAGCAGCAAAAGCCACGCTTAGTAATGTAGATTTGTTCATAGATGTTTGTTTGTTGATATATTATAGTGCAAAATTACTCTTTATTTTCCAAGCTTTACCCAAAACCATGCTATTTATTTGTGGATATAGCGCAAAAGCCGTAACTTTGAGAGTCTTAAACTAACAAATATTATAGTGGAAACAAATCATACAAAGGCATTGGCGACCATGTTTATGGCTTTTGCCTTATCTGCTGCCTCCTATGCAGGAAGCAAAACGGACAAGACTGTAAAGATAAGAATGATAGAGACGACCGACGTACACGGACGCTTCTTCCCGTACGACTTCATCAATCAGCAGCCTTCAAACGGCTCGCTCGCACGCGTGTCGTCTTACGTCGACTCGCTCCGCACCATCTACGGTGACCGTCTGTTGCTGATGGACGCCGGTGACGTGCTGCAGGGACAGCCCGTCGTCACATATTATAATTATGAGAAGACCGACGCTGAGAACATCGCGGCATCGGTGAGCAACTTCATGCGCTACGACGTGCAGACTATGGGCAACCACGACGTGGAGACAGGACATGACGTTTACGACAAGTGGGTGAAGGAACTGAAGTGCCCTATGCTTGGCGCCAACATTGTCAGCACTGCCACCGGCCTACCCTACCTCAAGCCTTACACCGTCTTCAAGCGCAACGGCATCAAGATAGCCGTAATAGGACTGATCACGCCGGGTGTGCCTTCATGGTTGTCAGAGGAACTGTGGAGCGGACTCCGCTTTGAGGACGCCGTATCGTCAGCACGCAAATGGATGGAGGTGGTGAAGAAGAAGGAACGTCCTGACGTCATCGTGGGACTGTTTCACACTGGCATCAACGACCGCAGTCTCACCAACGGTTCGCTAAACGACGCCACACACGACATCGCACGCCAGGTGCCTGGCTTCGACGTGATATTCTACGGACACGACCACTCCACTCATTACGAGGAGGTGAAGAGCGCGGACGGATCCGTAACCGTCATCGTCAATCCAGCCAACAACGCCATGTACGTTGCCGACGCGGAGCTTGAGGTGAGCAAGAAGGGACGTAACAAGAAGCTGAAAGTGAACATCGTGGACATGGGCAAGCGCCCTGTCAACCAGAAATACATGGACGCCTTCGAAAGTCAGATAGACGAAGTGAAGAAATACGTAGGCACGGAAGTCGGCTCGTTCACGACATCTATGACGTCACGCGACTGCTATTTCGGTCCGAGCACGCTCGTGGATTTCGTGCATGACGTGATGCTTAGCACAAGTGGCGCAGACATTTCGTTTGCCAGTCCGCTTTCGTTCGACGTAACCGTGAAGAGCGGTCCGGCAACTTTGGCTGACATGTATAAGCTCTACAGCTACGAGAACGATCTGTGCGTAATGACGCTGACGGGCAAAGAGATTCGCCAGTATCTTGAGAAAAGCTATGACGGATGGGTGACAACAATGACATCTCCCGACGACCACCTTATATGCATGAACAACCGCGACGCATCACGCGACAAGTTCTTCGGACTAAAGAAGCCTTTCTACAATCTCGACACGGCATCCGGCATCATCTACGACGTGGACGTAACGAAGCCCAGCGGAGAGCGCATCGTCATAAAGAGCATGGCGGACGGCACTCCGTTTGACGAGACCCGCACATATCGCGTGGCTGTAAACAGCTATCGTGCCGCAGGTGGTGGCGGACTGCTCACCAAGGGTGCAGGAATTGACAAGGCACAACTGGAGAGCCGCATCACATGGCGAGGCGATCACACCTTGCGCGACTACATAATAAAGTACGTGCGCAAGCATTCGCCCATCACTCCTAAGACCCACAACAACTGGCAATTTGTGCCGACAGAATGGACAGCCCCAGCCGCCAAGCGCGACTATCAGACGCTGTGGGGAGAGCGGGCGAAATGAATTAGGAGTTAGGAGTTTTGAATTAAAACAATTAGGGTGTGCATTCTTCCTTGAACAGGAAAAGAATGCACACCCTTGTTTTGTATATCATTTAATATTCCTACATATTAATGTAACGGCGCTTGGCTGTACGATAGAAGGCGGGGCGGAGGAAGACGGGGAGACGGAGACGACTGCCATTGGAGGTCAGACGCTCCATGTCTGCGCAGCGTTTCTGGGCAACACGTCTTGAGAGCCATATCTGACGGCAGTTCTTCGGGAGCATGTAGAAGACGAGGAAGCCTATGGCAATGCCGATGGCTGTACCTACAAAGACATCGCCGAAGTAATGTACGCCGAGATAGATGCGCGAGTATGCCACACAGAGCGAGAGCGCGAAGAAGGCGAAGCCTATCCTCATACGACGCGTCATCAGCGTTATGAAGGTTGCCACGCCGAACGAGTTTGACGCGTGACTGGAGCAGAAGCCGTACTGACCACCACGATATCCGTTGACGTAATGAAGCAGATTCTCCACGCCCGGAGTATGCGACGGACGAAGACGAGCAAAATAGGGCTTCATGACGTGGGACGTCAGCTGGTCACAAAGCGTCACGGTCAGAGCTACAGCTAAGATTATCAGCAGGCGCTGTCTGTTCTTTGCATCCGCCTTAAAGAGAAAATAAAGGAACACCAAGGCTATCGGCACCCACAACAGGCGGGAAGAGAATACTTCTGACATACAGTCCATTATGCTGCCTCCGTCGAAGTTGAGCGCCACAGTTGTGCTTGCATCAGCTTTGTCAAGATAATTAATGATTGTGCTCATAAGATTATACAGAATTACACGGTTGCAAAGTTAGTACTTTTACACGTAAAAACGAACATTTTCTCCAACATTTAGTACATATTTTACAAATATTATAAAACCATAAACTTGATTTTGCTATTTTCATCACCCTCACGAATTCTTTAAGATTGAATCGATGATGGTGCATGCTGTTTAAAAACTGGCTCATCTAACGGATTCCTTTCCAACTCTTCGACGGTTCCGCCGGAGACAATATTTGCATTTCTAACGCTCAATACTATGAGCCAGACGCACAACAAAATCTTTGGTGCGAAATTCTTGAGTTTTGAGCGTTTGAAGCTATGTTGCTAATACACAGTCGGTTATGCGATTTGCAGAAAAAGTACGAAAACAAAGGGGTTGTCAAAGTGGCGCTTTTATGGTGTCATAGCGGCGCTATTACCACCCAATACCTCAACTATTGCGTTGTTATAGCGCCGCTTTTAGACTGTAAAAGCGGCACTATTAGGGTACTATGGAGCTTTTGATGGTTACCGAGGGTGGCTTTTATGCTGTAAAAAATCATAAAAACAGCTTTGTGATTCTCTATAATTGATTTTTATTTTGTAACAGCTTTTTACTCTTTGTACGATATTTGCATAGAATGACTCATCCTCAGTTAGGAATTTTGAGTTAGGAATTTTGAGTTGTGCGCCAAGGCGCATTGTGAATTATTCAGTTTTGAAATTTCGTTAATTATTCGAAAAAACGCCACTTCCGATGCAACATTCCATACTTCTTGCACGTCTATATAAGTGAACCAAATTAAATAATACAATTATGATTTTATCAACAACACCGACCATTGAGGGTCACACAATTAAAGAGTATAAGGGCATTGTTACTGGCGAAACCATTATCGGTGCTAACTTTATAAAGGACTTCTGCGCTGGGGTCCGCGACTTCTTCGGCGGCAGAAGCGGATCGTACGAGAAGGTGCTCCGCGAAGCCAAGGACACAGCCATGCAGGAAATGATGGAGAGAGCCAGCGAGATGGGATGCAACGCCGTTGTGGGCATCGACCTTGACTATGAGACTGTAGGTCAGTCAGGATCAATGCTGATGGTTACATGCAGCGGAACGGGAGTAGTTATCTAATCCACAAATAGCCTAAAACAGACTGTAGATAACTAAATATGATAACAACACTCATTATCCTCGCCCTATCGGCAGTATTCTTCGCCATGGGCAAAGTTCGTTCCGACCTCGTCGCCTTGTGCGCCCTCGTCGCCCTTTTGCTCTTCGGAATACTCACTCCGCAGGAGGCTCTCTCGGGATTCTCCAACTCAGTGGTGATAATGATGGTGGGACTGTTCGTCGTGGGCGGTGCCATCGTGCAGACAGGACTGGCTAAGAAGGCGTCGGGCAAGCTGATGACATTGGCTGGCGACAACGAGTTAGGACTGTTTCTGCTGCTTATGGTGGTGACGGCTGTCATCGGCGCCTTCGTCAGCAACACTGGCACGGTGGCTCTCATGATGCCCATCGTGGTGAGTCTGGCACAGAAAGCCAAGATAAGAGCAAGCCGCCTACTTATGCCTTTGGCGTTCGCCAGCAGTATGGGTGGCATGCTCACTCTGATTGGTACGCCTCCCAACCTTGTCATCCAGGACGCGCTGACGGAGAACGGCTTCGAGCCGCTTCGCTTCTTCAGCTTCCTCCCCATTGGCATTGTATGCATCGTGGTGGGCATCATCGTGCTGCTGCCTCTCAGCAAGCGCTTCCTTAACGGCAACAAGAATCAAGACGGAGAGAACCGTCCGGCACGCGGCAAGTCATTGGACGACCTCATGGAAGAATATCGTCTTACGGACAATCTCGCCGTCTTCACCGTCGGAGCCGACTCGCTTGCCAACGGTAAGACTCTTGCCGAAATGGACATTCACCACCGTTACGGACTGACCGTGCTGGAGGTGAGACGCATAAAGAAGGGCCATTCGCCGCTGATGAAGGAGGTGGAGCAGCGTCTTGCTGGTCCCGACACGAAGCTCACGGACGGCGACATCGTATATGTGAGCGGCGACTGCAAGCAGGCGGAAAGCCTCGCTTCGGACATGGGACTGAAGAAAGCCACGGAGGAAATAGCGTTTTACGACATCGGTATAGCCGAGATAGTGCTGATGCACAACTCGCGTCTGTGCGGCAAGACGCTGAAGGACGCTGGTCTGCGCCGACTCTATAACGTTAACGTGCTGGGCGTAAGACGTGGCGACAGCTACGTCAATGACAACCTTGCGGACATGGAATTCCGCCAGGGCGACATCCTTCTTATCCAAGGCAAATGGAACAACATACAGCGCATCGCTGACGTGGCTGACGGCATCGTGGTAATCGGTCAGCCGTTGGAGCAGGCATCACGTGTGACGCTCGACTATAAGGCGCCGCTTGTCGGTGTCATCATGCTCGCCATGATAGCGATGATGGTGTTCGACTTTATCCCCGTGGCGCCCGTCACAGCCGTGATGATAGCCGGACTGCTGATGGTAATTAGTGGATGTATCCGCTCTGTGGAGGCTGCTTACAAGACCATCAACTGGGAGAGCATAGTGCTAATAGCCGCCATGTTGCCTATGTCGGTGGCATTGGAGAAGACGGGAGCATCGGCTCTCGTGGCACGTCTGCTTGCCGACAACCTCGGTCAGGCAAGTCCTTACGCTCTTCTCGCTGGCATCTACTTCACCACATCGTTCCTCACAATGTTTATCAGCAACACGGCTACGGCTGTGCTTATGTCGCCCATTGCTCTCGCTTCGGCAGCTGCCATCGGCGTAAGCCCCTACCCCATGCTGTTCGCTGTGACGTTGGGAGCAAGCATGTGCTTCGCCTCACCGTTCTCAACGCCGCCAAACGCTCTGGTTATGCAGGCAGGTGGCTACACGTTTATGGACTATGTAAAGGTGGGATTGCCGTTGCAGATAATAATGGGAATCGTAATGATAGGCGTATTGCCGTTGCTGTTCCCGTTCTAATCTAAAGAGTTACGAATTAGGAGTTATTCATAACTCCTAATTCATAATTCCAAATTCAATATACGCTAAGCTCAGCAAGCTGATGCTTATCCATAGCATAATACCTTGGACGAGTGGGCGTGCACCTACGCTGCGCAGGGTTTCGCGGGTGAGCGAAGCTCCTATGAAGAAGAGCGAGAGGGTGATGAGGTGCTTGGCAAGCTTGTTGACGGCTCCACTGAATGCGCCGCCTACGCCGGCTATGCTGTCGCCGAGGAGCGAGGCATTGCTGAGGATGTATGTGTTGAAGAGGATGGCTATGATGAACCAGATGATGAATCGTGGGACGCATGAATACCACGGCTTCTGCTTGCCGCTCTCCGCTGCCAACGACTGACGGAAGAAGAAGGGAGTGACGAGCGCCAGGATGACTATCCATAAGGCACGCGTAAGCTTGACGGTGGTAGCCACTTCCAAGGCGCTGACGCCCTGCGATGCCACCAGTTCAGGATGCATCTGGTCGTAAGCCGCACCTGCTCCCACTACAGAAGAGGTGTCATGGATGGCTATTGCCGCCCACATACCGAACTGCTTCATCGTCATGCCAAGATAGTCGCCGATGTAAGGGAACACGAAGAGGGCTATGCCGTTGAGCACGAACACCACGCCGAGCGCCACAGACATGCTCTCTGCCTTGGCACGTATGATCGGACCGACGGCGGCTATAGCCGAACCGCCACAGATGGCAGTACCCGAACTGAGCAGATAGCTGGTCTGCGAGTCCACCTTAAGAAGCTTTCTGCCGAACAGCCAACCAAGAGCCAACGTGCCGAACACGCTCACAATGGTGAACATCATTCCCTCGCTTCCGGATGCTAACGCCGCATTGACGTTCATTCCGAAGCCCAGTCCGATGACAGAATACTGAAGGAGCTTCTTCGACATCACCTTGTTAAAGTCGGGGAAGGTCTTGCCGAAGATAAGGGCGAAGGCGAAGCCCAATGCCAAAGCCACGGGCGACGTTGCCCAATGTGCTGCCCATGAAGCGCTGCCCAAATCAAGTCTGAACACTTCCTCGGCAAATCCGAGCAGAAGTGACGCTCCAAGCAACGCCACAATGGCAATGTAGATAATCTTGTTTCGTGTCATATACGTATCTTTGTATGTTTATGTGATTATTGTTTTCATTCTTATTCCACTATGCTTTGTGTATTTACTGCAAAATTACGAATTTCATCATATATTACCTACTTTATCCATATTTTTTTGTTACCTTTGCAAAAGATTGTAAAACCTACACCCAAACCTAAAAACTACATAAATGAGACATATCATACTGCTGATTGCTATGCTGATAACGTCGCTTCTTGGCTTTGCCCAAAGCCGTGAAGCGGGCAAATACTTGTCGAGTTACCTCAACATGGCAACCGGTATGCCCAACAACTTCGCCGATGACATATTCAAGGATTCGTACGGATTTATGTGGATAAGCACTCATGGCGGCGGACTGGTACGCTATGACGGATATAAGATGACGAGCCTCGGCTATACGGCTTCTCCGACAGCACTTCGAAGCAACAGCACACGCAACGTAAGCGAGGACCGTTTTCGCCGCCTTTGGATATCTTTTGAGGAAGGTCCGCAGGTGCTCAGCCTTGAGACAATGAGCCCCGTCATCCCCGAATGCGTGAACAAGGAAGTGGAGAAGCAGCTGCAAAGCGTGTGGGACGAAACTTGCATCCGCACATATTGCGACGCAAAGGGATGTATATGGATAGCCAGTACGTCCCGAATCATCCGCATCGCCTTCGACAAGAAGGGCCGTGTAATGTCAGTTCTGTCAGCCCCTTACCCCAACAGTGTGCCCGAATTCGGAATGTGTGACGTATATAAGCGCGGTTCCGTGGTGGTGTGCATTAACGGACGCGTGAGCGAATACATGGAGAAGAATGGAAAGCTCATAGCCAAGGACCTCACGAGGATGTTCGCTCCTATGGCGAATAGCTATGCTGCCAGTATAATAAGGTATAACAATAAGATATGGCTTGCCACCAACGGAGGACTGTTCTGCAGTGACGGACGCGAGTTTCACACTTACGACGCACGCCATACGCTGCAGCATGAGGTGGTGACAAGCCTTGCCGTTGCACCAGAAAACCGTCTGCTTGTCGGCACATTGTGCGGCGTGGACATCATCGACGACCGTGAGGGATTCGTTGAGCACTGGAACTGCACCAGCCCTATTCATCCCCTTAGCAGCAACTTTGTCAACTCACTCTTCGTGAATAACGGTCAGGTATGGGTAGGAACAGAAACGGGTGGCATCGTGAAACTCACGCCACGCCAACTGCTTATCACCAATTACGCCAACAATCCCAACGATCCGACATCGCTTTCACGCAACGCCGTCAACTCTATGTATGCCTCATCGGACGGCACGCTGTGGGTGGGCGTGATGGAAGGCGGACTCTGCTGTATGCGTCCCGGCTCCAAAGGGTTCGTGCATTACCGCACCGACAATTCAGCCCTGCCTCACAATTCGGTGTCCGCTATTACGGCAGACGCAAAAGGCAACCTATGGATTGGCACGTGGGGAGGCGGCGTAGCAATAGCTAACGCCAAGCAGCCCAACAACATACAGCGTCTGAACGTGGACGGCGAACACCAGCCGCTGCTTACCTTCATAGGTGTATTGGCTTACGACCGCATTAATGAAGGTATGTGGATAGGTGCCAACGAGGGTCTGTTCTTCTATGATCTGCGCAAGCAACGTCTGGAAGATCCGTTCCCCGGATGCCGCGACATAAAGGGTTGTGTAGGTTCGTTGGTCACCCGCGACGGCACACTCATGGTGGGCAGCATACGCGGAATGGTTAGCGTCAATCTGAAATCGCGTCGAAATGGCAAGCGTTTCTTCACCGCAAAGCATCAGCCTTACAAGCTCGACCGCCCTGAAAGCCGCATCATCGACAAGATTCTGGCGTTCTGTCAGACTCGCGACGGAAAGATTTGGATGGGCAGCAACGGCTACGGCATGTACTGCCAGACACGTGGCAAGGACGGCAAGACGCACATCGAGACCTTCACCACAGCTGACGGACTTGCCAACAACACCGTTACGGGTATCGTGGAGGACAATCATGGACAGCTGTGGATAACCACAAGCCACGGTCTTTCGGTCTTCAATCCTAAGACACGCCAGTTCAACAACTACACGGAGGAAGACGGACTGATCAGTTCACAGTTCTTTTATAATGGAGCCATACGCAACAAGAAGGGCACCATATATCTCGGAACGGAGAGCGGATTGATGGTTGTCAACGGCGTAAGCAACACTTACAACGACAAATTCAACCTGCGCTTCACCGAACTGAGCGTCAACAATCAGACCGTGTTCGCCGGAAGCAATCATCTGAAGGAGAACATAACGACTGCCAGAAAGATAAGGCTGCACGAGAGCGACCGTTCGTTCAGCATCAGCTTCTCGGCTCTCAACTATACGGGAGAGAACCAAGGTGTCTACAGTTACCGCATGAAGGGATACGAAAAGGAATGGGTGAAGCTGCAGCCGGGTCAGCACAGCGTGCGCTACTCCACCCTACCCGCCGGCGACTACAAGTTTGAGGTGAGATATTCGCCCAACATCGGAGCCGAGAACGAGCAGACCATATCCATAGACGTAAGCGTCACGCCTTACTTCTATAAGAGCTGGTGGTTCATGCTTATTATATTAATATGTATAGGCGTAGCCGTTCGCTACGTCTTTAAGCGCCACATGGAGAAGATGCGCGAGCGTGAAGTGAAGTCGCTCTACCAACCCATCGAGGATGCACTCAAGGAGAGTGACGAGCCGGGACAACTGCAGACGCGCATCAAGCAGATTCTGGAAAACCAGCGTCGCTACAAGGAAAGCCAGCAGAAGACCATCGAAGCTGACCGCCAAGAGACCGTAGCTAACGAGCGCCCGTTCATGGAAGTGGTGATGGAGACAATGGAACGAAACTACAGCAACTCTAAGTTCGGAGCGCAGGAGCTGGCTGACGCCATCGGCATCAACCGCACCGTGCTCAGCAAGAAGCTCAATGCTGAGACCGGACTGCCCACCTCACAGTTCATCCGCAACTATCGTCTGGACATCGCCAAGCGCATGCTGAAAGACAATGTTGCCAACCGCAACATCACGGAGATAGCATACCGCGTGGGCTTCAACGACCCCAAATACTTCACACGCTGCTTCTCCAAACAGTATGGTGTGGCTCCTTCTTCGTACCGAGAATAAGGAGCAGAAAGATGTGTTATCAACTATTAATTTCCAATAGAGCCACTATTACACTCTAAAAGAGCCTCTCTTGCGTTATAAAAGAGCCTCTTTTAGAGTGTAATAGTGGCTCTTTTAGAATGTAAGAGAGGCTCTATAAGATTGCTAAAGTGGCTCTTTAAGAAAACACGAGTAAAAGTGAACGTTTTCTACACCCTTTTCTTACCTTTTCATTATCCACCTCTTAATGTAACTTGTCCACCCACATGATTTATATCAAGAACACTGTGTAGGAACACAGTGGGTGGAGAAAACCACAAATAAGGTAAAAACAGCACATTTACAGCGTTTGTCCACCTTTTTTATAGCGTTTGTCCACCCATGCAATAGCGAATAAGTGTAATTTTGCCACTGAAAATTTCACGGGTGCACAAATCATTCATGTTACCAATACATGTAAGGCAGTCGTTCGTTATCACCTTTAACCTAAAGCTAAAAGCTAATGGCGATCTCAAACCTAAGAGAAATAAAAAATTGTAACTAAATAATAATTAAAAACCTAAAATCAGAAACAATGAGGAAAGAAGTATTCTCAATGATGCTATGCCTCGGCGCAGTTGGCGGTGCAACAGTTGTTGCCCCGGTCACAGCCAATGCAGCCATAGCACAAGCCCCCACTATCAAGGTGCAGGGTCAGGTTGTCGATGAGACTGGCGCTCCGCTTATGGGTGCTTCCATCAAGGCTAAGAATTCGAAGACTGGCACAGTCACCGACATAGACGGAAAATTCTCGTTGGATGTCGAATCAAACGCTACGCTTATTGTCAGCTATCTGGGCTATAAGACCAGCGAGGTGGCAGTACGTGGACGCGCTATTATAGAGAAGATACAGCTCACACCTGACAACAACGTCCTCAATCAGGTTGTAGTAGTAGGTTACGGTACACAGAAGAAGGCCGACCTCACTGGTTCTGTTGCCATCGTTAACGCTGAGGAGATGAAGAAAGTCTCTAACTCTAACATCTCAACAATGCTCGAAGGTAAGGTTGCGGGCGTTCAGATTACATCGGACGGTCAGCCTGGTGCCGACCCGTCAGTACGCATCCGCGGTATCGGTTCGTTCGGCAGCACAGCTCCTCTTTACGTAGTCGACGGTGTGCCTATGGGTACCACCATTCGCGACTTCTCGCCTAACGACATCGAGACCATCCAGATTCTTAAGGATGCTTCGGCAGGTGCCATATACGGTTCGCGTGCTGCCAACGGTGTGGTTATCATCACAACGAAGAACGGCAAGAAGGACCAGCCTCTGAAGGTCAACTATTCTGGATATTTCGGAGCTGACGTCATCCCCGGCGACGTTTATGACGTTATGAACGCTGACCAGTATAGCAATTACATCGGTCAGGCTTGCGCCAACTCTGGCACCACCCTTCCCAGCGGTTACAAGATGGGCGAAGACGGACGTTATCACTTCCAGGACAACACCAATACAGACTGGTTTAGCGAGGTGTTCAAGACCGGTATCCGTCAGAACCACAACGTGGCTCTCAGCGGCGGCAGCGCAAAGAGCACATACAATGTATCGCTCGACTACTTCAATCAGAAGGGCACGCTCGAGGGTGCAGGTCCTAACTACGAGCGCTACACAGCCCGCGTGAACAACACAATGGAAACAAAGTTCATCAAGTTCCGCACAAGCATGGTCTACTCTCACTCCAATCAGGACAACATGGGCCTCTCCAACGCCGGCGAGTATGTCCAGGGTCTTTACGGCGACGTAACCAACGTGCTCCGCGGCACTCTGCTCATGCAGCCCACCATCAAGGCTTATGACCCGTCAACATGGGTGCTCGACGACAAGGTTGGTGCAGCCAACAACTATCGCTACGACGCTTACGGCTACGGCGTTTACTATGACAACGTACATGGCGACATCTCGGCTTCCAACCCGTTGCTCGTCAACAACATGCTGCAGCGCAACACCATCGTTGACCGCTTCGTAGGCACAGCTTCTGCTGACGTCGATCTGTTCAAGATGGTGGGTCTAAAGCTCAAGAACCACGGTCTTCACTACAACATCAACCTCTCTTACAGCAAGACAGAGGCTAAGGACAAGACATGGATTCCGGCATGGATTCAGTCTAACCGTGTTTACCTTGACAAGGCCAACGAACGCCTCACAAAGGGCTCACGCAACTATTCTGACGCCCTCATCGAGAACACTCTCGTGTATGACGGTCACTTCGGCAAGCACAACATCAACCTTCTCGGCGGTCTGACATACGAAGAAGAGAACACCAACCTGCTCACCGGCTGGGGCATCAAGTTCACCGAGCCTTACTACCTCCAGCTCCAGAACGCAGCCAACACTTACTCAGAGTCTTACGAATATCGCCACGCGCTCGCCTCTTACATCGGCCGCTTGACATACAACTATGACGAGAAGTACTTGCTCTCAGCAGTTATCCGTCGCGATGGCAGCTCGCGTCTTACCAAGGACATCCGTTGGGGCACATTCCCATCAGTGTCAGTAGGTTGGCGTCTGGACAAGGAAAAGTTCTTCCCCATCAGCAAGAAGATTGTCAACATGGCTAAGATCCGCGCCAGCTATGGTGTGCTCGGTAATGAGAACATCGGCGAGTATATGTATATGGCGACAATGAAGCGTAACAACATGACCTACAGCTTCGGCAACAACGTCGTTACGGGTTCTGCCGTTTCTGAGTTCGTAAACAAGAACATCGCTTGGGAGAAGAAGAAGTCAACCAACATCGGTATCGACCTCGCCATGTTCAACAACCGCTTCGAGTTTACAGCAGAGTGGTATAAGAACCGTTCTGAGGACCTTCTCTACGGAGTTCCGGTTCCTACACAGACCGGTGTGGCAAACGCTACCGTTACGATGAACGCTGCCTCTATGGACAACAGCGGTTTCGAGTTCTCCGCCACATACCGCAACCACGACCATCCGTTTAAGTATGACGTTTCTGCCAACCTCAGCACACTGAAGAACAAGGTTACTTCACTCGGCTTCGGCACCAAATCATACATCACCGGCGCTTACGCCACATACGTAGGTCAGGAGATCGGTCAGTTCTACGGTTGGGTTTACGAGGGAATCGCACGCACACAGAGCGACCTCGACAATCACGCCACACAGCAGGGTGCAAACATCGGCGACTGCCTCTACAAGGACATCTCCGGTCCTAACGGCGAGCCTGACGGCGTTATCGACGCTTATGACCAGACAGTTCTCGGCAGCGGTCTGCCAAAGGTGAACTTCGGACTTAGCGCTCACATGGAGTATAAGAACTTCGACCTGAGCATCTCTACATACGGCGTGCTCAACTATCATGTAAGCGACGACATCTATAACAGCCTCAACTCTTGCTATGGCTGGGGCAACAAGGACGTAGCTATGGCTGACGCCAACCGCTTCTCTGAAGACGGATCGACCTACCTCTCAAGCGTACCACGCACATACGCAGCCAACAAGGCCACTCTCGCTTGGAACGACCTCTTCAGCTCACGCAAAATCCAGAACGCAGCATACTGGAAGATAGCCAACGTGGAACTGGGATATAACTTCCCTGACCAGTGGTTCAGAGGCTTGGTAAGCGGCGTACGCGTATACGTTTCGGCTCAGAATCTCTACACCTTCACTGGCTACAAGGGATATAACGTCGACTACGCTGGCGGCACATTCACACCGGGCTACAACTTCTGCTCGTTCCCAAGCGCACGCAGCTTCATGGCAGGTCTGCACTTCACATTCTAACAAAAAACCAATAACCGATTAAACGTAAATCCAATTATGAAACTATATAATTATGCACTTGCAGCATTCCTCGGTCTGAGCGCCATGTCGCTGACTTCTTGTGAGGACAAGTTGGAGCTTACCAACCCCAACCAACAGACCACGGACAAGTTCACCTCCGACGACCTCGAGGAGTGTGTCATCGCTGCTTACAACCACATACGTATCGAAGGCTCTACGGGTCGTGTGGGATACACCATTGACATGACTCGCGGCGACGAGGTATGGAACGCTTCTCAGGTATGGTACCTCGAGTTCGACAACTTCAACGCTCCTATCACCAACGAGATAACAGAATGGCCCTGGCGTGAGGCTTACTACACCATCAATGTCTGCAACTTCATCCTCTCACGCACCGGCAACGACGACGCTGCCCTCTCAGAGAGCATGAAGCGCATCAAGGGTCAGGCTCTGTTCCTCCGCGCCTTCTCTTACTATAACCTCGCCGGTTATTACCAGAACGTGCCGCTCATCACCGACTACGACACATACTCAACGCTGGACGGTCTGTACGGCAAGAACAACTCGTACGACGAGGTGCTCGATCAGGTGGAGGCTGACCTGAAGGAAGCCATCACGCTGCTCCCCTCACGCGAAGAGGGCGGCGAGTGGGCAAAGGGTCGCGCCACAAGCGGTGCCGCTGCCGGCTATTACGCCCGTGCTCTCATGCAGCGCCACAAGTATAGCGACGCTCTCGCTGTGCTGAAGGACATCATCAACAAGAAGTATGGCAAGTACTCGCTCATGGCCAACTACGGCGACAACTTCCGCGAGGGTGCTGCATACGAGAACAACGCCGAGAGCCTCTTCGAGGTGCAGTATCTCGACTACGGCACACAGGGCACCGACGACGAATGGACACCGGTGAACACTTCTCCGAACGCCACTCAGGGTCACGCCATCGAATCTAACCTCTGCCCGGGACGCTTCGGCGGTTGGGCTGACCTCTCAGCTTCGCCTTGGCTCTATCAGCTCTTCAAGAGCGAGCGCACAACAGCCGGCAAGCTCGATCCGCGTCTTTACTGGACTCTCTGCACATACGAGAAGGACTGGGAAGGCTTCGAGAACGGCAACGTGGCTTACACACAGAAGCTTACTCCGCAGGACACTCTCGTCACCAACAACCTCAACGGTGGCATTCCTATCGCAAAGTGGACCAACATCCGCACCAACTTGTATAGCACTGTTACCACCGGTCTGCACTGCGGCATCAACCTCCGCATGATGCGTTATTCTGACGTGCTGCTCCGCGCTGCCGAGTGCGAGAACGAGGTGAACGGACCTACACAGCAGGCCATCGACTGGATTAACGAGGTGCGCCAGCGTGTTAACCTCGCCAAGCTCAAGCTTGCCGACTTCGACACAAAGGACAAGCTCTTCGAGCAGATTGCCAACGTGGAGCGTCCGAAGGAGTTCGGTTGCGAGTTCGGTCGCGGTTTCGACCTTCTCCGTTGGGGATTCTTCTATGACGCTGACCGTCTGCAGCAGTTGAAGGAGCACAGCGTTGTGCGTCTCGGCATCAACTTCCTGCCCACTGATCCGGTTTCATACTCTGAGTATGGTAGCGATGACAAGGTAATCAGCCCGGTTGACTACTTCGTTCCCGGACATGAGTTCCTGCCCATCTCGCAGAACCTTATGAATAACAACCCGAACCTCGTCGGCAACTCAGCCAACAATTCGTCAGACAACACCACCTACTTCAAGGAGAAGGGTTGGACGGTTCACCCGGTTACAAGACTCAGCAAGTAAAAACAACATTATTAAATATTAGCAAATACTATTATGAAACATATAAGCAAATTGGCATCCGTATTCTGCGCCGCCGCTTTGGCGATGACAGCACTGACCGGATGCGAGGGCAGCGACATATTCAACGTTAACGGTCCCGACTGGCTTACAGAACGCGCTGACTCCATCGCTAACGCCAACAAGGGTCAGGCTGCAAAGATTTCGCCGACCACACTCGGAAATACCGACTGCTCATCAGCATGGTGGGAGGCTCACCTCGATCAGGACATCAAGATTGAGAGCAACAAGGTCTACTCCACCACCTTCACCAACTACTCTTCACTTGCAAGCAACTGGAACAACTACGTAGTGGTGCTCCGCAAGGCTGACAAGACAGAGTATTGCTGCCTCCGCTCGGACGACTATGGATGGGGCGACAGCTACGCATCCTGCACTCACAGCAACACAGCTTCAGGCGACTGGGCAAGCTGGCTCGCTCAGATGAACGGCGCAAAGGTTACGGTCACAGTTACCAACTATGGAGACAACACCTGCGACGTTGTGGCTGACGTAGTAGGAACAGAAGGTATGGTTTCGCAGCAGAAGTATACAGGCATCCCCGTTGAATCGGCTGACCTTTACCTCGACTTCACCGTTGACGGATGCTACTACGTCTTCGATAAGGATGAGATGGACGTGACTGACGCTGTTGACCAGCAGCCTGTCTCTATGGAACTTACCGATGTTCCGGCAGAGGTAAACCTCGGCACTGAGCTTTCTGATTTCACATCACAGATCAAGGCTAAGGTTACATACGACGGCGGAACTGTCAAGGAGATTTCGGCAAGCGACCTTACGTTCATGGTAGTGCCCGACTTCAATACTCTCGGCGACAAGTATATCGTTGCTACGCTCAACAAGACTCTCCTCAACAAGCAGGCAGACAAGACCATCAATGCAAGCGCAGCCTTCAAGGTGGTGGACACTCCAGTGAAGATAGAGGTGACAAGCAAGCCGAAGCACACCAACTATTACTTCTTCAACTCAAGTGCCATCCTTGGCGTGGAGCGCACATTGGCATTCGACGCTACCGGCTTGGAGGTGAAGGGAACTTATCAGGACGGACGCACAGAGGTGCTCGACAACTCGAAGCTCACCTTCTCAACAGTTCCTGCAAAGGCTGGCGAGCACAAGGTGGTCATCACTGCCAACGGCGGCAAGACTGCTGAGGTGACAGTTAAGGTGAACGAGTCGAAGGTTACTGCCGCCACTCCGGAGCCAACTTCTCTCGGTGCAGCCGACTGTTCTGACGCGTTCTGGACAGTATTCACAGACGATATCAAGGTTCCGGCTGGTGCAACACGCGAGTTCAACTTCACCAACTACACTTCTGGTGTAAGCAACTGGAACAACTACGTGGTTATACTCCGCGATGCAGCCAAGACAGCTCCCGAATATGGAGTTGTACGTGCCGACAACTACGGCTGGGGCAACGGCTACGCAGCTTGCACCTCGAAAGGCACTCAGCTCGAATCGTACGCAGACTGGGCAGGATGGCTCGCTGCAATGAACGGTGCCAAGGTGAAGCTTTACGTCACAAACTGCAACAACGGCACCGCTGACATCCAGGCCATTGTTACCGGCAATGACGGCACAGAGACCTACCAGTCTTACCTCGGCATCAACACCATCAACCCGAACGACCTCTACGTTTCGTTCACAGTGGACGGCAGCCACCTCGTATTCGGCTCAGCTGCCAAGGCAAGAAGACATAAGTAAAATCAGTTGAGAATTGGGAGTTGGGGTTCAACTCCCAATTCTCAATTAAAAATATTCCTATGAAGAATCTATTACTTCCCATATTCGCATTCTCCGCTCTCTCTTCCGCAGCGCAGACCACCGTCACCGACGCTGACTTGCAGGGAGCTTACAGCGCCCGTCAATATAACAAGCGCGTGGTTTGTCATGACCCGTCCATCGTCATTGACGACATCACAAATCCCGCATCCCCTACATATTATATATATGGCTCTCACCTTGGCAGAGGCAAGACCACTGCTGCTGAGAACTATCAGGAGTGGACAGTATTTAAGGCTGGCGAGGAAAACGCCACTGCCACCAACAGCCTCTTCTGCAATTTGAGCGGCAATCTCGTCAACTACTCTGACGCTTATGCCACACACGCCGTGACATCCGTCAAGGACCATGCGGGCAAGACCGTTACGTTCGGCAACTTCGACGCTCACGGATGGCAGAAGAAAGGCAACACTGTGAAGGGCATGCAGTGGGCACCCGACGTCATCTACAACAAGACGATGAAGAAGTGGTGTATGTATATGAGCCTCAACGGCGACAACTGGGCTTCGAGCATCGTCTGCTTCACAAGCGACAACGTAGAAGGTCCGTGGAAATATCAGGGTCCGGTGGTATTCTCCGGCTTCTTGGGTAAGTATGCACACAATGGATATGCGGCTGCCGACGACTGGAAGAACACTGATTTTGCCATCGCAACTGGCGAAACCTCCCTGCCCGAGCGATATAATGTAGGCGACAAGTGGGGATCGTTCTGGCCTAACTGCATCGACCCGTGCGTATTCTACGACGATCAGGACAATCTGTGGATGAGCTACGGATCATGGTCGGGCGGCATCTTCCTGCTGCGTCTCGACAAGAGCAACGGTCTGCGCGACTATACTTACACTTATCCTTACGAGGTTAATGGCAAAGCAGCTACATCCGCTGCTGCCAGCGCCAACACCACAAGCGACCCCTACTTCGGCAAGAAGATAGCCGGTGGCTATTATGTTTCGGGCGAGGCAAGCTACGTAGAGAAGATTGGTTCACATTATTTCCTCTTCATGAGCTACGGCGGACTCGTCAGCACCGGCGGCTATCAGATGCGCGTGTTCCGTTCGGACAATCCCGAAGGACCTTACGTTGACTGCAACGGCACATCAGCCGTCTTCAACCGCTACCTTATGAACTATAGCGCCACTGCAGTCGACAACCGCGGCGTACTGCTCTTCGGAGGCTATAAGTGGGATCCGATGTCGGGTGCAGAGATTGCGCAGGGTCACAATTCTGCTTTCACAGACAAGGAAGGACGCTCGTTCGTGGTCTATCACTCACGCTTCACCAACAAGGGCGAAGGTCATGAGGTTCGCGTTCATCAGCTCTTCCTCAACGATGAGGGTTGGATAATGGCTGCTCCGTTCGAGTTTGACGGCGAGACAATCACCAACAACGACATCGCCACAAAGGCTTCCATCGCAGACACCGAGATAGCCGGTGACTATCAGTTCCTCCGCCATGAATATGGTCAGAACACGGAAGCCAAGGCTTATGAGACTCCCGTCAACATCCGCCTCAATGCCGACGGCACCATCAGCGGTGCAGAGAACGGCACATGGGAGCGCACAGCAGGTACTGACTATATCGCTCTTACCATTGACGACGTGGTTTATCGCGGCGTACTGGTTCGCCAGACCATCGACTATACCAATATCCCCGCCATCGCCATCGCTGCTCTCTCTTCTTCAAGCGGTTCCACCACATTGGGTCAGAAGAGCTATACAAAGCAGCAGGAGGTTTGGGCTGTGAAGGCTGACGCTAAGGCTGCCATCAAGTACACAGCCAACAAGATTAACCTTCCGTTCGACGACGGCACTGTTTTGGAAGAGACTCCGGTTCTGCCCACAAAGGGTAAGCTCGGCACTAACATCTCATGGAAGTCGAGCGACGAGAGCATCCTCACAAGCGACGGAAAGGTAAAGGGTCAAGGTGAAGTAACAATGACAATGATAGTCTCAAAGGACGATTACGTCTACACTAAGGACTACACCATCGTAGTAGAGGCAGAAGCAGAGAAGGACGCTGCCGTTTACTTCCCCGAGTCGATGGAGAAGAACACCTCAGCAGCCTGGTGGACCAACTTCTCAAAGGACTATTACACTCTCAAGAAGGGCAGCAAGGCCGAACTGAAGTTCTATAACTACAGCAACAAGGTGGCAAACTGGAACAACTGGTGCCTTGTGGCTGCCAACGCTGAGCGCGGTGCTGAGGGATATGGCGAACATTTCGTTCTCCGTAACGACAACTACGGATGGTTCACAGTTGCTGGTGGCAATACTAATGACAACTCATCCAACGTTGAATTTACACTCCAGAGCGACTACAACTGGGACACATTCCTTGAAGATATGGACGGTTCGTTAGTGGATATGAATGTAGAGTTCACCGGCAATGTGGTGAAGATGACATCCACCATCACCACTACCACCAAGAAGGTATACAACTATTCGTTCAGCATGAAGCTTACACAGCCTGAGGACAAGGTGGTATTGTTCTTCGTTAACGAAGGTTCATACATCGACGGATCAAGCTTAGCCACTGGCATCAACTCTCCGTACGTCATCACCAAGAAGGCTGAGGGCAACGGCAAGTGGTATAATCTGAACGGTCAGCAGGTGGACAGCTCATACAAGGGCATCGTAATTGTGAACGGACGCAAGTTCGTTAATAAGTAAAAACATTCATAAGAGATACTCTATTAAATATGAATCTCAAGAAATACATCTATGGAGCAGTGGTTCTTGCCACTGCCCCATTCTTTAATACGGCTCAGGCAAGCGCCCAGACGGCTCCTCTCGCTGTCGATACGCCAATGGTGCACGACCCCGTGATGGCTTTCGAGGACGGTCAGTATTATCTCTACTGCACCGGACACGGCATCACGCAGATGACATCCTCGGACCGCCGCCACTGGACCATCAAGCCCGAAGGCTTACTGCCCGAAGGCAAGATACCGGCATGGACCCGCGACAGCGTTCCGGGATTTGAGACTCACATTTGGGCTCCCGACGTTATCAAGTATCGCGGCAAGTGGTATATGGCTTACTCTTGCTCCACATTCGGCAAGAATACGTCGGCTATAGGATTGCTCAGCAATACGTCGCTCGCCAATGCAGACGGATGGAAGGACGAGGGTTGCATCGTGGCTTCTAAGGGAGACCGCGACAACTGGAACGCCATCGACCCCAACTTCATCGTTGACAAGAAGGGCAACGCTTGGATGACGTGGGGATCGTTCTGGGACGGCATCCAGCTCATACAGCTCGACCGCTCCTTGCACGTAAAGCGTGGCGCCAAGCCCGTTACCATAGCAAGACGACATGCCGTGGGCGACACCAATGCCGAACCCAACCCTACATCAGAGTTTGCCGGCACCAATGCCATCGAGGCTCCCTTCATAATGCAGCACGACGGATATTATTATCTGTTCGTAAGCTGGGACTACTGCTGCCGCGGCGCAAAGAGCAACTACCGTGTGGCAGTGGGAAGAAGCAAGAAAGTGGCAGGTCCTTACCTCGACCGCAACGGCAAGGATATGCGTGAGGGTGGCGGCAACATCTTCCTTGAAGGCGACAAGCGTGAGTTTGAGGCTGCAGGACACTGCGCAGCTTACTCGTTTGCAGACGGCGACTGGTTCGTTTGCCACGGCTACAGCATGCAGAAGAACGGTGCCCCGCTGCTCATACAGAAGAAGATAAGTTGGACTGCCGACGGTTGGCCAACTCTTTAACACTCAACCATTCCATAAACAACAAAAGATAAAAGAAAAAAATGAAGCCAAATAACATCCTCCTCTCAGCGTTGCTTGCCTCCGCTTTGACAGCAAACGCCCAAGTGAAGATAAACGTTGATGTAGCCAATCCCGGCGTTAAGGTGTCGCCTAATCTCTACGGCATCTTCTTCGAGGACATCAATCATGCTGCGGACGGCGGTCTTTACGCTGAACTTATCAGCAACCGTTCGTTCGAGGACAGCGACAACACCACTCCCACATGGCGCACAAAGGCTGCAGACGGAGCCACCATCTCTACGCAACTCGTCAGCAAGGCTCTGCTCAACAACGCTCAGGGAAAGGCTCTTCAGATAAACGTCGCTGCGCGTCAGAACGCCACTGCCTCTCTCGTCAACGAGGGTTTTTGGGGCATCAATGCCGTTCAGGGCAGAACTTACAAGTTGTCTCTTTGGGCTAAAGGAAGCTACAAGGGCGGCGTTAAGGCCCGCCTCATCAGCGCCGATGGCAAGAGCGTGTATGCAGAGACAACCGTGGACGCTAAGATGGGAAAGAAGTGGAGCAAGTTCACAGCTGAGCTTACCGCCAACGCCAACGACCCTAAAGCTCAGTTCGAGCTGGTCTTCGACGGCAAGGGCACCATCACACTGGACGTTGTCAGCCTCTTCCCGCCTACATTCATGAATCGCGAGAACGGTCTGCGCCCCGACCTTGCACAGCTTCTCTATAACATCCGTCCCAAGTTCGTACGTTTCCCGGGTGGTTGCTACGTGGAAGGACAGGAGTCGCCTGAGAACGCTTTCCATTGGGAGAAGACCATCGGTCCCATCGAAGAACGTCCGGGACATAAGAACGTCAACTGGCGTTATCGCACAAGCGACGGCATGGGATTCGACGAATATCTGCAGCTTGCCGAGGACCTTAACGCCAAACCGCTCTACGTGGTGAACGTTGGACTGTGGCACGGTGGCATAACTCCCGTGGACAGCATCCAGCCTTGGATTGACGAATGTATGAACGCTTTGGAGTATGCCAATGGTCCTGTCACAAGCAAGTACGGAGCGCTGCGTGCAAAGAACGGTCATCCAGAGCCTTACAACATCGAGTATCTCGAGATTGGCAATGAGAACAACCAGCCCGACCCTGCCCTTCAGAGCGACCATTACTATGAGCGCTTCAAGAAGTTTAAGGATGCTGTCCTCGCCAAATATCCCAACATGCACCTCATCGGCAACGTAGTGGCATGGGGTGATGACAATCCCACATGGGACAGCAACGAGAGCGTGGAACTGCTCGACGAGCATTACTATCGCAATCCGGCTTGGTTTGCCGAGAACTTCCGCAAGTACGACGGTTACGACCGTAAGGGATCTGAGATTTACATCGGTGAGTATGCCGTTACACAGGGCTTCGGCAATATGGGATCTCTTGATGCCGCTCTTGGCGAGGCTGTCTATATGATGGGCATCGAGAACAACAGCGACATCGTTACGATGGCATCATACGCTCCTATCTTCGCCAACCTCAACGACCGTATGTGGGCACCTGACATGATTCAGTTTACGTCTGACCGTGTGTTCGGCACACCGTCTTACTACGTTCAGAACATCATGGCTAACAACGTGGGCACTCGTGTGCTCAATGTAAAGCAGGACAATCCCTACAGCTATGGCGAGACTCAGGTCAAGCCAGCCGTATGCCGCGTGGGTATGGGCACATGGGCTACGCAGGCTTCATTCGAAGACAAGGGCTACACAGATGCTGAGGGCAAGGCTCTGCCTATGACTCTGCAGGAACTTCCCACTGACATTAACGGCGACTGGAAGGTTGACGGCGGCGTCATCAAGCAGACGTCCAATGGCGAGAGCTGCATACGTCTCAACCCCGGTGAGATTACTGCTGACGGCTATATATATAAGGTAAGAGCACGCAAGGACTCAGGCAACGAGGGCTTCATGCTCATCTTCAATTACGTGGACGACAAGAACTATTGCTGGCTCAACCTTGGCGGATGGAACAACACGCAGCACGGCATCGAGCAGATTGTCGGCGGCGCAAAGGGTCAGGCTGCCACTGTCTCAGGAACCATTGAGACGGGTCGCTGGTACGACATCGAGCTGAAAGTGGTTGGCGACAGCGTCTACGCAAGTCTTGACGGCAAGCAGATATTCGCCACAAAGCTCCGTGCCAACACGCTGCCTGGCGTATTCTCCACAGCCACTCTTGACGAGAACACCGGCGAGGTGATTCTGAAAGTTGCCAACACCAGCAGCGAGAACACCACAGCCGAAATCTGTCTCCAAGGCAAAACCATCAAGGAAGCCAAGCTCATCCGCCTCACAGCCAAGAACGGTCAGGAGGAGAACACCATCGACAACCCCACAAACGTCCACCCCACCGAGACGTTTGTCACCACTTCTTCCGATGGTGGCGTAGTGGAGATTCCGGCTAACTCGCTGAATATCTTCCGCCTTAAATAAGAATATAACACGCTATTCTTATAATAAGGAAAAAAACAAACAAGTTACTCCTTGAAAGGCAAAAGCATTAAAACTGTTAATGTTTTTGTCCTTTTAAGGAGTTTTTTTATGATATATCACACTTAAGCCATTAACATAATATAACAGTATTACTTTAAAAAAACTATATGCAATAGCGTTGTAATTATTGCATTTTTTATAATTTTGCAGTCAGAATATGTTGAGATTAAGCATTATTCTTCAACGAATTAACATAAATTGAGTCAGGATTACAAACGATTTTACGGTAAGTGAAATATCTTATAGTGATAATTACAATGATTTCATGCTTCGCTATGGACACGGTTGCTCAGGTTAAGACCACTGACAGCACCTTTGTCCGAAATTCGCGTCCCATCCAATTTATTGTAAACAGAATGAACATCAGCGATCAAGACAGGAAGTGGATTACTGAAGTCCTCATTCCTCAACTTGAAGCGTTGGGAGATAGAGGTATCGTCCTTGGACGTGCCACGGCATCACCTGAAGGTCCATACGACAACAACTGTCGTCTGGCGAAGGGACGCCGTGCCTCTGTGGACCGACTGCTCGGCAGTTACGGCATCAGCAAGGACCGCATACGCTATGATGTCGTGCCTGAGGACTACGCCCTCCTTCAAACACTGATGCGCATCGGCAAGGATAAGAGATTTCATGATGTAGACTCGCTCATAAACCATTATGGCATCAACAGCGCTCGCCTTAAAGAGGCAATGAAGCGGTATGACGGCGGCAAGCTATGGCGCTACGTGCTCAAGGAGTATTACCCCGTATTGCGTGCCGTGCGAATAATGGCAATAGACAAGCGACAGCTGCTTGGTCTGGACGACAACAGTCTGATGTCACAGCCTTTGGCTATGATGCCGACAACGGTCCCGAATAATGTTAAGCTTGACATTCCCGCTTTCCCTTACAGCGACTACACGGTTCTGCCACGCCGAGAGCTATTGAGCGTTAAGACCAATCTGCTCCTCGACTTCGCCTACATGCCCGGTTACGACCGCTTCTGCCCCATTCCTAACGTGGCTATTGAGTATTATCCGCTTCACGGTCACTTCACGTACGGAGCCAGTTTTGACGGTCCGTGGTGGCAGCATTACGATGACCACAAGTATTTCCAGTTGCGCAATTATCAGCTCCACACCCGCTATTATCTGCGAAGCGGCGACATCCGTGAGCGTCCGTTGGGACAAGGAGCTGCTTTCAAGGGACTCTACTTCAGCCTTTACGCGCACGCCTACCTATATAATATATGCTTCGGAGAGAAACGAGGATGGGAGGGCGAAGGTTGGGGCGCCGGCATGGGCATAGGATATGTAATGCCGTTGGGACGCTCTGAGCATTGGCGACTGGAGTTTGGCTTGCAGGCTGGATATCTCCACACGCTCTACGATCCCTATCAATGGAAGTGCCCTGTCGACCCCGACACGGACACGGAACAGTATTACTATAAATGGTACGGCGATGCCAAGGACTTCCGCAAGAGACAGCATCGTTACTCATGGTTGGGACCCACCCGACTGGAGATAACGCTCAGTTACGACTTGCTCTACAGACGGAACATTAAGAAGAAATAAGGTAATGATGATTAATAGGATAATGGCTACATGCCTCGTCGTTTCGTGTCTCGCAACAACAAGTTGCGAGCGCGAACCGATGCTTCATCTTCATCAAGGCGGAAAAGATATTGATATGCAGATTCCTGCCATAGACCTCAATCTGAAGGTCGTATGGAACTATCTGTTCAAGTACGACGTCGAATATGACTGGCAGGCGGAATGGACGTACGGTTGGGACGACACCGACCTTTCGATGTTCGGTCCAATCGGCTATACGGAGCCTCATGCCTTCGAGGTGCGACGCTATTTCACTGGCACTACGCAGTACGGCACCCACCGCTCTCCTTACAAGCACACCATCAGCGGCAACTCCATCTACGCCAAGTACGACTTCGGCTTTTGGGATATCCTTGCATGGAACTACATCGACACTCCCGACGGCGTGCAGAGTGTGCGCATTGACGAGACTTCCACGTACGACTATGTCACGGCATACACAGGACAGACCATGAATCCGTCTTCGTATAACGCGCCACACTTTACCCACTCGTTCTATCAGCCGGAGGAACTCTTCTCCAGTTACGAAAAGGGCATCGACATCAACAAGAATCTGGACGGATTCGTCTTCGATGAGGAGCGCAACTGCTGGGTACGTACGCTCGAAACACAACTCCAGCCCCTAACTTATATATATTTAGTGCAAGTGATTCTCCATCATAACAACCGCAACGGCAGGAAGGTTACCTCCATCGACGGCAACGCCAACCTCAGCGGCATGGCTCGTTCCGTCAATGTCAATACGGGCGTGACCGGAACAGACGCCATCACCGTCAACTTCTACATGCGAATGAAGCAGGACGTGACGGACAAGAAGGGTGAGACGGTGGACGTGATAGGCGGCAAGGCGCTGACCTTCGGCATGCCTAAGCTCAATCCCTACAAGCTCGACACCCGCTCTTACCTTGAGTCGTTGGAGAAGGTGGCAGAGGCAGACCTCAACAACCGACACTACGTGGACGTGAAGATGCAGTTCTATAACGGTAAGGACTCCACCATCGTCTTCGATGTCACCAACCAAGTACGCCGGCTCTATCGTGGTGGCGTCATAACCGTGGAGCTTGACATGGACAAAGTACCCATCCCTAACCGCTCTGGTGGTTCCGGCTTTGATGCCGTAGTGGAAGACTTCGAGGAGAAGCAATGGGAATTTGATATGTAACAGCATATATATGTATTCAAGATTTTAATAAACAAAACAATACAAACTATTATTTATTTAAAGATTATGAACAAGTATTTTCTTTATGCCGCTTCAGTATTGGCGCTCGCTAGCTGCTCAAGCGACGACTTCTTGGGTGAGAACTCAGGAAACGGACAAAATGCTGCTAACTCAGTGATTAACTTCGGAGGAGAGACTGGTAAGATTACACGTGCAACTGACATCAAGCAAGGTGCTGCAGCAGAACTTCTCGGCAAGAACTTTGTATTAGTAGGTTTCAAGGGTAGCGCAACAGATGCCGCCAACACTACCTACGCATTCGACCACTATAATGTGAATTATGTGGATGGAACAGCTAACACTACGGAGTCGAATACCGCTAACTGGGAGTATGTTAATCAGAACATGAAGGTAAACGGTGCTGAAGGTTCTTTGGCACAGAACGGTGCATTGCAGCAGACAATCAAGTACTGGGACCACTCTTGCGCATCTTACGACTTCATCGCTTTCTCTATGGGTAAGGGATATAAAGCAGGAGAAACTACTACTTATGCAAAGCCAACAGCTGTAAATAAGGACAAACTCGCAGAGGCTGCATACACTCTTACCGGCGATGCAAACACTCTTAGCGAGTGCTACATCTCTGATATGAAGACAGTAGTAGAAAAAAATTACAGCAAGCAAGCTGTAGCAATGAGCTTCCGTCATCTTACCAGCAAGGTGCGCATCGCTCTCTACGAGATTGTGCCTGGCTATGTTATCAGCGACGTAAAGTTCTATGGTGTTGCAACAGATGGCACAAGTACTGATCAGGGAACTCTCTTCGGTAAATTCAATAACAATGGTACTCTGACTGTATATTTCCCGACTACAGGTACAAAGAACGATCAGAATGCCGACTACAACAAGGCTCACGTAAAGTTTGCCTCAACAGAGGCTGATGCAACTGTTCCGTCAAAGGTATTTGGTAAAGTCAACTATAACAATCAGGCTGAGGACCAGATAGCAGCTAACAAAGGCTTCTTGAGCCAGTCATCAACAGATCCTTCCTACTGCGGTGCAACAGCAAAGGAATATCTGAAAGTCCTCCCCGCAGAAGGAGAGAGCCAGCCTGCAACGCTGCGCATCGACTATAAGCTCACAGCTACCGACGGCACAGGTGAGACAATCAACGTGACGGGCGCCACAGCAACCGTTCCTGCAAAATACACAGAATGGAAGCCGGGCTATGCTTACACTTACATCTTCAAGATTTCTCAGAACACCAACGGTTCTACAGGTGGCAGCTCTACTGGTTTGACAGCCATCTCATTCGACGCTGTTGTTGTTGACGATGAAGCTAACGGTCTCCAGCAGACCATCACGACAGATTCTGATCCGTCTATCACAACATACGGATTCAAGGACGGCAAGGTTACAACCGATGGTGACGAATATAAGTCAGAGACCGACATCTACGCTACTGTTCACGTTCCTGCAACAGAAACGAAGGCAGCAACAACAGCTGCTCCTCAGAATCTCTACACCGTGACCATTGAAGACGGTGCAGCCCAGACCATTAACGAGGCAAGCGTGGCCAACGCTCTTGTAAACGGCACTAAGGATCCCGCCGCTAATCCTACGACATGGACCGTCACCGACGCCAACGGCAAGAAGATGATTGTTACCAAGGCTACAGACGCAACTAAGGTAACCAAGGTTCCGACAGAAGACGGCCACGACCTCGACGTCAACGCTCTCAAGTGGACAGGTAAAGTTACAGATCCAGCAACTGAAACCTTCTACGCTGTAGAATACGTTAATGGTACAAACAAGAGCTACAAGATTGTCAAGGTAGTAAAGTAAGTTTACATAACGTATTAACTTATACCCATCCCTTAATCGCCGAGGGTGCGTCAATCCAAGATATTGACGCACCCTCGACATTGCATTTTTAATAACCACAAGAAGTCATGCTTTCATCACGCATTCTTTCTTTGTTGCTTTGCTTTTCATTATGCCTTTGCTTCTCCTGCTCTCCATCGGCGCAGGACGACCCCGTCGTGCCCAATCCTGACGCGCCAACAACGAGCATCGCCTTTAGCAGCAATAACAGCAAATGGCAGGATGAGCAGACAACACGAGGTGCCGGCAACGGCCTCGAAACACTCTTCACTTCGTTCCGCGTCTGGGGATATAAGACCGTTTCAGACGTTACCGCCTTGTCGTCATCCCAGATTGTGATGGACGGCTATAAGGTTGTTTTCACTCAGGGCAGCGCGGGCAACACCGCCTCCAACACTGCCGACTGGGAATACGTGGGCATCGAAAACCCTACGCTCTCCATTCCGCAAACCATAAAATACTGGGACCATTCAGCCACAAGCTATCGCTTCTTCGCTTACAGTCCCTTCCGTTCCGACGTCACCGTCACCACCCCGACTGCTGCTGACCCCAACGTCAGCCTCTCCTTTCCCTTTGAATATTCCGATGCTGCCACAGCCACATCGTCCCCATACGCCAGCCGTCTCTGGCTTGCCACCCCATCCTCCAACGGCACATCAGCCACGTCGCCCGCTTACGGATCGTGCGTGACGCTCACCTTCGCCCCCATCATCGCCAAGGTGCGCTTCCGCTTCACTTATCCCAACGGCACGAAGAGCGTCACAATGAGGAACATACAGTTCGGCGACAGCCGTTTCCTTGACGACGCGTCCAAGGCGGACACCCCTCTCCGTGGCACCATCACCGCCACCTATCCCCTCACCGGCATCCCCTCAAGCCTACAGCCCGTCATCACGATGGCGACCGCATCAGCCGATGCCACTGGTCAGCTGCTCCTAACCGTCCCCTACGAGGAGCCGACGGACGCTGTCCACATCCTCAAAGACCCCACCCTTTATCAGAAATGGTATTACGTGCCGCCCCTCGCCAACATCCCCTACGAGCAGGGCGCCTACACCATAACCGCCAACATCAGCGGCAAGAAAGTGTCTGCCACCGTTCCCGCACAGTACATGCAGTGGAAGGCTGGCTACCAATACACCTACATCTTCAAGTTGTCTGACGTTGGCGACAACATCACCTTCGCCGACCTGCAAGTGGAGCAATGGCTCCCCGGCGCCGAAATCAAGAACGACGGCAACGGCACGCAGGAATGGTAAAAGCATATATATAATACAAGCATGAAGCATCTAAGTTCCATAGCAGCTATTATCTCCCTCGCAAGTCTCAGTGCTTGCGATTCTTCCGACATGCCCATTCAGCATGCCGACAGCTACGGCTACATCACCTTCTCCGCACAGTCGCAGAAGATTCTCACCCGCACCAATCCCTACGAAGCATACAATCCTGAGCGCCATCCTGCAACGATGGGTGTTTTCGGCTATCAGGACAACGAAGCCGCCGAACCCATCTTCCGCAACGAGACTGCCACGTACAATGCTTCCACGCAGAGTTGGCCTACAACGCCACCGAAGCGATGGGCTGATTATCCCAACACGTCCTCATTCAACTTCTTTGCATACATGCCTCATACAGAAGGGGCAACGCTGAAAAGGACTCTCAACGGCACCGGCATTCTCTCCTTCCCTTTCTCCATGGAGAACGCCACATCGCCCGTAATCTTCGACACGAAGGCTGCGCCCATCATCTGCGCTCTCCCCATCAGCAAGGGAGCGATAACCACAGAGAATGAAGACCGCGTCATCAATCTGAAGTTCGACCAGACCCTTACCGGCTACAGCCTGTCCTTCAGACTCGACGCTAAGATGAACGCCATCCGACATTTCCGCATTCATAGCGTCACGCTCTCTGGCAATCTCGCCACATCGTGCACCGTCTCACGTTCTTACACGTGGGACAACGCCACTAACAGCTGGAGCGCATCAGACATAGGATGGTCTGAAGTGCATCGCGCACCGTTCGTCGATACGCCCATCCCCTACAAGGGCTACGACAGCGAGGCGTATGACGATGCCACGCAGACTGCCATCGTCACCTCTGCCGGCTACACGCAATGGGGCTCAGACTTCTTTACCATCCCCGATGCTGACTTCACTCCCAAAATAAAAGTGACGTACGACGTGGAGCTGATAGCCGAGGACAGCACGACGGTGGTGACACGAAAGAACGCCACCTCAGTCATAACCCTTAACAAGGACAACTTCGGCAACCTCACAACGGGCAAGACAGCAATGATAAGCCCCATCCGCATCCTCATACAGCCTCGCTATCTGTATGTGCTGGCAGACCAGGATGCCTATACGGGACATCTGCTGATAGATTGATTTAGGACATAGCAAACAGTAAAAAAACTTCAATATAAGTACTTGAAAATGAACTTACATTTCTCAAATTGCATATATCGTAAACTATTCATCTTACTCACCTTCCTGCTTGTCAGCTTCCAGATGGTGTTGGCGCAGCAGGACACCACAGCCGATGCCGAACCTAAAGTGTATGGCAACGTGTATGACGGTACGCCTTACTATGCCGACAGCTATGAGTCAGGCGACGGTTCGAAGGACAAGCCGTACCTTATCAGCAACGACATGCAGCTGGCTAAGCTTGCACACGACGTAAACAACGGCGTGTCTTTCTCCGGCAAATACTTCAAGCTTACTAAGGACATCGACCTTAGCAAGGCGTTGTGGACTCCTATCGGCGTTACCAACCCAAGCACAAAAAGATTTTTCAACGGTAAGTTTGACGGCGACGGACACACCATCAGCAACATGCACATTGTCTGGACTTATGATTCAGGCACGGAGATATCACTGGGTCTTTTCTCAAGACTAAGTGGTGCAAATGCCAATGAGACATCATTCGCTACTGTAACCAACCTTACTGTCAACAACGCACGCATTGAGAAGAAGGCAGGACACACGCCCAAAGTCACCGGTACCATAAAGATTGGTATCCTCGCTGCCGACCTTACCCAAAACGCAGAGATAAGCAACATCATCATCCGCAACTCCATCATTACGGACAATGAAGAGGCTTACACATTGAAGAACAAGCTCAGAATTGGCGGTATCGTAGGCTACTTGGATGCCTTCAGGTATTTCAGAATATACAACATCTCTGCCGACACTAAGATTAATATGCTTTCAGCCGCAACGCTCAATGGTGTTGACGGACAAGCTTCTATATCAGGCGGTATTGGTGCTGCAAGTAACTTGCAGCCACAAGGTGTGTTAAGCGTCTGGCCTACAAACATATACGTACATAGCACACAGATAAAGACCAATGCCAATAGCACGAAATGCTATAGAGGTAGTGTTGTCTCATATATAGGTAAGGACAATTTCTCCAATTCGGTGAAAAACACATGGTATTTCACACCCGATAACAAAGTGTCTGGCAACCACACCTTTAATTATGGTACGGAGAAGGAATCCAAAACGTTCGGCAAAACCTTCACCGAAATAGCCAACGCTTACATCAACGACAATAAACTCGACCGCAAGACTTGGGCTTACTCTGCCACGTCCAACAGTTTCGCTTTCAGCTCTATAGCTCTGAAGATGGAGCGTGGCAAGGAGGACGTGCTCACCGTTGTTGACGAGGAGGGCAATGCCATGAATGACGTTTACGACTGGTATGTGTCGCACGGCAATGCTGAGCCGGTGAAGGTAAACACCGACAAGCTCAATCCCTTCTCTCTCCCCCGTCAGACATACGCCCAGTCTGTGTATGCCACCGACGGCAACTCCACCACCAATACTCTCATCGTAAACCCCATCACGCTTTCGGCAAGTCTTACGACAAGCAAGCGTGACTTCACCGTCAACGTCACCAACGACTCCGAGGAAGGTCTCACTAATGACGAGCTTGGCCTTGACATCACCTACGAATGGTATAACGGTACGGAGCGCCTGACCTCCATCCCCACTTCGCAGAACATCGTAACACGCCCTACGGACACCTCCGCCGGACGCAAGTATTACTGTAAGGTTACGGTAAAGAGCGGCTCATCAGTATTGCTTGAGAAATACGTTAGTGCCTCGGTGGTGGTTTATCTGTGCCCTGCCGATTTCACCACAACCGACGGCAAGACCTACAAGAAAGGCGAAGACAATCTTAAGGACGACTCATGGGGCTACACTCCCGACAAGCCTATGCTTACATGGAATGGAGCCTACAGCAAGCTGTCAGCCAAAGGTTCGTGGGACGAGAACACCATCGTCCTTATGGGCACCAGTTCTTCTACTGTCACCCAAAACGGTTTCTGCCTAACTAAAAACTATAAAGGCGAAAACCTTCTTACCTACGACGACTGGGCAAATGCCAAGCGCGACTATCCCCAGCTCTTCCGCAACACCACTATCACGGGCAAGTGGGACAAGGACTACGAAGGCAAGATAGAGATAAAGGGAGCGTCAAGAGGTCTGCCCATCTGGGGAGACACCCGCTTCGAGAATCTCACCATCGCCATGAACGGCGACGACAACTATAAAATCATCTACTGCCAGTATAACAACATCCTCATGGATGAGGGCATCCGCATGACGGGATTCGGCTATAACTCACCCGACTACGGCACCATCGACGGTGCCGTGACCAACGCCCTGCACATCTTCGGCGGCATCAACAACGACGGTCGCTTCTATCCGCTCAACAATCCTGACAGCATCGCAGCCTATAATGCTTCCATGCCTCATGGCAAGGAGGGATTCAGCATCAGCGTCAAGTCCGGCTTCTATTCCTGTATCAGTGCCGGAGGTCGTCAGTCGGTGACAACGGTCAAAAACAACGGCGTGGCAGAGCCTGCCAAGCAGAACGGCATTATGGGCACACCCCAACAGCCCATAAAGTGTACCATCGACATCGACATTGACCGTACATGGAACGACCTTCACAACGAGCAACGTGTGGTGACGATGAACGACAGCACAAAGAGGCTGAGCACCAACGACTATGATGTCGGTGTCATCCTTGCCGGCAACCACGAGGGCGCCATGTATGCCGACGTCAATATCATCATCAGAAGCGGCAATGTGGCTCGTGTTGTCAACGGCACATTAGGTGCTCAGACCGAGCTGACGCTGCCTTACGATGACAAGACATACAACGTGCCCTGCAATACGTTTATGGGTAGAGCCAACATCACGCTCGACCCGGCATCGTCTGTCAACAACAAGGACGAATACACCGACAAGCGTATCATCATAACCGAGCTTTACGGTGGCAGTACCGGTCGTGGACATACGGGCAAAGTGGTTGTCAACAATCCCTTCTACGGCATCAGCACCGTCACCATCAACGGCGGCACCTTCCAGATTCTACCAGAGAAGAACGACAAGAAGGACAACATTCTCTGCGGCATCTTCGGAGCCGGTGCGGGCGGTATGAACGGCATCGGATATGGCGACGACGCTGCCGACACACACACGCCAGACGATCGCATTCCTTACTGGAACGACTCCAAGAACGTGATGCTCTACGGACCGTACGCCACAGCCAAAGACCGTCTGGTAAGCTATCATTGCTACAATGCTGACACTCAGGACTTCACCGAGGTAAGTCCTACGGACACACGTTCCGTCATTGTCATCAATGGCGGCGAGTTCGGCTGTGATTCCGCTTCCATCGACGGCATCTACGGCGGCGGCAGCGGATTTATGAGCAAGAGTCTGTGGACCAAGAGTGCAGCCACACCGAGCCAGTACGGCGGCAATGTGTATGGCAACGGCAATAAAAAGGACGTCGTGACATCTCTGACCATTAATGGCGGCGAGTTTTATTGCAAGAAGGGTGTGTTCGCTGGCGGACGCGGCACCGACTATTTCTTCTCCACTAACGCATACGGTGGCAACAGCATCAACTATAAGGAACTGGGCAAGACCTACGGCAACGTGGAGTTGACCATTAACGGCGGCATCTTCCATTGCCCTGTCTTCGGCGGAGGCTACGGCGTGGCAGACGCCAAGCAGCTCGACGCCAAGTCCAACATTGAGACCCTCTCACGCATGGCTCGCATATATGGCAAGTCTGATGTCAACATCCAGGGCGGCGTCTTCTTTAATAATGTATACGGTGGCGGCGACATGGCTGTGGTGGAGAACCGCGGCGGCGATGCCACCAACGTCGTCATCGGCAACAATGCTGACATCCGCGGCTCCGTATTCGCAGGAGGCAACGGTCGTCGTCTTCGTCCTGACACACAGACATTCGCCGCGAACGACAGCCTGACGCAACATCCTGACTCGGTGGGCTTGGTCATAGGCAATGCCAACGTCAGCCTCATCGGATCAGCCGAACAGGCACCTTACGTGTATGGCGACATCTTCGGTGGCGGCAATCTGGCTCAGGTCAGCGCCGACACCTACGTCAGCATCTATGCGGGCAACATGGCTGGTCAGATTTTCGGCGGCGGCAACGGCTACATCAACAGCAACACCATCACCTATGCCGACGTTCTCGGCAACACCAACGTGATGCTGGCGCAGGACGAAGGCAGTATGAGCGGCGAGGGCGGACACAATGAGAATAACGAGTTCTCAATCAATGTGATATGGAACCGCAAGTGGGATGCCAAGAAAAACCTCTTCTACGTCTGGGACTCTGACATCAAGGACTCCCTGGACGAACCTTCCATTGAGGGAGCCGTGTACAAGAAAGACGAGTTCTTCGCCGACGGCAAGTTTCTCAATCCTCATAACATCTACGGCGGCGGCAACCTTGCCTGCAACGTCGCAGGAAAAGCCACCGTTCTCGTACAGAAGGGAACTACTCCCTACGATCTGCTCACGACTGACGAATGGAAGCAGGCTTATACGGACAACGACAATCCTCACTTCAGCGTATTCGGCGGCGGTTACGGTCAGCTGACGAAGGTCGGAAGCACCGATGTTACCGTCAACGTAGACGGCGACTACGGAAAATACGACACGGAGGTGGACGATAATTATCAAATGGCGCCACCTAAGATTTCCGAAAGTGGCACTTTTGCCACTCACACCGAACGATACACACATTCACATCGAACGATACACACACTCACATCGAACGATACACACACTCACATCGAACGAAGTGAAACAACTTTACTGCCGGTTTTCGACAACTCTATGGGCATCCCTAACTTTACAGTATGGGGCGTTTTAGGAGGCGGTTATGCTGGTACGGTGACTGACAGCACTAAGGTGACGGTGGACGGCAAGACATTCGTCCATCGTGTGTTCGGCGGTGGCTTCGGCGACCCTACGTCCATTGCGGACAACACCACAGGACAAATTGGCGGCAAGACGGAGGTGTATTTGTGCGGCGCACGCATACACGGCGACGTGTTCGGAGGTGGCGCCGGTCTGAAACCCACGACTCATTCTTCCGACCACTTCGTCAATGTGGCTCGCGTCGTCGGCACCACCAAGGTGGACATCTCTGACGATGCCAAGATTTACGGCAATGTGTATGGCGGTGGCGACAATGCCAACGTGGGCGAGTATATCTCTGCCAAGCCTTCCACTTACTATTCGCCAGACTCGCTTCGCAGCATCACAACTCTCAATCAGACCGACGGCACCTTCGTAAGCTACAAGGCTATGGGCTACCGTTCGTTCGTCAATATCTCCGGCGGCACTGTCTTCGGCGAAGTGTATGGCGGCGGCAAGGGTCTGACGAAAGCAGAGGCTGACCATTATGAAAACGTAGGACGCATCAACGGCAATACGCTCGTACACATCACCGACAGCAAGCCCGGCAACTATACTGACAAGGACAACATCGTGCCTTACGTATGGAGCAACGTCTACGGCGGCTGTGCCTACGGCACGGTGGACGGCAATACACTCGTACACGTCGAGGGCGGCATGCTCGGCAACAGCGTCTTCGGCGGCGGATATGGCGACGTACTCATTGACAACAAGGAGAATCCTGCGGACGAGGTGCTCGGACGTAAGGACACAGCTGGCGAGGGCACCTACGCCAACATCCTCGGCAACACGAAGGTGCAGATGGACGGCGGCACGTGGATATGGAACCGCAAGGCAGACCAGAAAGGCAACATCACCACATGGACCTCGGCAGACGCTGACAGCAAACGCGTATGCAACAACAAAGAAGAGTTTATGCGTCTCGTCCTTACAATGGTTGCTGCCCAATCGCTTGACAGCATCACCGATACTGCAACCAAAGAGGTAATAAACCGAATCAGGAACGACAAGAACACGAGTCTCTTCTTCGATTTGGACAGACGCATGTTCGCCAACAACCATAACATCTTCGGCGGAGGCAACCGTGCCTGCAAGGTGGGCACCACGGGAGACAACAACACGGGCAAGGCCGTGGTCATAGTCAATCATTCGCCCCTTGAAGACATTAAGGACTCGAAGGGAAAGACCATAAGCTTGTTCGACATCACTTCGCTTCAAGGCATGTGCTGGTACTTATGCTGTTCGGATGCCTCACGCCCGCAGTTCTCTGTGTTCGGTGCAGGATATGGTGCCAATACAGAGGTAGGCAAGACGGAGGTTTATGCACAGCCCGGAACAAAGGTTGACGACAGCGGCGTTCTTACCATAGACGGCATCAAGTATCGCTATCTCTGTCAGAACAAGGACTTTCAGACATATCTGGATCTGGAGTTTTCCATGCTTGATGACTACAAGAAAGTGTCGAAGGAAGAAAAGATGCTCTATTACGGCAGCTATGACGGCAGCGACAACGACCCTAACACGTTCCGACGCTATCACGCCAGCCGTCTGGCATGGATGACAGGCGCAAGCGGACTGACATTGCTTCAGATAAACGGCGGTGGCTTTGCCGGCTATGTCAGCGGCGACACATACGTCGAGACCGACTGCCAGCTCACAGCGCATGACATCTACGGAGCCGGATTAGGCGCCCTTCCATACGGCGACTATGCAGACGGCAGCACCTACGACTTCGGTAAGGTGAAGGGCAAGTCCAAGGTTTTCGTCAAGGCTGGCACCATCGAAGGCAACATCTATGGAGGCGGAGCCGGCGTAGAGTCGGCATGGAAGAACGGCGCTTACGTCGACTTCCCCAATATGGCTCGCGTGGAGAAGACGGAGGTGCATATTTACGGCAAGATGTTCACTTACAATGACACGAAGAGCCGCATTGACCGTACGTTGGTGCTCGGCAGCGTGTATGGCGGAGGCGACGTGGCTAACGTAGGTTACGAAAAGGCAGACTCAGCCACGTTCTCACGCGACAACTATGTCAATCCCTCCAATCGCACCACCCTGGTCAACATCCGTGGCGGCTCTATCATGGACGGCGTGTTCGCAGGAGGCAAGGGACGTATCGCCTCGGAGTGTGCAGACTATAAGACATTGGGCGGCATCTACGGCAACACCTGCCTCATCATTGACCGTCCCGTCATACACTATCCTTACTGGGACGACAAGAAGAAGCAGTATCTCTCGCCCTCGGACGACGTCAACATGGCTCATCCTGCGGACGATAACAACAGGGATGTCTATTCCTTTTTCATGGAGCGCATCTACGGTGGCTGTCAGAACGGCACCGTCTATGGCAACACTCTCATGACACTCTATTACGGTTCCATCGGACATGGCATCTATGGAGGCGGTCTTGGCAGCTCCAGCACCGCCGATGTGGAGGGCAAGAGCGTGCTCACCACCACGTCAGCCGACGTAACGGGCAACACCAACGTGTTCATCCTCGGCGGCGAAGCCCTTATCCATTCTTACTGGCGACCACGTACCCGCTCATGGGAACCTGCCAGCATCATCGACGGCGTGACTTACTCTCCGCAGTACGACCACGAGAAGCTGAAGTTTAAGATCAATCATAACATCTACGCCGGCGGCAACGTGGCATGTAAGGTTGGTGGCAACACGCACCTCGCCATGACGAAGAGTCTGCTCCACCACTACACCGAGCTGGTATCGGGAAGAAACGACAAAAACTTCTTTGAGAGCAACGAGTGGAGAGAGATTTACGAGAAGGTGGGCTCGCCCCACTTCTGCGTCTTCGGCGGCGGCTATGGCGACAGCGCCATCGTCGTAGGCGATACTTACGTTAATGTGGATATGGGGAGTCGCGGAAGCAACCACAGCGGCATGAACTTTGTAGAGGGTGAAGAATATAAGCACTTCCTTAGCGACTATTCGGTTATGGACATCATGGGGGGCGGCTATTCGGGCAAGGTCTGCGGCGACACCCACATCATGGGTGGCGGCGGCGTGTTCTGCCGTCGTATGTTCGGCGGTGGCTCGTACAGCTCCGTGCGCTCCACGGACGTGGAGATTAAGGCTGTGGACTGCCATGACGTCTTCGGCGGCGGATTTATGGGCGACGTGCTTAAGGGCACCACGGTGCGCATAGGCACCAACAAACCCGACGCCACGTCGACGTTAAAAAATTCGGACATCTACATCCACGGCAACATATACGGCGGCAACGACGTGTCGGGATACGTGAACGTGGGTCTCAACAAGGACGGCTACTTCAAGGACAACGGTGGCAAGGGCACCAACATCCAAATATTCGGCGGCCACATCTATGGCGACGTTTACGGTGCCGGCAACGGCAATTATCTGTACGCCAACGACCGCAACGGCAACAAGAAGGTGACCGTCAACGAGTATTATCCGCTCAATCCCGACGACCCTAAGTCGGAGACCGTACCCCTTGTATATACTGTGCCGATGCGAAGCACAATGCCTTCGCTTGGAGCAGCCACCGATGCGGTGAAAATTGTGAACATCAATTCGTGGCGTCCGCTTACCAACAGGGTGAGCATCGACATCAACGGATCCGCTACGGACACCATCCACATTGACGGCAACGTGTATGGCGGCGGCAATTCGGCTACCGTGCAGAAGGTATTGGCACCCGACGAGGAAGACAGCACAGAAGTTTCGGACGAGATGGTCGGCGACGTGAGCGTCAACATCGGCAGTCATGTCCGCATCGGTGGCGTGTTTATGGGATGCAACGGCGACGCCATGTTCGTTACGTCGGAGGACAACGACTACATGAACATGTTTCAGAAGCTCAACGGCGACGTGGACGACCACTCGAAGGAGCTTAACCTTGCCGACTCCATCGACTGGAACAACGACCCTGCCAACATGGACATCAGCACCGTGTATCTGCCTACGGAGAGAAGCAAGCGTCCTCTTGTCTATCCGCACCTCATCGACCTCTACTTCCAACCCGTGGAGACCGACATCCAAGGCAGCCTGACATGGAACGGAAGCGTGGACGGCGAGGGTCTTGAGGACTGCATCATCGGCACGTTCTGCTGCGGCGGCAACCGTGGCAACATGAACGTCATGCCTTTGACAGCGGCTGACAACGACCGCAAGATAGGCAACGTGGTGGACTACGTCTTCCCCGAAGGTCTGACCATCACGGAGAAGATAGTGGGCGGATGTAACAACGCCAACTATGACTATAAGGGTAAGGCGTTCCATGAGGGCGGTTATCTGCTCGGCATCGCACACTCTATCTATCCCTTCATCAACCTCACCATCCGCAACCGCTTCCAGCCTAAGGAGAAAGACGGAGCTTATGTAGGAGGCAGCGTGTATGGCGGCTGCTTCAAGAGCGGCACCATCAGAGGCGACATCACCGTCAATATGCAGACTGACATGCTTGCTGGCAAGGAGAAGAAGAAGCTAGAGAAGTCGAACGAACTGCTCATAAAGGATTCGGAATATTCTTCGCTCAACGTGTACGGCGCAGGCTATGGCATGGAGAGCTACGTATACGGCAACACGGAAATAGTGTTCGGCGATGACGTGAAGTGCTCTGACCCAAAGATGGACGGAGGCAAGTTCCAGCCGTGCGGCGTATCAGCCAACTTCGTATACGGCGGCGGTCAGCAGGGTAATGTCATCGGCGTAACTAACGTGGACATCCTCAACGGTCATGTCTTCCGTGCCGTTACGGGCGGTTCGTATTCGGGCTACGTGTTCGGGTCCACTCAGGTGAAGGTGGGTTATTCCACTTACTATCATGTCAACTCCTACAACAATGTCAGCGGCAGATACGTGCTAAACCGTACCGACCAGAAGAACCTCAGCCTTGAAAACTACAACGGTACAGATACCACGTCCACCATCAAGCAGCGCATCTTCCTGCTTACGGACGAGCTGGTATCGCAGGGCACGTACGACGACATCGTAGCCATTGACAACGGCAAACGTCAGGAGATAACCGAAGCCAACAAGGACCGTTACTTCACGAAGGTCGTTCCCGAAGAACCGTCTGTGGGATGGGACAACGTGCATATCAACATTGACGAAGCTGTGTATGGCGGTGGATATTCCATCGCCCAGGGATCGTCTGTCCTTGCCAACAACACCACGGTGCTGAAGTTCACGGACGTGTATAACGCGGACAATTCCTTCACCTCCGAAGACGAGCTTAAGGAGTTAGCAGGTCTGCCTAACGGCACTACAGCCGGCTTCGGCGGCAACACGCTCATCCTCATCGGTGACAATAAGGACCATGAGCACATCACCATCTCACGTCAGGAGATGAAAGCGGTGACGCTGTCCGAAGGCACAGACCTCTACGGCTATTACTATAAGCATTACGACAACGACGAGGCTTTTGCCAAGAACGTCTATACGTATCGCTACATATCGTTGCAGGACAAGTATTTCTATAAAGCCGGAACGACGCCCCCCAGCGGTCTTAACGGCATCCGTGAGAACGTCTTCTACGAGTATGACAGCGAGGGAGGCATCTTCGGCGACGGCCACCTCTCGTATGCGCAGGGCTTCCGCAGCGCCGACGTTACGGGATATGGCTTTGCCGGACACACCATCGACAATCCGAAGATTCTGAACACCTTCCAGCGTCTGGACATCATCCGCCTGGAGGACAACTGCTTCTCGCTGCTCGGTGCCCGCGACTACACCGTCAACGAGATTAACAAGACGCCCTACTCCATCTCTCGTGTGGGCGAGATAAAGATGGTGGCTGACGACATCCTTCTGAACGCCAACGGCAACCTGGAGGCTAAGGCTGACAACGACGAGACGTTCATGTACCACGCCAAGGCACGCAACTATATGGGATTCTCCAACAACATCCACTATGTGAGCGCCGTAACGTCCAACGTCAGCTTCGGTAATGAGAAGTGGCACAACCGCAAGGGAGAGCTTGCCTCTGCCACCAACGAGGAGGACAAGGCGTTCGCAGGAATGTCTTATCAGGACGTGAAGCAGAAATACATCGATGACTATCAACAGAATAAGGACAAGCAGAACGCTGACGACCCGTTGGGCGAGTTCCAGAAGCGCAATGACGGTACGGTGAAGAACATGATTGGCATCGCCTCGGGCTATGCCATGAAGATTCAGCTCTGTCAGGACACTTACGACGAGGGCTATAAGAAGGTGGTGGAGAAAGAACATTACGGTCCCATCTATGGCGTAGTGGAGATGAATCTGATAAATGTCCGTCTGGACGAGGGTGGCGGCTACGTGTATGCCGACAACAATCACAAGCGTCACGAGGGCGACACGCACGACGAGGACTTCCTCGAAACCACGGGCAACTTCGTCTTCCCCTATCACAAGGGACGCTACATCGTGGACGACTGTTTCCCGACGGGCTATTACACCATCACGTCACCCACCTCCGACAAGACGGTGGATTCGGTGAAGGTGCACTACTGGTATGTCACGGGTTACCACTATTATTATAATGTGAACATCACGGGCTACACTTACCAGTCGTCTAAGGACAATCCTCTCGAGTTCGACAGCGACAACAAGGACGGTCTGACTGTGCTTGCCGGTCTGAAGAGCGGACAGAAGGTGCGCATCCAGCAATGGAAGATGCGCAGCGGACATCCGGAGGACAAGAGCCTGTACTCAAGTGACCTCGAATATCGTAACTATCTTACGGGCAACGAGACGGACGAGACGGACCGGAAGTATTACTCGGACAAGGTGACGGACGGATATCGCCTGTATGTGGGTGGTGCTGCCACCAACTCATTCAGCGGTGCCCGCACGGAAGAGGATAAGAAGAAGGACGAGAAGGGTTTTGCCGCACAGCTCTCAATGAGGGAGAAGGGCAGCAACGAGACCACGCTTCTCAACAATACGCTCCCCGCAGGACTGAAGGAGGACGCCAAGATAGCGTTCAAATTAGTGGACATGGTGGACAACACCAATTACGTGGAGCCTGACTACTATGACAAGCACCTCTCAAAGAAGAGCTTGGCTACGCTCGTAATCAAGGCTCCTGCCTACGAAGAGTATGTCAGCGACACCGACAACAAGCCCATCTATGCCAGCACGGGCAAGCTGTATAAGAAGACAGCGGACGGTTACGAGGAGGTGACATCGGGCAAGCTGGACGCTGACAACACCTACTATCAGCCGCAGACGGAGGAGTTTGTCAAGATTGACAGCCTCTTCATGTACGACACCAACGCCAAGAAGTATGAGAAGATAAAAAACATCGCTGACATCACCATCGACGAGAACAATCCTACCCTCTACTATGTTCCGCGCGAATACACCTACACCATCTACCTCACCATCGAGTATGTGCAGGGACCGACGGTAAGCGGACACATCAACGTGGGCAACTGTGTGCTGCCGGGCGAGATGATACGCGTAACGAAGGACGACCTCGTGGTCAATGCAGACCAGTCGTTCGCAGTAAGCGGCTATTACTGGCGCATCGGCAAGCGTGAGAAAGCTGCGGACGGAACGTGGACCTTCACCGACACCACTCCGTGGACAAAGGAGAACATCAAGGACGCGGTGGCTAAGGGATACGACACCTTCAACCAGGCTGACGAGAAAGGCAGCGGTCTGTTCACGGGATGTCATTACGACAAGACGGACGACTATCTGGACATACCGGCATATTACTATATGAACGGTTACGGCATCCAGCTCGGCGTTGCCATCACGGGCGTTAACGACATCATGCAGGTAAACATGCAGGAGAGCGACCACCTGACCGTGCACAATTATCAGCGCATGGATCCTCACAAGGCTGGCATCAACCTCCATCTTGCCGAAGCCATAAAGCGTGCCAAGGAGGAAGGCAAGGCTTTCGCTGAGCCTCGCATCTACATAGCCGACCAGAGCGACCTTAAGGCGTTCGCCGCCTTCGTCGACTCCATCGGCAACGATGGCACAGCTCCGCGCTATGGTGCCAATGCACAGTTTGTGCTGCAAGACAATCTCGCCTTGACAGCCACGCCGAAGAACGGCGCTTACATATCCGAGTTTGCCGGCATCCTGCATGGCAACGGACATATCATCAACGGTGTGGGATCGGACAATGCGCTCTTCGGTAAGGTGACGGGCAACATATATAACCTCGGGCTTTCCTCGGGAAGACTGTCCGGCACGACGGACGAGAACGTAAAGCCCAACTATCATTGCTGCTTCGAGTATGCTCCAAGCGGCAGCGGCTCAACACCGGTGGTGTATCGTTGGGACGGCAGCGCCTACAAGGGACATACGCGTGACGACTTCCGCCTCGGCAGAGTGGCGTACGACCTCAACGAGTATTATCTGCTTGCTCGCAACAAGGCTGACAAGGACGTTCTGAAATACGTGGCAGACTATTATGCCAACGGCGATTATCAGTATGCTTGTCGTACGGATGCCATCACGGGCAAGAACACCGGCATAACCTATCTGCGCATCGGTAAGCTCAGCGACATCCCCAACTATGAGCAGGTGGAGACGCGTCATGACAAGACGCACCCCGCAGACGCTCCCCGTCTGGTGACAGAAGACGGAGCTTCCCATTACGTGCCGCTGTTTAACGACAACAAGAACGGAACGGAACTGATGAACGACTACCTCTTCTGGGGACAGTCACTGCAGCCGGAACCGGAGAATCTGCCTAACGAGATAGCCTCTCACCAGCTCTCGTTTATGAGCAACCGCGTGTATCGCACGGCGGCTTACTATGGCAGTACGGCGCTGGACGCATTCCACTATAACGCCTACAGCCAAGGCTCCAGCTCAATGAATACGTACGTGCATGACAGTAAGACAACGGCTATAGACTTCACCTGCAAGGATGACCTGCCTGCAGCAATGGGCATGACAGAGCAAGGCATCTTCTATCCGCCAGTGAACGACAACGCCACTGCCTTCAGCGACTTCCGTGTAAAGGACTGTGCCGGCATTACGCAGAACCTCCTTGTGTATACTGCCGACGACAACACCGGTGCAGGCAATGAGGCTTATGACGTCGTGAAGAACACGCTCGGTTATGAAGAGACCACAAGGGAGGCGCTCATAAAGGGTCATCACGTGGTCAAGACTGCGGACGACAGTTACGCAACGTCGCTCCTTCACCTCGTGGAACGCACCTCGGACAACGTGAACAGCGAGGGCGAAGAATGTCTTAACAACGACCTCTGCGTGCCTATAGCCTTCAACGTCACGGACCGTGCATGGTATGTGCGCAAGCCGATGGCGTACGCAGAAGACTATTACGGAGCGTGGGAAGGCATCTGCCTGCCGTTTACGGCTGACAAAACGGTGGCTTCGCTGAACGGCGAGATAACCCACTTCTACGGTTCGCCATCTGCCGAGGAGACAGCAGACCCGAAGCAGAACATCCATACTCTGCATCACGAGTACTGGCTCCGCAGCCTTACGTCTGTAGGAAATGAGAACGGTAAGCCGTCGGCTGTGTTCAAGCGACCGGACAAGGATGCTGAGAACGGCGTGAACTATAAGTTCAGCAATACGTTCTTCATCGACAACTACAGTGGCTGGCTCTACAATAAGGACGCCAACCCATACTATGCCGAGAAGCACGAATACGCTGAATATCCGCGCCTTGCCGCCGAGAAGCCTTACATCGTGCGCTTCCCCGGCGAACGCTATTACGAGTTCGACCTCTCAAGCGCGTTCTATAACAAGCTGTTGGGCAAGATGGAGGACGCTCAGACCATTGCCTTCAACGCTTACGGCAAGACTCAGGGCGACCACACCTCGTACGGCACGATTACCGTTCCGGTAACCAAGACCATGCAGACCGTCAAGGACGGCTATGCGCACAGCGGAACCTTCGCTGCCGTGGAGGTAAGCAAGGGCAAGGTGTATGGCATCAACAAGGGCGGCACGGCGTTTGACGACGCTTCCGCATTGTCCACCATTATGCCGTTCCGCACGTATATGTCCGTAGAGACGGATAGCACAATGGCAAGTCCTGCCTACAGCAGTCTGATAAACATATCGGAACTGAAGGGAGGAACCATCAGTCCTGACGCCATGGACGACGAAGACAATGCACAGAACGACGGCATCATAGTACGTCCCATCGGCGGACAGCGTGTCCGTGTGGAGAGTACGGTCCGAACAAGGATGAACGTGGTGACGGCTGTAGGCCAGCTCTATCGCATCCTTGACGTACAGCCGGGCATCGCCACATACAGCGGATTCCAACCAGGACTCTACATCTTCGGAAAAACAAAGGTTATAGTAAAATAAACATCTCACACATTATATATATAGTATATATGGTAAAGAACATCTTATCTGCCAGCCACACATTGCGTGCCTTGACGCTGCTGCTTCTCTCCGTCTGTGCCTTTCATGGGACATGGGCGGAGGACCAGCAGACGCATGATCACGTCGGCAACGTAGTCTTCCACATACCGGAGGGCATGGTGAACGGGGCTTCGGACGACACCAACGGATCGTACAGCGTCACGCCTTCCAAGCAGACAGGCGTGCGCTCCTTCGTCATCCCCACCAACTACACGTTCTTCAGGAACAAGGATAAGGACGGATATGCCTCAACGCTGCAGTACTGGGTGGAGGAGAACGGCGACACCACCGTGCATTACGTGCCGGGATATAGCTATACGTTCGCTTCCGAAGGTCAGACGCTGACGCTCGTTCCTGTCTTCAAGGACAATCCCGCTTCGGCGCTTAACCGCACAAAGGTGACGGTGATGCGCTTCGACTTTACGCGTAAACTGCACGACTATGACGTCCCTGACACCAATCAGCGCCGTAAGGTATGTGCCCCGCCAGTTAACTTCGGTAGCGGAGAGAAGCCTTTCTGGACCACGAAGGTGCACGTGAATGTCATCGAGAACGGTGAGGACAAGTCGCATTATCGCGACGTGGCGTTATGGTGCGACACGGGCAAAAAGGGATATATACGCAATACGAAGCTCGAAGAATGGTGCGCGTTCGGTCCCGGCACGATGTTCTGGGTGCCGGGAGGTGTGGGTACAACCATATCAATGCTCACCTACTCGAAGATTTCGTCCACCACATTTGACGGTGTCGTGCCCAAGCTGGACGAGGAACAGACCCTGAGGGAACGTGAGAAAGCCGGACATAACAAGGTGTACGTCTACACCTACACCACCAACAATCCTGACCTGCGCGTGCCTATCGTCATCGGTGAGGACGACTATTCGTACTATCATTGGATAGAGGTGAGAACAGCTCCTGCCAATATGGTGGAGCTGCACGCCACGGTTCACGACCCTGAGCATGGAGTAATAACGAAGGCGGAGTCGGCTTCGGGCAATTTTGAGGTTAAGAAGCTGGAGGACGGTGGGTACGCCTTTAAGAAAGGCGACCGCGTCCGCCTCACTCTCAACAGACGATTCGGCTACGAGCTTGACCGCATCGTCGACCTTGACCGAACCGGCAAGGACGGCAATCCGCTGACAGTAGTAAAGAAGAACAACGACGGAACAGTAGACTTGTTGGCTGACGCTAAAGACAGCCAAGCCACTACCTTCGAAAAGAACGCCGACGGATCATGGGGCAACGACCAGACGGTGTTCACTCTGAAGCAGACAGAGCCAACGGAAGAGGAGTTGGCAGACAGTCTTTACACACGTTATGAGGTGGAGTTTAACATCATCGCCCACCGCAACTTCATGGTTTACTTCAAGGAGAAAGCCACATACTACGTCACTTATAGCGGCGGAAAGATGGCGATGGGTACGCCTCCCTCTTCCGAACTCGTGGAGGAGGGCGACGTCTTTGTAATCCCAACTAACCGCACACTATTCTTTAAAGGCTACACGCTGGACCATTGGGAGGACGAACTTGGCAACGTATATAACATCGACGGTGTGTATATAGCTCCGTCGAGAGACCTGTATCTGACGCCCGTCTTCTTGCCTAACCAGTTTAACCGTCTGGACGTGACTGAGGATGTGACTGCCACATGGGACTTTGCCCCCAACGATGGCGCACCAACCGTAGACCTCGAAAAGGCGCATGGCATCCTCGTAACACAGCTTAAGTGGAATAACCAAGCCATCGACATCAAGATTGACCTTAACGCCACTAAGGGAAAATTCACGAATATCAACGAGAAGCATCCCGAACGCATGCAGATTAATGCTGGTGCTGTCATCGAATTCCCAGCCACAGCAGGGTGCTTGGCAAAGCTAACGCTGACGGAGAACATCAAGAAGGGCAACAAGACGGTGAAGATAGAGGGCAAGTCGTTGTCGCTTGTGAACAACATGGAGCCTCAGACGGTATGCCGAGCCGACACAGCCTATCTGTATGTGGAGTTTGTGAGCGGCTCCTACTTCAGACAATTCAGCGTGACATACAAGCCGCAGACCGTCAAGAAGCCCACCATTGCCACCCTCTCCTGCGACGGCAAGACGCTAAGCGCGGAGCAAATAAAAGAGCAGATGGCAAACAACGGATATATAGCCTTTGACGCCTCGCCTTGGAAAAACACCGACGAGGAGATGCCGGAGGTTACGGGCACAGCCACCGGCTACGGCATAGTGACTGCCACTAAGGCTGACATCACCACGCAGGAATGTATCGTAACGGTGATGACGCACAGCAGCATAGCAGTGGAGTCGTACCCCGTAAAGTTCAATATGACAAAACCGGACACGCCTCCTGTTTTCACGGCGGTAACGGTAGGCGGAAAGGAATACACCGGTACGTCCAACGAGATATACGACGTTCCGCGAAGTGGTGTCATCAAGCTTGGATTCAACCGAACGATGAAGCAAACCATGCTGAACGTGAACGGCACGCTGTACGTGCCGGAATCGGGCAAGGAGCTGGTGTTCAGATACTGGGACATACCAGCAGGAGATGTCGTGAAGATAGTGGTTCCGGCGGGTAAACTGGAGGACATATATGGTGCTGCGTACGAGCAGGCGATCTCGCTCACCCTGCATATTACGGAGGAGACGGAGAAGTATCATCGCCACCTCTTCAACTACGTTGTGGGACGCGACGGTGACATCAACCAAGCCATCGTAGCCGCCAATGAGAATGTAAATATCGATGGTCACCGCTTCTATATCTTCGTGCCCGACGGCACGCATCATCTTACGGGTAATGCCTATTCTTACATAGCCGGCGTGGGCAACATCAATAACGGCGTGACCCAAATAAACGCCTCCAATGTGTCGCTCATCGGTCAGAGCAAGGAGGGCGCGGTTATCTACAACGAGCCGAAGTACGGAGGTAGCGCCTGCACGTCCACCATAGCCTTGAACGTAGGCGTAAACGACTTCTATGCCGAGGAAATCACCATGGACAACCGCTTCGACTACGTAAAGGCGAAGGACGAGAAACGTAACACGCAAGCCATTGCGTTCCGCGACCGTGGAGACAGAACGGTGCTCAAAAACGTGGCGCTAAAGAGCTATGAGTATACATACAACTCACACAACCCTTCTGCCAGCTCGCGCGGCTACTTCGAGAACTGCGACATAACGGGAGCTGTGGATATGGTCATGGGCGACGGAAATATATGGTTCGAGGGATGTAATCTTATCCTGCGCGACCGTTCTGCCAACAACATCGCTGCGCCTACCACACAGGCCGTTCAGGAGTGGGGCTACGTCTTTAACAACTGCACCATCAAGCCCGAAGCAGACCAGCTGACGATGCTGAAGGACGAGAACTGGACACTCGGACGACCGGGCAACAACTCGCCGGCTTGCACCTTCCTCAACACAAGGATGCTCATCGAGCCGCGCTCGTACGGATGGACGAAGAAGAAGGCTGGCCTGAAGGTGCGCTTCCACGAGTATAACAGCATGAATGCGGCTGGCAACAAGCTGTCGCTCGGTGGACGTACCATAGCTCTCTGCGTGCCTGCCACCGGCTCTGACGAGTGTGTGCTTAGCTACGTAGAGGCTGCAGCATACAATGTGCACAACGTGCTGGGTGGCGACGACGGCTTCGAGCCGGACGAACTGTGCCGCCAGATAGACGCGGCATCGGCTGCAGACGAGGACAAGGACGCCAACAGCATGACGTGGACGGACAACATCTCCATAGAGGACAACCTCCTTACGTGGGACGATGAAGGAAAGGCAATGTGCTACTTTGTCTTTAAACTGGACGAGGAGACGGGTAAGTGGACTTTCGTGGACAACATCACCACCAACTCCTACGACCTCTCAAAGCATGAGACGGGATATTACTGTGTGCGTGCTGCCAACATGCGTGGCGGCCTTGGAGCTGCCACCAAGAGCGTATGGTATGAGAAACTCGATCCCTACGTGCTCACCATTCATCAGACTGGCAACGAGACGGTGGACGGCACTCCCTACGGATGGAGCACCATCTGCCTGCCTTTCAACGCCCGTGTGCCTGAAGGGGTGACGGTGTATGCTGCCACAGCACACAACAGCCAGAGCGCTGACGACAAGGTGAACGACTACATCATGACGCTCACTCCCGTCACGGTGACTGACAGCCTGAAGGGTTACGTGGTGTACGGTCCTGCCGGCGACCACAGCTTCTCCCCCACCTCACAGACTTCCGGCAAGCCGACCATCCTCGAGGGCAACGCCACGGACTCTCCCCTGTCCGCCCTCAACATCCCCTGCTACGTCCTCTCCAACAAGACATGGGGCATCGGCTTCTATAAGTTCACCGGCTTTTACCTCGCCGCCCACCGTGCATGGCTCCCCCACAGCCTGGTGACAGACCAAGTGAATGAGTCGATCTCAACCGGCGCCCGCGCCATCCGCTTCGAGATAGACAACACCACCGCCATCTCACCCATCCGCTATGACAAACCGGACAACACCGTCTACAACTTGTCAGGACAGCGTGTCAACGGAAACACGCCAAGAGGAGTATATATTATAGGGAAAAGAAAAGTGGTCATGAACAGATAGAAGGATTAGCCGATATCCCCTGAAATTGGGTCTACATAACAGACCTGATTTCAGGGGATACGCTTTTATGTCATATTATTTATTTGTAAATATTTGATTATTCTAATTTATTGCCGTATCTTTGCCTTGAGCTATAATACAATTAGTTATGAGACAATCAGAAGAACGATATATCAGTTTGTTGACCGATTTTGGCTTTAAGCGGATTTTCGGTACTGATCCCAACAAGGAATTGCTTATCAACTTTCTCAACTCCCTCTTCGATGGAGAGGAAGTGATAAAGGACGTGAAGTATCTCAATAGCGAGAACGTGGGTGACGTATATACGGAGCTCAAGGCCATATTCGACGTCTACTGTGAGAACGAGCAAGGCGAGAAGTTTATTGTAGAAATGCAGAATGCCTACCAGACATACTTCAAAGACCGATCGCTCTTCTACTCAACCTTCCCCATCAGAGAACAGGCTCCTAAAGGATCAGACTGGAATTTCTGTCTGAAGAAAGTGTATGTTGTCGCATTGCTTAATTATAAGATGAGCGATGAGGCATTCGACAGTACTGACACTATCCATACTATAGCTTTGATGGACACCAAGACCAACAAGGTGTTTAATGCCAAGCTTATGTTCAAGTATGTTGAAGTCGGCAGATTTGACAAGACCGATGAAGAACTTACATCATTGTCTGACAAATGGATGTATGTGCTCAAGAATCTGTCACGCCTCGACAATCGTCCGTCGTCTTTACGTGAAAAGATATTCACCAAGTTGTTTGATGCTGCAGCCATAGCCCGCTTCTCCCCTAATGAGTTGCGCGAATACGAGGACAGTCTCAAAGCTTATAGGGACATTAAGAACTCCTTGGATACGGCAAAAGAGGAAGGACGTGCTGAAGGAAGAGAGGAAGGACGCGCCGAAGGAAGAGAGGAAGGACGCGCCGAAGGAAGAGAGGAAGGAAGAAAGGAAGGACGTGCTGAAGGAAGAGAAGAAGGACGCGCCGAAGGAAGAGAGGAAGGACGCGCTGAAGGCATAGCAATGGTTGCAAAAATGATGTATGCAAAAGGAATAGACGTTGATGTTATTGCATCAATGACCGGTATGACAATAGACAAGATAAAAGCTCTGTGTCAGCAATAAAAAACGAAATATCCCAATTCGCCAACAGAAATACCTTCTGGCAGTGAAGGGATTGGCTGTATATGACAATATCTACAACCCGTGCCTGTAAGCCACTGGCGACACCCCCACTTGCTTCTTGAAGAACGTGCCGAAAGCAGAGGCATTGGGGAAGTGGAGGATGTCGGCTATCTCCTTTATGCTCTTATCCGTAGTGGACACGAGAGAGATGGCACGCTTCGTTATCGCCTTAAACACCAGTTGCTGCACCGTGCTGCCCGACACCGACTTAACCAAGGTCGTGAGGTATTTCGGCGACAGACACAGACGGTCGGCATAGAAGCGGACGCCTCGCTCACGGTCGTAATAACGGTCGACGAGTTGCATGAACTGCATGTAGGTATCGAGCTTGCGCGTCGGAGCATTGTCGTCATGCTTCGAGAGTTCGTGGAAGATGCTGCACAGGCGGTATGTCAGCGAGAGAAGCAGAAGACGGCGCTCATTGGCGGCGAAGACATTGGCATCACTGTTGCCGACAGCCAGGAGTTCGGAATACTTGGTCAGCTCGTCCTCATGCCCCGTGTGCATTACGCGGCAAGCACAAGGATTGAGCAGTTCTACGAACTTCATCCCCACCACCGTACTGCCGAGGATGTCGCGAATGGAGTCCACACGATACAATATTATCACCACCGCACAGTCGTCGCTGTGACTGCGGACAGAGAAGTAAGCATCGCGCGAGAGAAACGCCGTCTCGCCCTTCCGCACCTCATACTCCACATCCTCACAACAGAACGAGAAGCGTCCCGACGTACACACGATGATGCCTACGTCAGCCACGTGGAAGCTTTGGAAGAAGGCTTCCGGAAAAGAAGTTATATTGCCGCACGAACAGCAGATGTCCTCATTATTGGCCATCTGCTCTTCCAGCGTATTTATGCCGTTAATGTTGTCTTTCATTACCTATATAGTTTGTCCAAGGCGAAGTTACTAACTTTTTATCAGAAGCGGAAAGCCATAAAGAGAAAATATGAACAACTTGTGATATTTTATGAATATGCCTACGCCACGATTAATACGTAACTTTGCAGTCGAAATATTAATAAAGGTATGAAAAGATTATTGTTCACATTTTCCCTGACTCTTCTTGCCCATTATTCAATGGCGCAGGAAACATTGTCATTGGGCCAATGCCTACAGATGGGCATTGAACGAAACCTCAACTTGAAGACTTACGAGGGCAACGTGCTTAAAGGCAAGCACAACATCAGCGAGAACCGTGCACGACTGCTGCCGCAGATAAACATCGGCGCCGTGCTGAACGACAACTTCACGCCTCCCGTATCGGTTACGGACGGATCGGCTTACGGCAAGCCGTACAACGTGACGAAGACGCTGCAGTATAACTCGTCGGCGAGCATCCAGCTACAGATGCCGCTCTACAGTCAGACTGCGCTGACGGCTCTCGACATCTCGAAGACGCTCGACCAGCTCAACACGCTCTCTTACGCCAAGGCGAAGGAGGACCTTATCATGCAGATAAGCAAGATGTATTATCTGGCGCAGAACACGGAGGAGCAGATTGGCATCATCAAGGACAACATCAAGCGCTTGCAGGAACTGCGCGACATCACGCAGGCTTTCCATGACAACGACATGGCGCTGGGCGTGGACGTGAAGCGCGTGAACGTCAACCTCGAGAATCTCAGCGTGCAGTATGACAACGCCAAGGCTATGCTAACCCAGCAGTATAACATGCTGAAGTACGTCATTGACTATCCCGCTGACCAAGACATCGTCGTGGAGAAGGCTAACGTGGAGACCATCGACTTGGCTGCGCTTACCGGACTGAACGTTAATCAGTACGAGCTGCAACTCCTCCAGACGCAGAAGACATTGGCTGAACAGCAGAAAAAATTAGTGAAGGACGGATATCTCCCGACGCTTGCCCTTACCGGCAACTTCACCTACTCTGCCTTCACGGACAAATTCAAGAACTGGTTTCAGTCGGGCGAGTCAAACCATTGGTATAACTCAAACGGCATCGGCATCTCGCTGCGTATCCCCGTGTTTGACGGATTCGAGAAGCGGTCGAAGATGAGAAAGGCTCAGATTGACATCGACAACGCCAAGCTCTCTTACGAGAATGCGCTGAAGGGTATGCAGACACAATATGCCAACGCCGTGAACGACCTCGCCAACAACCAGCGCAACTTCAGCAAGCAGCGCGACAACTACCTGCTCGCGGAGGATATATATAAGGTGACGAGCGACCGTTATCGTGAGGGCATCGCCTCAATGACGGAGGTGCTGCAGGACGAAATGAGCATGAGCGACGCACAGAACAATTACCTCACCGCCCACTTCAACTATCAGGTGTCGAACCTAACACTACTGAAACTCACGGGACAGCTGGAAAAACTCATGAAGTGAGTTTTTCAAATTAGGAGTTTTGAGTTTTTATCGAAAACAATATAATCAGACAAGACAATGGAAACAAATAACAATACAAACAACAATAACACAAACAACGAGACTGAGGCAGCTCAGTCGTCACACGAAGTAACCGCCAAGCGGCTCAAGCACCAGCGCATCCGTCAGATCATCGTCAGCCTCATCGGTGTGGCAATCCTCGTATGGGGAATCGTAAAGATTGGCTGTATGTTTATGGACTATAAGAGCAACGAGAAGAGCGACGACGCTCAGGTGGAGCAATACATTTCGCCCGTAAATATGCGCGCATCGGGATACATAAAGAAAATATACTTCAAGGAGCATCAGGACATCAAGAAGGGTGACACGCTCCTCGTGCTCGACGACCGCGAATATCGCATCCGCGTTATGGAGGCAGAGGCAGCGCTGAAGGACGCTATGGCTGGTGCCAACGTCATTGACGCCTCGGTGCAGACCACACAGACCTCAGCCACAGTGTATGAGGCATCCATCGCTGAGATTGAGATTCGCCTCGCCAAGCTGGAGAAAGACCGTCAGCGCTACAAGAACCTGGTGGCTCGCAACGCTGCCACTCCCATACAGCTGGAGCAAATCGAGACAGAATATAACGCAACGAAGAAGAAGCTCGACGCTGTTCGCCGTCAGCAGAAGGCTGCTTACTCAGGCGTGAATGAGGTGCAGACACGCAAGAAGAACACAGCTGCTGCCATAGAGCGTGCTCAGGCTGCCCTTGAGATGGCGAAGCTCAACCTCTCTTACTGCGTCGTTACGGCTCCGTGCGACGGCAAGCTCGGCAGACGCGCCCTTGAGGAAGGACAGCTCGTAAATGCCGGACAGACCATCACGTACATCATGCCCGACACGCAGAAGTGGGTGATTGCCAACTATAAGGAAACTCAGGTGGAGAAGCTATACGTGGGTCAGAAGGTCATCATGACCGTGGACGCCTTCGAGGGCAAGGAGTTCGAGGGCAAAATAACAGCCATCTCTGGTGCCACAGGCTCTAAGTACTCTCTCGTGCCCACAGACAACTCAGCCGGCAACTTCGTAAAGATTCAGCAGCGCGTGCCGGTACGCATCGAGTTTGAGGGAATTTCGAAGGAAGACAACGAGAAGTTGGCTGCCGGAATGATGGTAGTTGTAAAGGCTCAGCTTAATAAATAATGACACAAGCAGAAATATATACGGCGGTGCCCGAACACCTGCCTAAGAATTTTCCGTTCTATAACTGGGTGCCAAAGCCACTTGGCATCGCCTTCCTCGTCATCCTTTTCATACCTATCATGACGGTTAGCGGTGCCTACACCGTGAACAGTAGCGAGATGGTGGGCGGGCTTGGCATCCAGTCGGAACACATCGCCTTCATAAGCTTCGTAACGTCCATAGGCATGGCGGCCTTCTCGCCGTTCTTCTATGCCTTGGTGAGCGTGCGACGCCAGAAGATGATGAGCCTCGTGGGATTCTCCCTCTTGGCTGTGCAGAGCTATATCTGCGCCAACACGGACAGCCTCTTCATACTGGCTCTCAACAGCCTCGTGATGGGATTTGTGAGGCAGACGCTGCTGATGTGTAATCTTTTTACGCTCATCAAGTATGGCTTCGGCATTGAGGCCACGCGAAACGTCACGCCGGGCAACGAGCCGAAGGACGAGAAGGGATGGGATGCTCTCGACACGGAGAAGAAGGCGAGCCAGCCCATCATCTATTTCTTCTTTATGCTTCTCGGACAGATAGGCACGTGGATAACGGCATGGTTCGCCTACAACTATCATTGGCAGATGGTGTATTACGCCATGCTCGGCGCCATCCTCGTGGCATTGCTCATCACCTTGGTTTGCATGCCTTACAATCCCTACCCCACGAAGCATAGCCCGCTGTCGTTCTCGAAGTTCGGCAATGTGGTGGTGTTCTGCCTGATGTGCTGCTCATTTGTCTACGTGACGGTTTACGGCAAGGTGTACGACTGGTATGACAGTCCCAACATCCGTTGGGCTACGGTGATATGCGTGGTGTCGTCCCTACTGTTCTTCTATCTGGAGAAGACGCGCCGATCGCCTTACTTTATGCTCAAGGCTTTCAAGTCGCGCAGCATCCAGGGCGGCATACTGCTCTTCATCGGACTGATGATATGCAACTCCAGCTCCATGCTCGTCAACATCTTCGTGGGGGTGGGTATCAAGACAGACCAGATGCAGGTGGCAGTACTCGGCAACTGGGTGTTGCTCGGTTACTTCATCGGACTGGTTACCATCCTGATTCTCAACAGCAAGGGTGTACACTTCAAGTGGTTCTTCGCCCTTGGCTTCCTGCTCATAGGTGCCGCCTCACTGTTTATGTATTTCGAGGTGCAAACAGACGGTATGCTGGAACGTATGAAATGGCCGGTCGTAATCCGCGCCACGGGAATGATGCTCCTCTATTCGCTCATCGCCGTATACGCCAACCAGCGTATGCCGTACAAGTTGCTCTCCACGTGGGTGTGCATCATGCTCACCGTGCGTATGGTGATAGCACCGGGCATCGGCTCGGCTCTCTATCAGGTGGTGTTCCAGCATCGCCAGCAATACTACATCACCCGCTACGCCCATGACTATGACCGCACCAATACGGAGACTGCCATGACCTACGACATGACAGCCCGCGGCATGCAGTATCAGGGCAAGAGCGAGACGGAAGCCCAGAACATGGCAGCCATGTCAACGAAGGGCAAGGTGCAGATACAGGCCACTCTCTCCGCCATAAAGGAAATGTCAGGATGGACCATCTACGCCTGCATCATCCTCGCCGGACTGATGCTCGTAGTGCCATGGCCAAAGCGCGACATATCGAAGGACACAAAGGAAGGGTTTGTTAATTATTAATTATTATTTTTTAATTATTAATTGGGCTGCGCCCTTACAAATATATAAAGAGGCTAAAGTCAAAACTAAGGAATTGAGAGGAATATACATATATTTCAATTCCTTAGATTTGACTCAGCCTCTCATCATATTAACTTTCCTCCAAATAACAATTAAAAATTAATAACTACTAATTGAATCATTATTTCTTGCTCTTCACGTCATCATTCTCGATGCTGCGCTCCGCTTTCTTCACGCCCGACGACAATTCGCCGATGCGCCAGCTTACACTCAGTCCGAAGCGGCAGGGATTGTATGACGAGTCGGTGCGGTTGAGGAAGTTCTCGCCCGTTACGGTATGCTTGCTGTGTTTCTCCGTTTGGAAGAAGCTGTTGGCGTACATGTAGAAGTTGAGGCGGTTGTTTAGGAACGACTTCTGTGCTGTCATGCTGTAATAGTAGTTGCCGTCGCTCTTCGACTGCAATCCTGTGCTTCTTGTCCAGCCACCGAAGTTAAGGCTCAACTTCCAGTTCTTCGGCAGAGTCTGCTGCACGCCACCGTTCATTGATCCCGACCAACCATAGTTATGCAGCGACTGGCGGTCATCATAGTCAGAATAGTCGCCCCAAAGGTTAAGGTTAAGACGGGTGTTGCGAAAGACCGTCCAACTCAGATATCCCGACAATGACGCCATCTGCGTGCGTCCGATATTACGGTATGTGGTGTAGTTGACAAGGTTGCCCGTAGGATTCTTTACGCTCTCAATCGTACGGTCGTCCACAAGCGTCGTCACGCTCGTTATGTTATTGTTAGTGAGGCTGTAACGCAGCGTCCAACTCGTGGAGAAGCGAGAAGCGAAGAGATTATACGTGAACTGCACGTTATGGTTCTTCTCGCTCACAAGGTTAGGGTTGCCCTGCGACAAACTCTCGGGATTGGTCTGGTCCAGATAAGGATTGAGCGACCAAATACCAGGTCTGTAGATGCGCATATTATAGCCAAGGCGCAGACTCTGAGCATCGTTAAGCCTATAGCCAAGACTTACTGACGGCACAACATCGTCGAAGTCGGTGGAGAAGTTCTCCCCCACTCCAAGCGCATACTTTATTTTCTGGAACGTATGCTCATAACGCACACCGAGTCTGCCGGACAATTTGCCGAGCTTCAGTCCGTAGCCAAGATAAGCGGCAAGGATGTCGTTCTCGTGACGGTAGTGCGTGGAATATTCATCGTCAAACACGTATTCATCAGCCGTACCATTGGGACGAATATATCGGTCGTCGTTCGATCGGTTGTCGCGGAAGATATACTTCACGCCCATCTCCATCGTGTGTGCCTTGGCTATTGGCGTGGTATAGTCCACCTGCAAGGTATGCTCCATGCTTCGTCCGTCATCATCGCGGCGCTCATCACGAAGTCGGTTCATAAACGCCCGCCAGTCATCGGTCACCTCCATTACGTCGTAAGCCGAATTATAGTCGCCTTTGTCCGTTCCACCGTTCAGCTTATACGATAATGTCAGCATGCGCCCCGGAAGCTTGAAAAGTCGCTGATAGTCAATGCTTCCGTCCATATACATATAGTCACTGACCGAACGTCCGCTGTTAGTGTAGGCGTAAAGCGGAGCGGCAGTCAGTGGCGACGTGGCATTGGTGGTGTACGTGTTGTGCGAATGCGAACGATTCGACCATATTCCCAACGAAGCCGTTACCAGTCGGAGTGTGTCGATGTCGTAGCTCGCCTCGAATCCTCCCGAATGCGTATGATTGTACGAACGGCTCTTGCCTGTCTGCGTACGGTTATAGGCAGACGGCGTATGCGGGTCGCCGGTAAACTCATACAGATTGTTGCTATTGCGGTTACGCGAGTCATAGTAGTCGTATGAATAATTGGCGCTCACGGTCAGCTTGCCCTGCTTCACCGTGGCATACATGCCTGCATCGGCAGCCGTATTGCCGCCGCCCGCATTCATCGTAACAGAATAGCCCTCAATGCCTTTGCCCACAGTTACGATGTTGAGGATGCCACCCACACCCTCCGCATCATACTTCGGTCCGGGGTTTGTGATCACCTCTATCTTCTTTATTGACGAAGCCGGCATGCTCTTCAGCACATCCTTCGGATTCTTCGACATCATATTGTTAGGCCGTCCGTTTACGTATACCTTGAAGCCGGCGCTACCGTTCACCTTTATGTTCTCGTCACCGTCGACGGTCACCATCGGCACCTTGCGCAACATCTCCAGCACGTTATTGGTCTTCGAGTCTGGGTCTTCCTCGATGTCGTACGTTATCTTGTCGATGTCAGCCTTGACAAGCGGTTTCTGCGCCACTATCTCCACACCACCAAGCACATTCGTAGCCTCCTTTATATATAAGGTATCGAGCAAGGCTTGGGGATGACCGGCAGAGACTGCAAACTCACGCACAACGGGCTGCTTGCCCATCGCGTTCACCATAATACGGTATCTGCCAGCCGCCTTCAACGTCATGCAAAACCCTCCGTCGCGCTCCGTAACAGCAAGCGCTGCCGTAGCGGTAGAGTCTGCCACGGGAGTGATTTTCATAGTGGCATACTGCTCACCCTCCTTCGTAGCCTCATCAGCCACCACGCCCTTAACCACAAACTGGCCTACTGACTGTGCCACAGAATCCGTAACGGAGAGAAACAACGAACAGAATATAGTGAAGGAAAACAATAATCTTAAGATTTTTTTCATACTAACAATGCAGATTAAATTTCTATATTTCGGACAAAGGTATATATAAAAAACGTAACAAACTAATAAAATGAAAGCAAAGCACTTTCTTAACCTTACTTTATATTAACCTTTTCGACGCTTCATCCTCAGTAGTCCCACTATTATTTACAAATTCTTTTACACAAGGGACTGAGGGTGAAGCTTTTTTTTATTAATTTAACCCAAATCATTAGGACTTGGAGTTAAACATGTTTTCGCACTCTTCAGTAGTTCTGCCGAATACAATATTTGCATCTCTAATGCTCAATACTATGAGCTGAGCGCACAACAAAATCTTTGGTGCGAAATTCTTGAGTTTTGAGCATTTAGAGACAATACGCTCATACACAGTGTATTATGCGGTTTTCGGGAGGCTTGTGGTTCTTGTGGTAAAGGAAGTTGATAAGGCGTACGATAACCTTGGCATCGAAATCGTCCCCACATGGTATATCTTCTTGATGAAGCGCATGGGGATGAGTTCGTAGCGTGATACAATGTGAAACCGTCCGTATCCCAGCGCAGGAGTTTTACCTGCTGCCGGTTCTTGCTGAAAAAGATGAACACAGCCCCGCTTAGTGGCGGCAGATCCATCTCCTGCGACACTAACTTATAGAGGCCGTTTATCCCCAGGTTCATTCCATTGGTAGGAACAGACTATCCGCAACTTCGGTTATAGGTGGTATTGGGTTTTCTGTCACATATTGATTACACCCACGTATACGCTTCTTGGCTTCTTTTACAGATAGTCCGTTGTTACTCATCCAGCGTCGCATTCCTTTGCGGTTAGTATGCCATTTATTTTGAACAGAGGATAAAGTGACAGTTGGATTACGTGGCAACTCTTTCAAAAAGCATTCCATTCGCTTTCATATCGTTTTGCTGCTATCATATTAGATTTTTTATTCACGCAGCAAAGGTAAAGAGATAAAAAAATATGGACAAGGCTGCATCGCGGATACGCTTACGAAATAACTGTAACAAAACAAGAAATCCACTAAAATCTGTCCCTTATGGCAATTTTATTGCCGATTCTTTCTTTATTTTGGATTTTTTTTTATATTTGTGGCCGGATTATAAGCACTCTGACTGTCGTTATAGGAGACGTGCTCTTCTAAGACCACAAGAGAAACGCCTACGCCGAGCTGAATGTAAGTAACATGCAGCGGGCTATGGGTTGGAAAATAGTCCAATACATAATCAACTCGGATAAAAAAATTATGAAAAAGGTTCTAACAATAATTAGTCTCTTGTTTCTTGTTTTGAATGGTAATGCTCAAGAATCATTAGA